>Ga0206863_1233_pt1 | contig 16570 bp, 12 predicted proteins | sample Alteio_BWOrgCont_41_FD_152634 | JGI IMG/M metagenome (GOLD analysis project Ga0206863, IMG submission 152634) | Enriched cells from forest soil in Barre Woods Harvard Forest LTER site, Petersham, Massachusetts, United States -... | ecosystem: Environmental > Terrestrial > Soil > Temperate forest >...
GTTTTCGAGATGTTGAAATGCCGACGACGCTTGGTGACCTCTTTGCGCGCCTTACCATGCGAAACAGGCACCCATTCCGTGACCACATGAAAGTTTGCGGGAATCTTGAGTAGCGCATCCAGAACCAACGGCCGTGTCTCAGCGATGGCTTCCTTCATCGTCAGAACACGGACAACATGGTCGCCAACCCGAAGATGGTCGCGCTCTGCCTCGATGTCAGAGTTCGCCACCTGATAATCGAGAAACCGCGTCGACTTGGGCTTCCCGGCGATGCGCCAATCGTCAAAGTTTAAGAGCCTACGGAAGAACTGCAGTTGACCAGTCTGATCCAGCAGCTCAATTGTGAGAAAATCACCCAGCTGACGCATGAAGGCTTGCACGCGCTGATGAAGCATGGCGCAATCTCGTTCAAGTTGCGAACGCAACAAAGCTTTCATTCTCTTGTTCGAGAACTGAGAACACAGTTCTGAAAATCCGCCGGCAGGATCTGTGAAGAGACGCGCGATTCCTGCGCCAATGCCTGTCTTTGACCGTACGCCTTCGAGCAGAATCGAATAGTAGATCTCGACGGTGTAAAGATGATCGCGCTTCGCCTCGAAGAATTGCCGGCGCTGGTCTGCAGCTGTTTGCACGACCGGATCGTCATATTCTGCGAAGGGAATGTCGGGTCGGTTGTGCTTGAAAAGATATTGATAGACGTGGAAAGCTGGGCCGAAGGTTTTGAGTGCTGACTCCAGCCGCTTCACGGCGTACTCCTGTTCTCCGCTGTCCAAGGACTCGTAGTCGACACCGCCGACACGAAGAACTATACCCAGGTCGCCGCTCTTGGTCAGAAACGTCGTCGCGTCCCAGAATCCATACAGATTGATCTGGGAATTGAGCGAGGCAGCCTCTTTCCAGGGTTTCAGGACTCGGGCGATATTCAGCATCAGCGCACCTCAACCATGGGAATGCTCTGTTTGGCTGCATCGTAGCGAGTCTTGTAACGCTCGGCTTTCGCCAGGATGCGAAGAAATGCCGGGTCGCTCGTAGTCACCCAATGCCCGAAGGCAAATCCACCGATGAATACAGCGATCCCGGCCAGGATGGAATTGAAGAGATTGAAGGCGCCGACTGCACTCACGCAGACCAGGTAAAAGAGAGTGCGCTCGACACCCAGGTAGGTGAGAGGCTTGTGCAGGCTTTTGAATACGCGATTGGTTCGCTTGCGGTTTGTTTTTACGTCTGCCATGTTCGCCCTCATCAGGTGAGCGGGTTGAACGAACTGGAAAGCTCTCTCTTAAACTCCCCAGAGCCACGAAAGGACATTGACGGCAAGCACCGCGATCCCGGTTCCTGCTGCCACGCCTGCGAGCGCTTTCTTCGCTCCCGGCTCACCGTGCGCAAAGCCGTAACCACCGATGACGATAGCGATCAGACTTGCGACTTTCGCTATCGTTCCGGTGAACAGGTTCTGCATCGCCGTGAAGCCAGTATCGAACGGTGAGCCAGCCGCCTGGGCGTGCGCGGCGATCGGCAAGAGAAGACAAGCAATGACAGCCATTGAAGCCGGTGAGGCTCGAAACCACCTCGGCCGTCGGGTCGAGACTTTCATGGGTTCCTCCTGATCTCGACCTGAAAACATCAGGTCATGTCCGAGAGCATGCCCCCGTTTTTATTTCCTGTCCAAGACCTTTTACGTCAATGTTGATGCCTCCAGGGCATCAACAAGGCAGTCATGGTAATCCGGTGGAGTTCTCAGTAATCCTCTGGCACTCAAGGGAACAATAGTTAACTCGCATACTCCAAACGTTTTTCTCGCAGCAGGTCAGCGAGCTCACTCAGGATCTCTGCACGATGGAGATCCTCGCGCCGATACATGAAAATTAGCGGCAAGGGCTCCAATCCATTGATGGGGAAGTATTGAAGCTCGGAAGGTGCTTCCGCGCAGGCACCGAAAGGGAGGATGGCGACTCCTACGCCATCTAAAACCAGGTCAAAAGCCTCTTGCGGGGAGGTTACCTCCTCAGCGATGATCGGCTTGAAACCGGCCGTCGCACACTCTTCGATCAGTTGTTGATAAAGGATCGGATGCCTGCGTTCGGAACTGGCGACGATCAGAGGATGCAACCGCAGATCCGTGAGTACGCCGGCAGGATTACCTGTCAATAAGCTATTTTGCGGTGTGACCGCGCATAGTCGATCCGAACCGATTGATATCTGTTCAAGGCTGGTGCTTTCGAACGGTGCGAAGGTTATACCCGCATGGAACGTCCCGCTACTTATCGAATCAACCAGCTCAGAAGCAAACACAGTGCGGAACTGAAGCTTCAGGTACGCAAATTTTCGCCTCTGGACAGATCGTATCTCCCGGCGAAAGGCGGCCGGTACAAACGGGGAGTGGCCAATGATGAACGAAGCAGAGCTGCGTCGGGCAATGTTGCGAGCAGTATCTCTTGCCAGCTGGAAGTCGGCATTCAATCGCGTGATCATCTCGTCGATGCCGGCAATGAAGGAATGACCGGCCTCGGTGGGTTTTACAAAGTGGTGATCTCGATGAAAGATCTCAAATCCGATCTCTTCTTCAAACTCTCGAATTTGCCGGCTCATCGAGGGTTGAGAGATGTGGAGGCGCTCAGCAGCTTTGCGGAAATGCAGCTCACGCGCGACAGCCAGGACGAATTGCAATTTCCGGAGCGGAGGAGAGACGCTCATAAAATCTGGCCACCTTCGACAAGAGGGCTGATCTGGCCAGCCAACGGTCGGTCATCATAACCGCAGCTTGCTCACTATGCTGAGCGCGATTTCTTCTTTTGTCAAACCGTAAATAGCATAAACATGTTTGCCATACAATCATGCTTTTTAGCCGTTGACCGCATTGAAATTCCGGTTTAGCTTCCTCTCAATGGCAGATTTCGATGACTTGTATGGCGAGGTGGGACGAAAGCTGCGTCAAGCGAGAGTAATTCAAGGACTTAGCCAGGAGAGGCTTGCGCAGCAACTTGGCATCAGCCGGGCCTCCGTCGTGAATATTGAGGCAGGCCGGCAGAGAGCTCCACTCCATCTCTTGTGGCAGTTTTCGGAGACACTCGCAACCGATTTAAGCCTGCTGATCCCTCGGCGAGAGGAACTTTCGGATGCAGCGAAGGAGGCCACATTGGATCCGGCGATGGTCAAGCAGATTAGAGAAACGGCAAATAACGATTCGGACGCTGTCAGAGCACTGACCAGGCTCGCGAGTAGGCTCAAAGCGGCGATCGAAATCGATTCCCCAGACAGGAAAGCCCATGATCAGAGAAAAGCTCGAAGAAAAGGCTGAAAGAACTCTGCGTGAAACCGACACGTATCGCATCCCGATCGCGATCGAAGTTCTCGCACACCGTCTCAACCTCGCGATTCAATCCGAGGCTCTCGGTGATAATGTAGCCGGAATGCTCGTGGTCGAAGGGGATCGGGGAGCTATAGGTTATAACTCAACCCACGCTCTTGTCCGGCAACGATTCACGATCGCTCACGAAATCAGTCATTACCTGCTTCACACGAAAAAAAATCAAAAGTCACAGCTCTTTATCGATCGTCATATGACATTCCGGCGAGACGGATACTCTTCCGGAGGAGTTGACCATGAAGAAGTCGAGGCCAATCAGTTCGGTGCCGCCCTCTTAATGCCCCGAAGCCTCCTGCAACAGGAGGTTAAAAAGAACGATCTCGATCTGGATGACGAAGAGGCGATCACCTTCCTGGCCAAACGGTTTCATGTAAGCACTGCCGCCATGAGCAATAGACTGTCCAATCTCGGGTTGCTGCGCTAGCAACGCGAATTCTGCGCGCCAACAGTAGGACCGGCCTGAGAAGCCGGTTACTTGATAAAGCAGGGTCCTTGCTTGCTGATCGCGCTGGGCATCGACATCGGTCCGACTCTGGGTCTGTCAATGTACCCTTTAGTTGAAATGATTGTATGTATCATCACGAATAATTGCGTTGAACTAGTTCCAATAACTCGCAGCTACTTGCAGGGTTCCTCGTTTGCGTTTCAGAAACTCCTTTTGGATGGCTACCTGCGGATCATCGGGGTGCTCTTTTTCCCATCTCTCAAGCCAAGAATTTCGATCGCGCAATTGACCTAGCATATCTAGGCAGACCACAATGCTGTAGTACATAGAAGCATTCAGGCTGCGTGCACCGGCGGGAAGGCTCTCTGGTGGCTTAATTCTTCGCTTTACTTCTTCGACAGCTTCAGTCCACATCCTTATCGCCTTTTCGTTGTGCAGTCCTCGATACAGATCAAACCCCGCTTGTCGTAGCGAATAAATTCTTCTCTCGATGATTTCGTAAGCGTCGGGAAGTATCTTTAAGGCACGATCGGAAACCGCAAGAGCCTTTGCCCATTCCTTTTCCGCGATCTCCAGCCTTTGCCACTGTAGATACATTTCTGAGCTGTTGGATTTGAGCTTAAAGGCCGCCTCGAATTGCACACGGGCATCCGCAATTCGACGGATCCGTTTGTAGACGTAACCCAATACACCGCGCAAGTCCGGAGCATTAGGGTACTTTTCGATGGCGCCAAGCAGAATTGTCTCAGCTTCTGCATGTTGGTCCGCATTGAGGCGGAGGAGTGCCTGTCTAATCAATGAGCTCACAATACCGGTCCCGACAACAGGAAGTTTGCCAGCTAGTGCTTTGCTCCGATTATCGATGCGGGCATAAAATTCGCTTGAACCTTCGACGAGCCGAACTAGCTTCTTTGTGTTGAGATTGATTTGATATCGTTGCTCACCTTCAACGGCGGGCGCTTTAGGAAAGAGGAAGAGGGTTTGAAGCTCAGTTAGCGCAGAAAGAATTCGATCTTCAGACAATTCCAGGATGCTCTCTAATTCTGCAAAAGAAATAGGCCCATCCGTCACTGCGGCAGCGATAAGAACCTTTCGTGCGTCATTAGAAAGCTTTTCAATTTCTCGCTGAAGTGCATATTTTCGAGCCTCGTCTCCACCTTTCTCGGTCCACATTTTGATAGCTTTCCCAATGTCCACGATCTTCGCAAGGCGCAAGAGATCGTCCATATAAAGAGGCGATCCATCGGTGGTTCTCGCAATTTCCTTAATGACCGTCGGCGTAAAATCTGCCGTTCCTAGCCCATATAACCGAATGCGGGATTTAACGAACTCCTCGGCTTCGAGCGCATCGAATCCTCGGACGATCAAACTGCGAATTCCGGGAATCGCCCGCCGCGATGTGACTAGGACGGAGGATTGGGTGTACGGAATCTCGTGTGTAAAGAGGCTCACAACTTCATCGTCTTCAAGAACTGTATCTATATCGTCCGCAATAATAAAAGCAGGAAACTCGTTTAGGTATTCGAAAAGAATACGTTTCTTTTCTGCACCGCCCTTATCCATGTCCTGCGCGGTTGCGCCATACTCGCTCAAGAGTCGATCGATCGCTTCGTCCGCCGTGGTGAAATCAGGCGACTGGATAGCGGTGGATGCTCCCTCACGAAACCTGCGTTGCTTCGCACTAAGCCAAATAATTAGCTGAAAGCGCCCAGATGAGGATGACAAGCTCTGCACGAACCGATAGGCAGCGGCCGATTTGCCCTTCCCGCCGTCCCCAGCTAGGAGGCACCGTTTATTATCAGGATTGGCAAAGCAGTTGGTGAGATCATTCAGCAGCGTGTTGCGGCCGACAAACTCGAGATAGATGCTATCTTCGCTAGGAAGATGTCGAAGCAGGGTCCCACTCTCCGGTTCACCGCCGGCCACTCGTGCTACGAGCGTAGAGAGTTCCAATGCCTGTGCATCACGTCCCAGCCACTTAAGGATTTCTTGAGCTGCATAAAGCAAATGATGCGCTTCATCAAACGATATCTCCTCTTCTACCGGATGGGAGAGTGGGTCTCTGCCATCTTTAATGGCTTTCAGGTTTCCCAAGAATCGTGTCTTCACTGGTTTAGGTAAATCTGGAAGCTGACCAGCGTCTAGGGCAAAGATTTTGTCGTAAAAACGGTCGAAGATATTGTAAAAGTGATTTGTGCCGAGGAGATCATATTCGTCACGCACGATTGTCGTAGTGCCCAATATCTCTCTCGACTTATTTGCGTTCTGTGCCGCCTTTTCCCAATCCTCACCGAACAGTTTTTTGATTCGCTGGAGGTGGTCCCCGGGGAACACACGAGTCAAGCGATCACGCAGAAACGCCACCACCGCATTTCGAAATGTCCTTTGAATCCCTTGATAGCAGATGGCGTTATTTCCCAGGATATGCAACGTGTCCTTCTTTGGCTCCGAAGTATCGGGCAGGGGCATTTTCTCCGTGTCTGTGAATAGTTGAGATTCTGTACCCGTCGATATCGAGGCTACAGGGATGTGCTGGCCTTGTTCGGCCAAAATCTGTTCCTCGACGTTTTCCAATGCTGCGCTGAGTTCAGTCACACGACTCGACTGTTGATCGCGGTCTTGTATCACTTCCTTGAGTCGTTCCTCGAGGGTGATCTTTATCTTCGACAATTCCTCGCGTTGCCGCGTGATGAGTTTAGACAGTTTCTTTTTTTCTTTTTCTGCGATATCTCGTGCTCGTTGGCGCTCGAGAAGCGTCGTTCTGATTCCTTCGAGTTGATTCTTCAGCCTCTGTATCAATGCTTCGTCTTGTGCGAGACAGTTTGCAAGTCCGTCATGCTTCTGCAGCGTCGTTTCTAACACTCCGCCAGCCTCAGCCAATTCGCCTTGTATCTGAAGCTCGAGTTCGTGGCCTAACTGTTCAAATTCTTTAACCTTCGTTTCCGCTGTTTGTAGGCTGTGTTTAATGTGTTCTTTTAATATCTGTGGGTCGTTCGCCAAGTTCACTAGTTCTTCCTCGACGAGCTTCTGCAAGGTCTGCAGATTGGTACCGTAGGAGATAATCGAGACGAAGATGTGAGTGTCGTCGCGGGAAAACTGACTGGATAGCGCCTTGACAAGTCGTCGGAAGGTATCTTCCTGGGGCTCTAAGTCGAGCTTCGAGTGAACATCTTCGATCCACGAGTTTGCATCAGCAGGATTCTCCGATTGGATGCCGAGCGATTTCAACGCCATAGTTACGAGTGCTGGCTGTTGCCGAAGCCAATGGGCACACAGCGAAGATGCGAGCTTGCCATTTTTGCGATCAACAATCTCCCTCTTGTACGCTGATGCAATCTGTCGGTGAGTGGGACTGACGGTGGAAATTCGAAAGCCCGGAAAATATCGGTTTCGAAATGACTCGTTTGCACGCAAGTAATCAAGGAGTTGAGAACGAGGAATCTTCGCGATGAACATTTCGAGCAGACGGTCGTCGAGGAAATGATAGACAGCACCATAAGGTGCTGTTGCGTCTTGCATGGGCAAAGTTCTAGTCACTAATTTTGGAGGATTCTAACACTGGGAGCCCACCAATGGCGAGTATTGATTCAATTGGCGTCCCTGACGGGATTTGAACCCGTGTTATCGCCCGTGAAAGCGATCCATTGGCATACCGCCGAAGATGATCTGCCCACCCGTGCTCGGGCCGTTTGAAACAGCGATCGGTCGACGCCGCCATTTGAACCACTGACTGATAGTCTTTAATCTGCTTGCTGGTTTCCGTTCGAAATGATCACTAGGGCTTCTCTAATCTCGCTCCGCAACCTCGACCTGGCATGGTCTCGCATCCTCACAGCTAAAAACCATCAGCATAAGCGGATGTTTCGGCATCTCTACTATGCCTACGAGCCGGGCAGCCGGGCGAACCTGGTCTTACTGCACGAAAAGCTGAAGGGGGGATGGAAAGCCACTCACCCAATACGTGTCTTCATGCCTAAGAAGTCGGGCCTGCTTCGGCCGCTGACGCTTCTGCCTCTCGATGATCAGATCGTATTTCAGGCCATTGCCAACCAGATTGCGAAGCAGATGTTTGATCGTCGCCGAGAGGTAGAGGGCCGCGTGGTGTTCAGCAATTGTATGAACGCAGATCGCGATTCGATCTTCTTCCTCCAGGACTGGCGATCGACGTATCACCAATTCAAGGTCCGGTTGGAACGACACTTGAGCGCCGGCAACCAATGGATAGCCCATTTCGATCTCGCCGCGTTCTACGAGACGATTTCACACCGTGCGCTCCAGAGGATCGTCGCCCCGGCCGGTGGCGGAAATGAGCTGTGGAACCAGATTCGCGAATGGTTTTGCGTGTGGACCTCGGTGCAGGGTGGAATTCAGGTCGACCACGGAATACCTCAAGGCCCAATCGCATCGGACTTCATCGCAGAAATATTTCTGCTGCCGCTCGACGAGGCGATGAGGCGATCGGGGATTCCATATATCCGGTACGTCGACGACATCCGCGTGCTGGGGAGAACGGAGGCGGAGGCGCGTCGTGCCGCCATAATCTTGGAGATGGAGTGCCGGCGCTGGAGTCTCATTCCGCAAAGCTCGAAATTCGACGTGGTGCATGCGACGACTTTGAACGAGGCGCTCGGGACGTTGCCCAGCATCGCGGAATCGACCGGGCGTGAGGCTGACGAGGGCGAACTCGACGAGACGTCCGCGGTCGAGATACTGCGTGACGCGATCAAGGGTAGGCCGCCCAGAGTGGAAGATAAGAGCCGTCTCCGCTATGTCTTATACAGGGCAGGCCCCTCGAAAAGGGTGCTGAAAACCGCTCTCAATTTGCTACCGCGCCATCCCGAGCATATCGACGCGTTCGTGGCATACCTACAGAACTATTCGCGATCGCGACCGATCCAGCGGCTCGTCTGGGCCATGTTGAATTCCGAGCTCCTCTACGACTACGTTGAGGCCGAGTTATGGATAATCGCGGCGCGGATGGGTGCTCCGCAGGAGTTACGCCAGCTGCTCTCCCGAGCCCGATCCCAGGCGAGGCGCAGACCGTTTTCATTTTCCATGCGTCGCGGCTTGCTGACTTTTTTCATGAGTTGCCGGAACGCCGGGGTCTATTCGAACACGAGGACGTTTCAACGCCTGCGAAGTCAGACGCCCTACATTCAGTCGCTGGTTCTTCATCAGCTGATCGATGCGGATTTCAGGCGCCAAGGACTGGCCACACAATTAATTCAAAACCCGGCACCGAGCCCCGGCATGGTGCTGGCAGGTCAACTCGTGCAGCGGAACCTGTCTCTCAGCACGTTGGGGGTGCAAGCCGATGCCCTGGCTCCCGAAGTGCGAAATGTGTTTGAAGGCCTGGGCCTACTCCAGGGACAGAATAGAACGAAGTTCGATCAGATCGGCGATTTGCTCAGGAACTGCTACGGGATCACCTATTGGCGAGGATGGAAGGGGCTGCTCGGTGAGAATTATCAGCACGCTCTTCAGCTCCTACTCACGGCCGATAATAAATTCAAATCGGACCGCTCCGGCTGGCTCTCCTCTCAGAACTCCTTCAACGATGCGGTGTTCAGGGCCTTCCAGACATTCCTGCACGCCAAGAATCTTCCCGGAGCTGTGGCGATGCTCGATCCGAAGAACCGCCTACATCCATTCGGTCGATTGCTCGATCAGCAGAGCGCCTTCTCCAGAGTATTCCCGACACTGTCAGCTTGCCTCCGGGCTGGCAACGATCGGCGGAACAGCATTCCGGATAGCCACCCGTTCGAATTCAAGAGCCTGCAGCGGACCAAGCGGCTCAAGATGCGGGAGCGAGACGCTCTCAAAGGACGGTTCGCGACCGCCTATTCTGAGATCATCGCTTTCGTCACTGCGAACATTTAAGCCGGATGGCGCTTTCTCACGGGGAGCGTGGCTCGGAAGTTAAGTCGGATTGAGTAGGCCAAAGTAAGCGAAGAGATGTCATGTTGGCGCCCGATAGAAATGTCTCTATGCGCGCCGGATAGAAATGTCAGTGTAAACCCAGTAGCAGCCGTGCGGTGGAAATGTGTGAAATCGCCGTTGGGTGGCGATTTCCAAGGGCTGTGGGAAGGGTGGGAGACAGGACAGTTTCATCGTCCTGGCTTCCATGCTTTCCATCAGTTCGTCATTTCCACCGCTGCAGCCAACCTTGTTTTCGGCTCGAAGCCTGGTCCATAAACTCGTCGCGGTGTTTTCTTATAGCCAGACTTCTCGCTGTTGGTCATCACTTTCGTCTCGTGCTTGCGATCCTGCTGCGCTTTGACAAACGCCAGTGCATGGCCAAGACGTTTATTCTCGACGATAGCGGTGTGGGTGACGCGCTGGTCCTTACTGAAGACGCGATAGGGAAGGGAGCAGCCCTTCCATCGCACCTCCAGACGGCCATCTGGAAAATCGTATAGGTCGACGTACTTACCGCCGAGACCTTCAGAGACCTCGTTCCGTTCGAGGATGATCTGCTTGCGGTCATAGGACATAGTCAGCTGCTCACTGACGTGACGTTGTTCGCGGTGGCACAGGATATCGTTCAATCGGCTTGCCTTGACGTTGAGAGGACGGTGCAAGTTCTCTGGCTTGGCAGCAACCAGCGCGAAGCGTTCGTTGAAGCGTTGCAGGAACTTGGGCAGGAAAGCGTTACCGGCCTCTATATCGCATACGTTCTCAAGACGAAGCTCCTTTACCAGCCGATCCTGTAGAGTGCGATTGGCTCGCTCGACGCGACCCTTGGCCTGGCTGGAGTTCGCGCATAGGATCTCGATGTTCAACTCAGCGAGGGCACGGCCGAACTGGGTCATACCCGAGCCTCCCTTAGCGTCCGGCCTGTTGACACGAAAGACCGTGTGCTTGTCGGAGTAAAAGGCAACCGGGCAGCCATGGGCTTCCAGATAACCTAGCAATGCCTCGAAGTAGGAGTCCGTGCTCTCACTCAGCACGAAGCGCAGCTGCTTGAGCTTGCTGGTTGCATCGTCGATGAACACCAGCAGCGTACACGGATCGCCTCGGTCCTCAAACCATCGATGATCGCTGCCATCGATCTGAACCAGGTCGCCATAGGACTCGCGCCGAAGCCGAGGCTGATGAAAGCTCTTGCGCTGCTTGCGCGAGAGCCACAAGCCATCCTCGACCATCCACGTCCGCAACGTCTCACGACCCACCCGGATGGCATGCTTGTCGAGCAGGACTTCGATCGCCAGTGTCGGACCGAAGTCAGGGTACTTGGTCCTGACCAGCTCGAGGGCGTACTCGCGGATCCCAGGAGCCAGGCTATGGTTCGAGGGCCGGCTCCGGCTCTTGTGAATCAGGGCTCCGCCGCCGTCTTCACGGAACCGGATCAGGAGCCGGTGGATCTGCCGTACACCGATCGCCAGCACCATGGCCGCCGAGGCAACTGTCCGTCGCCCGAAAGAACTTCTGTCAAAACCTCAATGCGTCGTACCTCTCGTTCGCTCATCAGCACCCAACCCATAGTCGTCCGTCTCCCAAGCCATAACCTTGAGAGGGTAATCGGACATTTCTATCGGGCAAAGGTGGGACATTTCTATCCGGCGCTAATATGTCATGTCACTGTCGCGGAATTTGTATTATCCGACATACCCAAGTTTCTCGTCGGCGAATCGGCGCTGGGCCACGCCTTGACACTGTTGTTCATCGATCTCCCGTGAGAAGGCCTACTTCGGCGCTAAGATGCTCGACAACGCCGACAGATCATAACTGAAACCGAACTGCCCCTTCCAGTCACTGCCGGAGAGCAGGTCTGTTTTATTGGACCACTTGACAGCAACAGGAATGGTTGCACCCTTGCCGATGTTGAAGGATAACTTCGTCTGCGCGACACCTAGCCAGCCCGGTGTGCTTGTAAAAACCTGTGAGTTGGATGGAACCGTGATGTCAGTACCTGGTACCACATTCGCCACGGTTATGTTGAGTATATTGGCGGTGTACTGGTACTGGCCATAACCGGCAACGCTAAAAATAGCACGCGGAGAAGTCTTGTCTTTGCCGAATGGGTGATCATACTCCCCGGTGACCTGGTAATCCCTAACCCTACCGTACTTTGCGCCGGGCGGGATTGTTGCATACCACGAACCCGCTCCATTGAAGGTGAGCTGGTCACCCGTTTTCCACACGTATCCAAAGATAGCGGTTAAATCGTGCGTGGCTGGTTTACCGGTAGGCGTAGCGTAGGAGTAGGTAAACGTGGCTAGCGATCCGCGCGCACTGTCAAGCACGGTGTTACGCACAGTCTGCAGATTGCTGATGTTAGTGGCCACTGTAAGGATATATTGATCGAAGTCAGTACCAATTTGGGACCTCAGAGCTGTGGCGAGCGCATTCATGAAGGTAATATAGTCGTCCACAAATTTACTAAAATCCCCATTTTTCTCATCTTCTCCGGCAGCAGTTTTCCATAAATGCAGAGCCGCCATAAAGGCCGGCCCTGCATAAATTGTTTTCCTGCTCTCATCTGGGACGAGTTGATTGTAATCCTTGAATAACTGCCCAGATGCAGTCAAGATGGCAGTCGAGTTTTGCTTAATCGCGGTATTCCATTTAGTTATGAACCCTGGTGATGTCGGAGTATATGGCCGATACACCGATGCGCTGACAGTGAGGCCGCTAAAAGACAGGTTATTTGAGGGAACAATAATACTCTGAATGTTAGTGGGTGTACTGGAAGTAGCTTGACCTGTGCTGGTCGCGGCGGTTGAGCCAGTCTGCGCAATGTCGAACGTAGCGGCAAGAGTAACATGCTGGAGAAGATCCTTTGCCTTCGTGGGGTTCAACTCGGCAAAATTCTCGTCCGAAAGATACCGGCGCAGGCCGTTCACGTTCGCTTTCGCAGTCAACGTATTACCATTGACCGTATCGGTAAAGGCACCCGATTCAGCTGCGAGGGATATCAGATCGGTAGTCGTGGGTTTTGCGACGAGGCTGGTCGATCCACTTGCACTCGCGTTTGCTCCTGGTTGCGGAACAGTAGCCTTGGTGGAGAGAACCTGCGCAGCCGCGTTAGCGGCGGCTTGGTACGCATCTGATTTAAGTTTTGCCGTGAGAACATAGTCATAGGCAACATCGAAGAAAGCCTCTGTGAATTCAATTGGGCTATCAAGAGGTTTCACTAGGGTATCGCCTAGCGGGTAGTCATCTGGAAACCTCTTTCGGAGAAACTCATCGCCGAGCAGCCTGCAGTATGCGGTCGCTATGTGTGAGTTCTTACTCTTACATGTAGCTGCTTGGTCGGCTGTCTGACCTAGCGTACCAGTAGTTTGCAATGATATGAGTAACAATGTTATCTGCAACAGCTTACTAGATGGCTTCACGGCAGTTTACCTCGAAAATAACATTATGAGTTGGAGAACAAACATCGAATGGTACAAGTCTTGTGTTTAAGCACCTAGAATCTCTGGACTCCAAACGGCCACACCTCCAACAAATTCGATATCATCTTTGAGTATCGTAACTACCCCACCTAGCAACTCTTGGGCAGTTGCAAGACCATCAACGGGGTTAGGAGAAAAGAGTGTAACCTGCAAAAGATTGTTGCCAGGCAGTATGGCTAGATCAAAGCTTTTGCCATCCGCATTGACGGGGACTGCGACGGGCCCCGCTGCATTAGTTCCATACAGAATACTGACGATCTTTAAAACGGTTGCGACATCATTAGGAACAATCTGAATCGTCTCCACGGTGCCTTTTGTGCCAGAGAGATCACCTGGAATTTCTTTTAGTGCCATACTTTCCTCCTGAAGGCGAGCCTTCACTCTGTTATGCGGAGATAGAGAAACCATTTCACAAAAAATTCTCTCAATTGACGGGCGGAACCGATCGAGAGGTCAAAGACCGGAAAAGGTCACGATTCAAACTGTCGAAGATAGTCGGGTAGGAGTGAAGTAAGTTGCTCGCTTAAGGTAGCTACTCGAGTGCAAAGTCAGGAACCAATAGACGCGCCAAGATGGTGAGCGTAGGGCGCACACTGTTGCCATGCCCGTCGCACTTCAGCAGGAGCGATTCAGCCTTCAGGCTGGATCAGATAGTGGTCAGTGTTTGCGAATGCGGAAAAGATAAGTGGCCGTGTCTCCTGGCTCCTCGGGGCTGAGGCCAGTCTCAGTGCGTAACCGGTATTCGCCTGTGGCGAGTAATCCCGCAGGGAGCACAATCGTGATACTTCCGTGATTCGAGATACCGCTCGTGCGCGAGAACCGCTGGCTCCAAATGATCTCCCCCTCGGAGTTCAGCAATTCTTCGCGCAATGTACCCCTCAGATCGAAAGGCAGTTCAAGCAAGATGGATACCGTGGTCGCCAGCGGATCGAGATGCAGCACGGAAACCTTAGCCAGCCCGCGGTTAACTGGAGACAATCGTATGCTTGGCTGGGCGGCAGTCCGATCTAGAGAGGAAACCGGTCCTGGCTTGGACTCAGTCGTCGGGATGGACGCTGGAGGTTGACTCGTGCGTCGCGCCTGCTCTTCGAGCATGGATGAAATCACCCGCTGATGCTCGTCGTTCAGTTGTGTAGCCTGAGCCAATTCGTGGCGCAGACTCAGGTTTCGTTCGCCAAGCCAGGTTGCGACCAGTACGGCACAGCCCAGTGCCCCAGCAAGCGGCAAGGCCCAAGTTATTGTCCCGAATCTGCGCAGTTTTAGAAAGGCACCGCGGAGCCCGGCTTCTCGCGCGGGCCGAATCGCATAGTGTTGCAGCGCACGCGCAAACTCCAGCTTACGAATTCGCTCAGGAGTGGATAGAAATTCAGTCAAAAAGATGCGTTCTTCCGGCGTGGAGAGGCGCCCGAAGACAAGATCGTCGATCAGTTCGTCTTCGATCTGTCGCAGATAACCGGGATCAATGCGACCGTCGAGGATTCCTTCCTCAACACCTGCCTCGGTTTCCGCATCTGCCATCCCCAGCAGAAATGCGCGGTATTTTTCGTCTGGGTACATTCACTTCGCCCTCTAGAAATAATTGTTCAAAATCGCACTTCCATTTCTTTAGCTTTAGTGCAGCTTTCAACGCACCGACGGACAACCTTTCGCAAGCGGAAAAGCTGAATCCGCAAGGTGTTCAATCCAATCCCCTCTTGTTGTGCCATTTGTGACCTTCTGTCGATCTTGGCCGATTTTTCGCCGTGGTAGTAGCGTAGCAGCAGAGCGCGTTTGTCGCTGGGCAACTGTGCCAGACATCGATCAAGGCAGGCATAGAGCGGCTCGACCCCGGGATCGTTAGATGGTGTTTGGGAAATGGTATCCGCAAGCTCAGGTAACGCCTCCTGACTTATGGTGCGATTCCGGCGAAGCGACTCGAGATAGACATTGCGCGCTACGCCACGTAAGTAAACTATCGGATTGCCTTCAAACGCGAACGCCGGCTTGAGAATGGCGCGTGCCGTACGGTCCAGCGTCTCGTCGGCCAAATCCTCGGGAGCTTCACACTTCCGGAACTGAAAGATGGCCACGAGCTTCTGCCGCATTTCCACGTACTGACGAGCGCCCGTGGCCGTGTCTTGTCCTAGCCAAAGCAAAAGATTGTTGAGGTCGGAGTGGGTCTTCATTACGATCTTCAGTCCCTGGATCAACTCCTGTGGATTGCTAGGCGGGCCGCACACAAGCCGTGAGGCAGAAATGAAATGCATTAAAAGTTGAAAGCATTGTGACACCTGTATTGACCGCTGTCCATGACTGAGCGGCCCTTTGCCTCTGAAAGCTTAGATCGCTAAGCGCGAGCAAAGATCGTATTTGCACCCACCGAATAACTACAAAGTTCACACGTTTCGGACCTGGGGCGTGATACGATGCCGCTACGCCTTCCCCCTGACGCCTGTTTCACAGGATTACTATGCCTCAAACGCCAGAGAGGTTGAAGGAATGGGCTCTGCTTGTCTATATGTGCGCCGACGTGCCAGAGCCGGGAATTCATCGAGCATCGAATGTAAACCTGTTGCAGATGGCGAACAGCGGATCGAGCAGCGACGTTTGGGTCGTGGCGCAGCTTGCTTGCCCTGGTCCCTGGACCTACCGGTATATTTTCCCGGAGCGGCCGCTGGGGTCGGACGCGGCAATTATCAGGCCAGTCCACGCGATTGCCAGCGTCGATTCTGGCGTGCCGGGCTCCATTGAGGATTTCTTCGCTTGGGCTTCGACGGCCTGCCCGGCAAAGAACATCATGCTCGTCCTGTGGGGGCATGGATTCGGGATCGACTATTACACTCCACAGACGCTTTCTAATCTAGGATTGGTGGGTCAACTATTGCCCCTACAGTCCGCCGGTGCGGCGAGTGCGCCCATCGGCGCAGCGATCCGTACTGGCGCCGTCGACGCAGCCAACACGCCGGATTGGTTCCGATTCGGCTGGGATGCAAGTACGAACGACGTTCTCGATAATAACCAGATCGGCGATGCCCTGCGCGCGTGTGTGAGCAAGCTACCCGAAGGACAGAAACTCGCGATTGTGGGATTCGACGCCTGCGTGATGGCAATGGCGGAAGTCTGGTGTGAGATGCAGGGCACCGCGGACATTGGAATCGCTTCCCAAGCCGGACTTCCGTATTCGAGTTGGCCGTATGACGGGTTCCTGGAACGGCTGCTCCAGCAACCAGCCGCACAGCCCGCAGATGTCGCAAAAATGCTGACGCAGGCTTTCGTAGAGTTCTATGTGACCCATCCCACCGAATATGTAACGCTTTCAACATGTGACTTAACACGGATCGAGGCGTTCGAGCAAGCTGTCAAGCCACTCGCCCAGGCGCT
>Ga0206863_1234_pt1 | contig 16492 bp, 15 predicted proteins | sample Alteio_BWOrgCont_41_FD_152634 | JGI IMG/M metagenome (GOLD analysis project Ga0206863, IMG submission 152634) | Enriched cells from forest soil in Barre Woods Harvard Forest LTER site, Petersham, Massachusetts, United States -... | ecosystem: Environmental > Terrestrial > Soil > Temperate forest >...
AACATAGATTTTAGCCCTGCCAACTTCACAGGGAGCGGATTGCGAATAGAGGCTTCAGCATAATAATCCGAAGTTTCTTTCTGGTAATAATGATCAATGCTTAATGCGGCGCCTGCACCCATTAAGGCAATTACAAATACTGATAAAAATTTCCTTATTGTTTTCATAAGAGGTTATTTAGATATTCTTAATTATTTCCAACGCAAATATCTGTACAAGGCTTATCATTACTACCATCTTTAACAATAATTAACTGTAAAAAAATGTTAACTTTGCGCTCCTGTTTTTCCGAAGCAGGTACTATCGGCAATGAAAAATAAAATATTCATTTTTAGTTTTGGCTTAATTGCAGGTTTAACCATTGGCGTACTGTTTAGCGTTGCGATAAAAGAATTGATAGTTCAATTTAAAGAACTCCACATAAGCCTGAATAAAATTAATCTAAGGCAAAGTCAATTGTCACAGCGATTGGATAGCATACAGGGCAAATTAGTGCCGGATACTAAAAAAATGGCCCCTACAATAACTCCAACTCCTGCAAAAACCCAAGGACAGAACATGGTGAAGAATACTATTTCGCAGGAAAATACAAAAGATGAAAATACAGCCAACAGTGCAACATTGAATAGTACTACAACAGAAGATGACAGTAATGTAGTAGTAATGACGAACCAGCTTATTTCCGTGCTGTCTGTTCGTTTGCACAATAACGATACTAACAGCGTAAATAAAAAATCGGAAGAAACAGACTCAGCGCTTGCATCTATGAGCGATGTGGATGCGCCTAAGGGCCCGACAAGCTATCGTATTGAATTTTGGAAATCACCTCTAAATTATAAAGGATATAAAATGTCGGAAGGAAAAATAGTTTTATATGGTATTAATCCGGTTACGCCAGTTAATCTTATTACAAATGAAGACACTTATTACATCGTCGTAAACCAAGCAGCCTACCATATCGACTTTACTGATGATTACAAGCCATTTGAAAAAGTGACGGATAAAGCAACTTTAAAAAAATTGGGGATATGAAAATAGAGTTTTATAAATACGAAGGAACGGGAAATGATTTTATAATTATTGACAACCGCGAAAAAAAACTAAAGGCAAAGAATTCCGATTTATGGCAGAAACTCTGCAACCGCCATTTTGGCATAGGTGCGGATGGTTTAATGCTTATACAAAAAGGCAAAAAGGGTTATGATTTTGAAATGATCTATTTTAATGCCGATGGCAATGAAAGCTCTATGTGCGGCAATGGCGGAAGATGTATTACCCACCTGGCAAAGGAACTTGGAATAGTGAAAGGTAAATCAGCCAAATTTACTGCAATTGATGGGGCGCATGAAGTCACATTTGGCACTAAGAATACAGTAAAATTAAAGATGACTGATGTAAAGAGCATCAACGACCGTAAATCTTACATGACATTAAATACCGGCTCTCCACACTACGTTACTATGGTAAAAAACGTAATGAAACTCCCTGTAAAAATAGATGGCAGAACGATAAGAAACCGGGAGCCTTTTAAAAAAGAAGGTATCAATGTAAATTTCGTGCAGGTATCAGCGGGAAAAATGCCTGTGCTTAGAACATACGAGCGCGGAGTAGAAGATGAAACCTTGTCCTGTGGAACAGGAACAGTAGCTGCTGCATTGGTGCTTGCCAACAAAGGAATGTCCACGGCAAAAGACCATTGTGACATTCAAACAATGGGTGGAATGCTGAAAGTGTGGTTTACTCAACAAAAGGGAAGTTTTACCAATATCTGGCTTGAAGGTCCGGCAACCTTTGTATTTAAAGGTGAAGTAGAGATATAAGATTTGAGATATAAACTATAAATGATAAGATTTGCAAGTCGCCATTCCGAACTTGTTTGGAATCAAAAACAACAGGGATGACAACGAGGTGGGACGCTGAAACAAGTTCAGCATGACTGAAAAAACGACACAAAACGGCATATTCCACGAGATATGAGATATTCACTAATTGATTTATGATTTTTTCTGAACTACCTAACAGCTTTTCACTCAAAGCATCTACATTAGCATCCGATGAAAATCTCCATTCTGGGCTTTGGTTGGTATTAGTAGGTATTGATGAAATCCCTCCCCATATCGCTCTTATTTCAGCAGGCAAATATTATTCGCTCTCTACCCGTAAAGTTGATTGTGGTACTCCTGCAGAGCGATTTATAAACACTCTTAAACGAAAGCATATTTCTTCTCTATTTATTAAGATAGAAAAAGAAGATAAAGGGCAGCCCCAAACCCCTAAAGGGGCTTTAAATAGCGCTACTCAAAGCCCCTTTAGGGGTTTGGGGCAAAACGTAGAAGATTTTACGTCAAACCCTGACCTTCTTTTAAGAAATATCTACAAAGATTTACAACCCCTCAAAAACACAGAGAATACTTGCCTCTCCCCCATCAAAGAGTTTTTCACAAGCTATTATTCGGCTGAATTTGCTCCGGTAAAGTATGTTTTTGAATTACTTGCTATTGCTCAAAAAAAAGAGCTTCTTGGGGACTGTATTTCTCTTTTCCCTCTTGATAATGATGCAAAGAGTATAACTTTGCCCAAGTATACCATGGAGCAAATAAAAAATAGAATCCACGAAATTTCATCCCAAATAACATCCGCTAATTCCTGAAAAAATGCTTTTATTCGACCCTCTATCATTTGCTTTCCTGATGTTATTTGCACCCATTGCGTTGCTTGTTACTATTGGTTTTTTCGGGTTAATACGATTAATTATAAAAGAAAACAGGAAGAAGGATAACGAAAAGAAACCGGAGTGAACAAAGCCTCAAGAATACGGATTCTGTTTATTATTTGCCTGTCAGGACTGGTAATTCTTTCCGCTATCCGTTGCCACAATCCAACAAAACCGGAAAAGCCTTCATTACTCTCTATTCTGGATACCGCGCACCATTATCTGAATACCAATGATACGGTAAAATATGTGGGAGCACACACCTGCATGCTTTGTCACCAGGATATTTATAATTCCTTTATTCATACGGGCATGGGTGAGTCGTTCGATATAGCTACCCGTAAAAAAAGTGCGGCTAAGTTTGGTCCTCACGTGGTTGTTTATGACACAAACAAAGATTTCTACTATCACCCGTTTTGGAAAAAGGACAGTCTCTATGTGCTTGAATTTCGCCTGCAAGGCAAGGATACTATTTATAAGCATGAACAGCAAATCAACTACATAATAGGCTCAGGACAACATACCAATTCCCACATGTATCGCGTAAATGGGTACCTCTACCAAATACCCATTACTTTTTATACACAGGAAGGCAAATGGGATTTGGCCCCGGGTTTTTCAGATGGCTTTAATTCCCGCTTTTCCCGTGAGGTTGGCTTGGAATGCATGACTTGCCACAATTCTTATCCTCAATTTGTGCAAGGCTCAAATAATAAATACTCCGGTGTACCCGAGGGAATTTCCTGTGAACGGTGCCACGGTGCAGGCGGATTGCATGTACAAGCCATTCAACTTGGACATAAAGTTGACACGACCAAAGCGATTGATTATACCATTGTGAATCCTGCCAAGCTTACGGTGGATTTGCAAATAGACCTTTGTGAGCGTTGCCATTTGCAAGGCAATGCGGTATTGAAACCCGGAAAATCATTTTATGATTTCAGGCCGGGAATGAAACTTTCGGATGTGGAAGATGTGTTCATGCCCAAATACGAAGGCATGGAAGATGAATATATTATGGCTTCGCACATTGCACGCTTGAAAATGAGCCAATGCTATTTGCAAAGTTTAAAAAACGGAGAGACATCAACATCGCTGAAACCATATCAGGCAGGGCTAACCTGTGTAACCTGCCACAATCCGCATGTGGATGTTCGCTCGGTAAACGATAGTACTTTTAATACTATTTGCCAGAATTGCCATGGAGGAACAAAACCAAACAATCCTGCCTGCACCGAAAAAATAGCGGTAAGGGAAAAGGTAAATGACAACTGTATTAGCTGCCACATGCCTAAGGGTAATACCATTGATATTCCGCATGTAATAACTACTGACCACTACATACGCATCCCCATGAAAAATGAGGACAAGGAAAAGGTGAAAAAATTTATAACACTATATGATGTAAGTAATCCAAATCCTTCCGGCTATACAATTGGCAAGGCTTTCATACAGCAATTCGCCAGCTTTCAATCTGATCGTCCTTTATTACTTGATTCAGCAAAGCATTATTTTCCTGACAATACCCCGGCTGAAATAAAGAAAAATATATTACCGCTTATTGATATTAGCTTTTATAAAAAAGATTACCAAAAACTACTTTATTACGCGGGTGTCGCCACTCCAAAATATTTACTCGATAGCATCCTAACCCATAAAGACTATAGCAATGCCGATGCCTGGACAGCATATAGAATTGGGGAAGCATACTATCAGATGAATGATTTGAATAATGCTTATTCCTTTTATGAACGGTCTACACAATTAGCTCCTTATGAATTGGAGTTCCAAAATAAACTGGGCGTTACGCTAGCCACATTGCACAAAAGCGATGAGGCTGAAAAAGTGTACGATTTTATTCTTTCACAAAACCCCGGATTAGTTTCTGCGCTTACGAATAAAGGATTCCTGGAATTGACCAAGGGAAATATTGAACTGGCCAAACAATGCTATGATAAGGCATTGGCATACGACCCGGACGACCACCAGGCATTAATGAATACCGCCGGATGGTATATTTATAAAAAACAATATTCCGAAACTGAAAAGTACCTGGAAATGGCAATCAAAAAATACCCGGATGATGAACAGGCAAGGGATTTGCTGGGAAAGGTTAAAGCATTTGTTGGTTCCAGTAAACCGTTATAGAGGTTTATCCTACCAACACATTCTCCGCAAACTTATGAGAAATGGTCGTATTATTTTGCTTCTCTATCTGAACCACTAAAGAACCATCGAAAGGAATTTTTTCAACTACCTTAAGCTTTGTACCAATACCAATTCCGAGTTTTTGCAGATAATTGAGAAATTCAGCCGAATCATCCTTAACAGCCACTACTTTATATTTCTTGCCGGGTTCAGCTTCTACCAGCTTGGTTTTATATACCTCGGCAATCTTGCCATCCGCTTTAGGGATAGGGTCTCCATGCGGGTCATAATCCGGGTGGCCGAGGAACTTATCCAGCCTGTCGGCTAAATGAGAATCCCCCACGTGTTCCAATTGCTCAGCTATATTATGTACCTCATCCCACTTATAGCTAAGCTTTTCTAATAGAAACACTTCCCAAAGTCTGTGCTTTCTTACTATTTCCATAGCGGCTTTAATACCGCTCGCAGTAAGGTTTGCCCCTTTCCTTTTATCATAGCTGATAAGTTTTTTTTCTACCAGTTTCTTCAGCATATCAATAACCGAAGCGGGATTATTCTCCAGCATCTTAGCAATGGCAGTCGGACTAACCTTTTCACCGTCCGCTTGGGCAAGGTGGTAAATAGCTTTCAAGTAATTCTCTTCAGACAGGGAACCCATAGTTCATTTATTAGTGTACGCAAATATAATAAAAATAATCTTCATACTTACAAAATTAGGCAAGACTAATTTTTTTTATTAGTTATATAAAATATTATTTATATATTTGCGCCATCATTTAGCAAATGGATACCCCAATAAAAGATACAAATACACACAAAGGTTGGCGCAGAAGCGTTAGAAGGAACTCATTGCCTGAAGTTTTCTCTACCATAAAAGTACCTATGCACGGTGGCTTTTGGAAGAAGCTGCTGGCATTTTCAGGCCCGGGGTTAATGGTGGCTGTAGGGTATATGGACCCCGGCAACTGGGCAACCGATATATCAGGCGGAGCCAGTTTTGGCTATACGTTATTGTCGGTTATATTCATATCTAACTTGTTTGCTATTCTTTTACAATATCTCGCTTTAAAACTGGGTATTGCTACGGAGCGCGACCTTGCACAGGCCTGTCGAGACCATTATAGCCCGGCAGTAAGCTATACCCTTTGGGTACTTTGTGAAATTGCCATTGCCGCCTGTGACCTTGCCGAAGTAATCGGTTCTGCTATTGCGCTAAACCTCCTATTCGGGCTGCCGCTTACCTGGGGGGTAGTACTTACCGCGTTTGATGTATTGATAATTCTCTTTTTCCAATCTAAAGGATTCCGGTTTATTGAATCTGTAATAACGGCTCTTATATTTACCATTATTTCCGCCTTTGTATTTGAGATTATTGCTTCGCATCCGCAGGTATTTCCTCTTCTGAACGGATTATTACCTCATCTCGAAATTGTTACCAATCCTTCCATGCTATATATATCCATTGGCATTTTGGGTGCAACAGTTATGCCGCATAACCTTTACTTACATTCCAGCATAGTACAAACACGAGATTACCCCAGAACAGAAGCGGGAAAGAAAACAGCCATCAAGTTTGCAGGGATTGACAGCACTGTTTCCCTGATGGCTGCTTTTTTCATTAATGCCGCTATATTGATAGTTGCAGGGGCTACCTTTCATAATTCAGACCATCAGGGTGTAGCGGATATAACAGACGCGCATAAGCTGCTGGCCCCCCTTTTAGGCACAACCCTTGCCAGCACTTTATTTGCAGTAGCTTTATTAGCATCGGGTCAAAACTCCACATTGACAGGTACACTTGCCGGACAAATAGTAATGGAGGGTTTTCTTCACATCCGATTAAAGCCTTGGGTACGAAGGCTTATAACACGTATGATTGCCATACTGCCTGCCTTTATTGTTACCCTTCTATATGGAGAAAAAGGTACTGCTAATTTATTGGTACTTAGCCAAGTAATATTATCCATGCAATTGAGTTTTGCCGTCATTCCTCTGGTGATATTCACCAATGACAAGCAAAAGATGGGCTCTTTTGTCAATAATAAAACTTTGAAAATAACAGCGTGGGTGGTATCAGCCATTATTCTGTTGCTTAACCTGTACTTATTATATGATACCTTTTCCCATTCATAGAATTGCTTAACATACAGACAACCTAACAATGTTATTTTTGGCGCACTTAAATTCAATCCTATATAACTGTAAATTACCTCATGCTTAATCTTGCCGCCATATTCCTGCCTTTATTAATAGCGCCCAAAGATTCCACCCACAAGGATACGGGCAGCCGATGGACATTTCATTACCAGGCAACCGTTATAGACCAATATCACGGAAAATTTACGGCGCCCTATTCAGGGAAAAACAGTTTGCAGGATACAGCCGAGCAAGATATGTCTGTTACCTCTACCCTATTTTTAGGCTATCGCTTATGGAAATATGGGGCTATTTACTGTAATCCTGAAATATCGGGTGGCAGAGGATTTAGCAGCACTACAGGCATTGCAGCCTTCCCTAATGGTGAAATTTACCGGGTAGGTAATCCGATTCCTCAGGCTTATATTGCAAGAGGTTATTTCCAACAGTCGTTTGCCTTGCATGGCAGCCATGATACATTGATGGCCGATGACCAAAACCAGGTAACCCAATATCTTCCGACCAAGAGAATAACCATAAGCGCGGGAAAATTTTCATTGGCCGATTTTTATGATAATAATGCTTATTCCCACGATGCCCGCAGCCAGTTTATGAATTGGGTATTGATGGATAATGGCGCATGGGATTATCCTGCTAATACAAGAGGATACACCTACGGACTTGTTGTACAACTGATAGAACCTACCTGGTACATCAATTTTTCGGATGCGATGGAACCACTTCAGGCTAATGGCCCTGTAATGGACCCTAATATTACAAAGACTTTTGGCCTGACACTGGAAACAGGATTTACATTTAAAGCCGGTAAACAAACAGGTGCACTGAGCTTGTTATTATTTATGAATCAAAACAGGGCTCCATACTATTCTAACGCTATTGCCGAATATGAAGCAACGGGTAATACCGGTGCGCTCAATATAGATGATGATTCTGCCTATAATGGTGATAAAAAATATGGAGTTGGAATAAGTTTCAGTTATCCCCTTAGCCAGTATATTGGCTTTTTTGCGCGGGCCGGATGGAACAATGGATTAACGGGTGATTGGGCATTTACAGAAGTAGACCAGACTTTTACCCCCGGATTTAGTTTCGATGGGGCTTGGTGGCATCGCAAAGGCGATAATTTAGGTATAGCTTATATTATTGATGGGCTATCTAAAGAACACCAGGCTTTTGAAAATGCTGGTGGCTACCAATTTATCATTGGAGATGGAAAGCTATCTGAATACAGCCCGGAACAAGTTATAGAGGCATATTACCAATTTAAATTCTTAGACCATCTCTTTTTGGCTCCTGATTACCAATTTGTAATGAATCCGGGATATAACCCGCAACGTGGCCCCGTGAGCATATACTCCGTAAGGGTTCATGTGGAGTTTTAGTTCCTGTCAGGCATTATTCCTATCTTTGCTGAAAGCGGCATTGCATGGTAATTTTATTCGATGGAGTTTGTAATTTGTGCAATAGTTTTGTTCAGTTTGTAATAAAAAGAGACAAAACCAAAACCTTCCAGTTTGCATCACTTCAATCTGCTTATGGAATGGCGCTTTGTACTCATTTTGGACTTCCAATTAGCCGTCAGAAAACAATAGTGCTTTATGATGGGCAAAAAATATATACCGAATCAGATGCGGTAATTAAAATAGCAAGATCGCTAAACGGTATTTGGAAAAGCGTGAGTGCATTAATGATTCTACCAAGTTTCATTCGCAATGGGGTTTATCGCATAATAGCCCGAAGCCGATATAAACTCTTTGGTAAAACAGAGCAATGCATGGTTCCTTCGGAAAATATAAAAGGACGGTTTCTGGATGATACGCCATTTAGGCCGAAATAACTTTGCCATACTAAACTTGTTTCAGCACCCATAAAAGCACAACAAACTATTGCAGTTCGGAATAGCGGCTCTGAATCACTTGTCTGTCGGGCTGTAACTCGTTTTATGCCGTTTTTATCCTACCCTTTACAAACTTTTTTCTTTACAAACTGATATATGCCTATTTTCGCAACATGAAACTCGATATACTCACCATAGCCGCCCACCCCGATGATGTTGAATTAGCATGTGTGGGAACCATTATAAAGGCTGTTAAAGCAGGTAAAAAAGTAGGGATGCTCGACCTTACCGAAGGCCAACTTGGCACGAGAGGCACCAATAAACTACGTTTAGAAGAAGCTGCCAACGCGGCTAAAATAATAGGCGCATCCGTAAGGGAAAACCTCGGATTAATGGATGGGTATTTTGAGCATAACCACGAGAACAGGCATAAAATCATTCAAAAGATACGGCAGTATAAACCCAATATTATCATCACCAATCCACCCATAGACCGCCATCCCGACCACGGAAGGGCATCGGCTATAGTAACGGAAGCCTGGTTTTATGCCGGTTTGCAAAAAATAGAAACGGAATTGGATGGTAAAAAGCAGGAACCGCATCGTCCGGCGCAATTATTTTATTTTATGCAGCATTATAATTACGAACCTTCATTTGTAGTAGATATAAGCGATGAAATGGAGCAAAAGATGCAAGCCATAAAAGCTTTTGGCTCGCAATTCTTTTCCGAAAACTCAAAAGAGCCTGAAACATTGCTTTCACAACCCGCTTTCCTCGATTCGATAATACAAAGGTGCGGTAGCTGGGGACATAGCATAGGAACAAGATACGCCGAGGGATTTATAACACAACGCAAAATATTTGGAGTTAATAACATATTTGAAATTAAATGAAAAAAACAGCGCTTACAGAAAAACACATTGCATTAGGAGCTAAAATGGTAGAGTTTGCAGGCTATAATATGCCTGTATCTTACACCGGGTTAAATGATGAACACATTACCGTCCGTACCGCAGCAGGTATGTTTGATGTTTCCCACATGGGAGAATTTTTCATCACCGGAAAAGGCGCATTAGAACTGATTCAAAAGGTAACCAGCAATGATGCCTTGGTACTTACACCCGGAAAGATACAATATTCCTGCCTTCCTAACGACAAAGGCGGAATTGTAGATGATTTGTTGGTGTATAAGATTGCTGATGAAAAATATTTACTCGTGGTGAATGCGTCCAACATGGATAAGGATTGGAACTGGATTGCATCACACAATGATACAGGAGCGGAAATGAAAAACGCATCGGATGAATATTCCTTATTGGCAATACAAGGCCCGAAAGCCACAGCTATATTGAGCAAACTAACACCCGTTGATTTAACCCAAATACCCTATTATACCTTTGTTATTGGAAAGTTTTGTGGTGTGGAAGATGTAATTATTTCCAATACGGGCTATACCGGGGCGGGCGGATTTGAGATTTATTGTAAAAATGAAAATGCAGCCGCATTCTGGGATGCCATACTGGAAGCAGGTAAAGCGGAAGGATTGAAACCTGCGGGGTTAGGCGCACGTGATACCTTACGCCTGGAAATGGCTTTCTGCCTCTACGGAAATGATATTGACGATACCACCTCTCCTATTGAAGCCGGTTTGGGATGGATTACTAAATTCACCAAGAAGTTTACCAATTCCGATGCCTTATTGGAACAAAAACAAAAAGGAGTTTCACGCAAACTGGTAGGCTTTAAAATGATTGATAAAGGTATTCCCCGCCACGGATATGAAATAACCGATGCACAGGGAAGCACTATAGGCGTTGTAACTTCGGGTACGCAATCTCCATCATTGCAACAAGCAATAGGGATGGGCTATGTAAAGATAGATTCATCTAAACCGGGTGCTGAAGTATATATCAAAATTCGTGATAAACTTATTAAAGCGGTAGTAGTTAAAACTCCTTTCTACACTCAACCTGCTTAATTAAAGTAAATGCAAACTAAAGAAGAAAGGAAAACCATTGAAGTGTGCTTCTCACCGCATTCCTTTCCTCTTTATCCACACCAGGAAAGTATTGTAGTAGTAATTGACGTATTACGGGCAACATCTTCTATTTGCGCTGCATTGCATTACGGCGTCGAACGTATTTTACCTGTTGCTTCTGTACATGAAGCAAGGAATTATCAATCGAAAGGCTTCTTATGCGCTGCGGAGCGCCAGGCTCAAAAAGTAGAAGGCTTTGACTTGGGTAACTCTCCCTCGGAATATCAAAACCCGAAATTGAAAGGTAAGATAGTAGTGTTTACTACCACCAACGGAACCCAAGCTATACGGGCAGCACGTGAGGCTTACCGGATCGTGATTGGCTCCTTTTCCAACCTTACCGTTCTATGCGAATGGCTATCACACCAAAATAAAAATATCATTTTGCTTTGTGCCGGATGGAGAGATTTCTTCAATTTGGAAGATACCCTTTGTGCCGGAGCAATTGCCCATACACTTGAAAAGACTAATCTTTTTGAAACCAATTACGACTCTACGCTCGCATCTAAAACATTATATGAGGTTGCCAAAAACGACCTGGCAGGGTTTATGGAAAATTCATCGCACTTCAAGCGTCTTGAAAAATTAAACCTGGCTGATGACGTTAAGTATTGCCTTACCTTAGACCTCGCTCCTGTGGTACCTATATTAGAGGGCAATTATCTTATCCCCTTCAAATCTAAATGAGAAGGATTTACTCATTTATTCTACTGGCCACCCTTCTATTTATTTCTCCCAATGCGTTTTCATGGGGATTTTATGCGCATAAAAAAATCAACCGTATGGCGATTTATGGTATTCCCGCTCCCCTATCGGCTTTTTATAAAAAGAATATAGAATACATTACCAAACATGCCGTAGACCCCGATAAACTCAAGTTTGTAGACTCTGCCGAAGGCTCACACCACTATATAAATCTTGACCATTATGGAGCAGACCCTTTTGCTGTGTTACCCAAGTATTGGAAAGATGCAGTAAAGAAATACACCCAAGATACATTGAATAAATACGGCACCCTTCCCTGGGAAATAATGTATTGGGAAAACAAACTGACTGATGCTTTCAAGAAAAAAGACGTCGCAATGATATTAAGGGCTTCGGCTACTATAGGGCATTATGTAGCAGATGCTCATGTGCCCTTGCACACAATCTCAAATTATAATGGACAAAAGACAGACCAAGTTGGAATACACGCTCTGTGGGAATCAGCCATACCGGAAGCCTTTGGAGATAGCTATCAACACATAAACGGAGGCGCTGTATATGTGAAAGACCCTACTTCTATCATTTGGAATATTTTAAAACAGACCTATTCATTATCGCCTATTGTATTAGCTGATGAAAAGCAAGTATCAACACATTTTACCAAAAACGAGAAATATTTACCTTCTAAGGACAATACGCATAGAATACGCTACACCCCTGCTTACATTGCCGCTTATAACAAAGCTTTGAATGGCATGGTAGAAAGGCAACTTCGCTTATCGGCTATTGATGTAGCCAGCTTTTGGTATACCGCCTGGGTAAATGCCGGAGAACCGGATTTACGTAATCTTTAACTCTTTCCGGTTGCTGCTTTTGCATCAGGCGGTGTAGTTTTAAACTTGCGTATGTTAAGTTGCAGGTTAAGCATAAAATAACGTCTTAATACTTCCGTTTGGCTATCCTGTATATAGGTATCAGTTACAGTACGGGTAATGCTGGTATTTTGATTTAATATATCATTAGCGCTAACAGATACCTGCAACATTTTATCCTTCAAAAACTTATATCCTATGGAGGCGTTCCATAAGTAAATGGCCTGGTTATAGGCTTGCGATAAACCGGCATAGGAAGTCTGACTAAGGCTAGTATTCACTATCAGTCCCTTAAAAAATATCAGGTTGATTTTTCCTGTAAACACCCCGGTATAATAATTATCATCTTCCTGGTTTGGAAGGGTGTTTTTAACGGTGCTGTAATTAGCTGTGTATGACAAAGTGTAATCTACATTTTCGCTGATATTGCTGCTTAGCACGGTTCCTTCGCTGTAGGTATAGTTGGACGAATAGTTAGCGACATCATTTATCAGTGCAGGAGTATGGGTATAAACAACCCCCGAATTAAGATTCAGATTTACCTTGAGCGGACGTATAAGCCACCCGTAGGTAACAAATCCTTTAGCATTCCAATAGCCTTCCAAGTTTACAGGTTGTGAAAGTTGAGAGCCATTATACAATACCATTCCATTGGAAAGGGTACTATCCTTTAACGGAATATAGGAGGCATTACCTACATAGTTTTGAATATAATTAGCATACGTGTACACAAGAAAGGTGGTGCCTGCATTGGCATTAGTAGCGCCATAGCGGGCTATAAAGCTTTGCGAAAAATCCTGTTTCAGGTTAGAATTGCCTGTGGTAAGCAACAAGGGGTTACTATTATTCACCACATCTTGCAATTGCGATATGGTAGGCGGCGTAACATTGGTACGGTACATAATCCGTATGTTTTTACTTTGTGAAAACCGGTAATTAAATATTATGCGGGGAAGTACGCTGGTATAACTGCGCTGTATTTGACCGCTTGTCGGGTACTGTTCCTGGCCAATAAGTGTAGAATATTGGGGATTAAGGCTAACCGTTATATAATATTTCTTGCCATGGTTAAGCCGGTAGCTTATTCCGAAAGCCTGGGTTATATAGGTGTCTTCGTATTGGTTAGAAAGGGCTGAGTCAAATAATACATATCCTTCGAGTGTTGAATCGTAATTATAGGTTCTTTTATTGGTGTTATTATAATTCACAGAAGGGTTGTAATCAATTTGCAGGATGCTGTTACTATCAATAGGCTCGGTGTATGTAAGGGTTGATGAATAAGTGTAGCCAAAGGTAGGCTGTGTGTATTGCTGGTTAAGTGTGGTAGATGAAGTAGTAGTGTCTTTTGCATAATAATCATCTATAGAGAAGATATCGCCGGGCACACTTTTATTATTATCATCAAAAGCCAGGTTTAAGGACAAAGTTCTATGTAATTTATGAAATTTGTGCATATATAAAATATTGCCCGAATAATCATATCCCCTGCTATTGGCGGAAGAACTGGTTTTTGAAAAGCTTTGCTCTATATCACTCAACATATCCGTTTCCACAGCATCAGCAGCCGTATTGGTTTGTTGGATATTCCCCTTTAGTATTACATATATGGCATTATTGGTATCGAGGTTCCACTCCAGCCTGCTATTTATACGGCTATTGTAATTGGTACTTCCTGTGCTTGAGTTTTGGTCATAAATATTGCTATTCTCTTCTCCGCTCGTATACGCTGTTGCAGAGGTAGTAGTATTATTGTTTACAGCATTATTGAAGAAATAGCTTGCCGTAAGCCTTATTCTATTTTTATCCCATGCGTCATTATAGTTCATTCCTATAGAGTTGGTAGTAGTAATACCGCCTTGAGTTCCCACTAAATAATTACCCGCACCCTTGGTAAGCCCGCCTCCGGAAGAAGAAATACCACTGCCACCACCCATTGTGCCACCGCCTCCACGTCCACTTCTTCCGCCACCGCTACCACCACCACTTCCGCCATTACCGCTGCCGCCCAACATGCCCAATATATCCTGAGTTGCGAAATTTTGTTGATTGACATTATTGGCAAGCCCAATTACACTAAAGCGGCTGGGGCCATTAAAGAAATTCATATTACCTCCCGCTAAGTAGCGCTGATCCGTACCATAACCACCATAAGCCCGGCCAAATGTCCCATTACGGCGGTTCTTTTTGGTTACTATATTAATTGTCTTTTGGGTATTACCGTCATCAAACCCGGTAAATTGGGCCTGGTCGCTAAGCTTATCAAATACCTGAATTTTATCTATTACTTCGGCAGGAAGATTTTTTAAGGCTACCATAGGATCATCACCAAAAAAGGGAGTTCCATCGACAAGTATCTGTGTTACCTGCTCGCCATTTACAGTTACGGCTCCATTTTGAGATGTAATTCCCGGCATTTTATTCACCAAGTCTTCGGCGGTAGCATCAGGTTGGGTTTTAAAGGCATCCGCGTTATATTCAGTTGTATCTTCATGTTGCTGAACAGGCACTATGCCATGAATGGTAACCTGCTTTATATCAGTAGTGCCAAACTTCATTCTTTGAATACCCATATTAATATCTTTGAGAGAGAGAGCAAGACGGATATTGAAATCCTGGTAACCTATAAATGAAGCCCTTAATCTATACCTTGCAGGTGGTATGTTTTGAAATATGAAAATCCCATTATTGTCGGTTACAGCAAAATATTGTTTTGCGCTATCGGGAGTATAAAGTACAACTTCAACGCCCGGAATTACTGACTTATCAGAATCGCTGATAAACTTGCCAATTACCTTTATAGGTTGTGAATTATCGGGAACGATTGTTTTTGAAGGAGATTGCGCGCTTACATTTCCGAAAAAGAAACCTAAAAATAAAATAGCGATATATTTCCCCATCATTAAATATTGCTTCATTAGAATATCTATTTCTGCTCAGCCCTGATTATAATAGGGGAATTGAAAGGCTGAGTATTTCACCAATTTATTTAGATGGGTTTGATACAGCGAGACGAAATTTTATATTCGCAGTAAGTACTTCCGGGCTTGAAGAACCGCCGCCGCCACCTTGTCCGCCGCCACCATGCATACCTCCACCTCCCATGCCGCCGCCGCCGCCCATGCCACCACCGTGACTGTGTCCGCCACCACCGCCGCCGCCATTATTTCTGGGACTAACAGTTACCATAAAAGATACACCCAAAACCTTATTGCTGTCGGATGGAGAAAGGGATGCCTTATAAAAGGTGATAAACGGAATACAAGCTTCATAAATCATAATACTATTGGTATCCCAGTTTAGGCAGGCATTAATTCCGTATAAATTGGGCACCTCAGAAAGTCCGTTGGTCGCATTGGTGAAGCCGGAAAGCCTTATTTGTTTTTGGGTTCCCTGGTAATGCCTTTTAAGGCCATTGGCCACAACCGTATTATCTGAATTTCCGGAAGATGCAGATGATGGCTCATACGAATCTGAATTTTGAGACCTTGATGAACCTAATGAATTGGCGCTTCTTTCTATTATTGGAAATTGTATTCCCACCTGATTCTTTTTGCCGCCTGTGGTATCAATCCATATTTGTAAGCCGGTACGAATTATTCCTTTTTGGGTTTCATCTTCCGTGGCGCGAATGCAGAAATAAAGGTTATTTTTATCGTTGGTAACTGTAAAGTTCAGTTTTGTTTTATCATCAAAATAATCCAGGGGTATCTTCCATTCTGTTGCTTTACCATCCACGGTAACGGGCTTGCTTTGCCACACACTACTATAAATGAGCGGTGAAGAACAGGCCACTATATATAGTAAAGGCGTACTTGCTGCAATTATTATGAGGGTTTTTCTCAGCTTCATGTATTAAATAAAAAATTATGTTAAAAAATGTTAGACGATATTCGTTTTAATAGCTTGCAATTTACAAAAAGACACTTAACCATATTAAATGAAGTATCTTTGTATCCTCGGTTTATATAGTAATTATAGCATTTTTTGCATGTTAAAGCATATTGACATGTAAGGTGCTTCAA
>Ga0206863_1236_pt1 | contig 16294 bp, 15 predicted proteins | sample Alteio_BWOrgCont_41_FD_152634 | JGI IMG/M metagenome (GOLD analysis project Ga0206863, IMG submission 152634) | Enriched cells from forest soil in Barre Woods Harvard Forest LTER site, Petersham, Massachusetts, United States -... | ecosystem: Environmental > Terrestrial > Soil > Temperate forest >...
TAGAGCCAAGTCAACGCCGCGGACTGTATTCCTTACTTTAAGGGGTAAGTCCTCTACGAACTCTTTTCTCGATTTTATATCTGATGCAACAGGAATCTTAGGAGCTACTTTTAAATTTTTACTTGGAAATGCCATTGATTTTGTTTTTTTATTATTGTGAGAATATTGCAGCAATATACAACTATTTTTGGAATAATCCAAGATTTAATAAGATATATGCTATTAATAGTATATGGGAGTGCGGTTATTCTAAACCCCTTTACCAGATACAAACTAGGCTTTTCAATGTTTTTTCTTTAATAGGAGGGAAGTAGTATACCTATTAAAGTAACAAGTATAGAGGCGCTTATACCTTAGTGTGGGCGATTTTTATGAAATGCCTGCTCAATAGAATCAATTTTGCTGAGGAACATTTTTGAATCGGGTGAAGAGCCACCGTGGTGGCAGGTATAGCAAACTACGTAATGTATGGTGTCAGGACGGGTAGAATTTTTCCAGTTAAAGTAAGTAGCATTTAAGTATGCTGTCATTTTATACATATTGCGTGCAATTTCTTTTTCTTCTTTTTTATCGCTGGCAAAATCGAGTCCCTTTTGGGTAGTATCAGCTTTCCGGGCATGGCAGAAGTTACAATGCACTCCTAATGAAACACTGAATTCGCCCATAACAGAATCAAGCGCCTCATGGCTAATGTCTTTGGGCAGAACTTTCAGGTTTTTAAAACCACCATCTTGGTTGGAATTGGAAATAGGGGTAAAACCAAAGGAAGCTCCAAGGGTAACTAATATTGCAACCGCAAGTATTGCGCCTAAATGCCATTTTTTCATATTAAGTGAATGTATTTGTTAAAAGACAAATATACAAAATTTGTGTTAAGAACCTATTACCTACTGTTATATTCCCCCATAGCTTCCAAATTTGGATGGTTTTTAGTACCTTTGCGTATCTATTCATTTTAAGATGACAATTCCAGGGATGAAAAAAATCAACCATCTTTTATTAGCCATTGGCCTTTTTTTAGTGGCTAATAATCCTACCGCTTATGCTAATTTAGTTACGGAAAATACGGCCCAAACAGTAGCTTTAAATTTCTGTTCCCGCAACACTAATATTTCGGCCCCGCAACTAAATCTTGTGTATACCGAATATACAAACGGGCAACCTGTTTACTATGTATTTGATGTAAATACCAATGGGGGCTTTGTTATTGTTTCGGCGGAAGATGCCACTCTTCCCATCCTTGGTTATTCTGATAAAGGAAAATATATAACACCTCGCGATAATAATAATGTTGCCTGGTGGATAAATTGCCGCAAACAGGAAATAATATATGCGAGAACAAATAATATTGCTGCTACCGCGAATATATCTAACGAATGGATGGGATATATGCATAATACTGCAAATAGATTGCATAATCCCTTATCAATAGTTGGACCGCTTGTGCAAACTACCTGGGACCAATCCTGGCCTTATAATAATATGTGCCCGGGAAGTTCTGTTACAGGATGTGTAGCTACTGCCATGGCTCAGATCATGAAATATTGGTCATATCCACCTGTTGGGCATGGTTCCAGCGGATATTGGGACGAACAGGCGTATGGATATAGCAGCAGCCTTGGGTATCTGAGCGCTGATTATGATACATCCAATTACAATTGGTCAGCTATGCCGCTTAATGTTAATTCAGACAATGGAGAAGTCGCAAAGTTGATGTATGATTGCGGCGTTAGCGTAGCTATGGATTACAACGCATTTGAAAGCGGAGCCTGGGTTATCACCAATGATTATCCTGTTTGTGCCCAAGTGGCATTTGTAAAATATTTTGGCTACAATCCCGCTACCATTCAAGGATTGGATCAATCTAAATATACCTTGGCAAACTGGGAATCTCTTATAGAAAATGAATTAAATAATGGCCGCCCTGTTCAATATGTTGGATGGGATTCCATTAATAATGAATCGGGCCATACATGGGTGTGCGACGGGTATAATTCAAATAACGATATGTTCGATATGAACTGGGGATGGAGTGGAGGTGATGACGGATGGTATTCGTTAAGTGCATTAGATGCCGGAGGATATAATTTTAACTGGTGGAATGAGGCCCTCATCGGTATTGAACCTCCAACGGCTTCGCCCTATTTTACGGCTAATCCTACTTTCGGATGTAAGGGAATGAATGTTCAATTTACCGACCAAAGTTTTGCTGCTTCCAATTTGGCAATCACATTCCGCACATGGCTGTTCCCCGGTGGAAATCCTGCCACATCTGGTGCAGTCAATCCAAGCGTAATATATAATACACCCGGAACCTATAATGTTACTGAAATAATAGGCGATGCAAGAGGTACTGATACATTAACAAGGCAAGCATATATATCGGTAGATTCTGTTTCTGCGCTTACCTTGATGCAAGGATTTGAATCCGCTACTTTTCCGCCTGCGGGATGGGCCCTTAATAATCCCAATTTCTACAGTTATGTTTGGCAATTAAATACATCCGTGGGTGGGTACGGAAGGAGCACCCAATCCATGTATTTTAATAACTGCCAAGGGTACCAGGATTATGCTCCTCCGGGAAAAGCGGGGCTTGACATTATAGGACAACGCCAACAAATTTATACTCCTGAATATGATTATACCAATGTCCCCAATCCGGAAATATATTTTGACGTGGCCTACGCACCGTATAGCAGCACATTCAGCGATACAAGTCATTTACATCTACATCTTTCAGGCAGTTATTCCTGGCCTCTTTACTAATCTGGGTAATTATTTTCAATCATAAAGCAGAGTCCCCGGGCTTTGTCATCGCTATTTCGGGAGTTGCTGTATGGTTCTCTCAATCGAACACAAAGCTGAATAAGGTTTTGATGGTAATCGCTTTTCTATTTACCATTATGTCTCCAACCGATCTCTTTCCAAGATTTATCCGGCTGAATTATTTTATGCCTTATTGCATAAAGGCAGTTCCCTGCATTATAATTTGGGTAAAAATTATTTTTGAGTTACTGACTACAAGTTATTCCACCACCAATCGGCCGGTAGATATAGCAGAACCGGTCTCCGAAAAAACCCGGTAGATATAGACTCCTTTAGCTTCGGAACTTAAATCAACCGAAAGCGGAGAGGTGAAAGTGGAAAATTGGGAATATACTTTTTCACCCACTACATTATATATTTCCATTTCATTCATTTTTCCATCTGTATTCTTCATTTCAAATGTGAATAGCCCATTTCCGGGATTAGGATAAACGCGCAAAGAAGGAGGAGCGGAAAGGGTTTCAACTCCGGCAGGTATGCCCGGTATATTTATATTATCAATATAAAGCGGTGAGCCATTACCGGAACGGTTTTCGAAAGAGAACATTACATTACTTGTTCCGGCAATAGCGGGAATATGTATCGTATCGGTTCTCCATTCATTATTTGAAGGGTAGAAGCAACCGATCTTATTGGTATCAGAAGTAACATAATCACCTGTAGTACCCAAGGTTAATCCACCCTTGGAATAAACAGGAATAAATGTAGCGCCGCAATCGGTAGAATAATTACCCAGATTAGTAAAGAGGCCAGGAATAACTGCCTGAAAGATGTAGATGTAAATGACTTGTATCTGGATAGAGGCAATACAAGAAGTACCATGCCTGTTAATACACTATAGTATTTGTCATTAATGCTAAACCAGGTGTGTAGCCAGCCCATCACCGATATGCCATAAGATGCATCATGGTCATCTTTCAGCATCATAATCCAGTTTTTATATATGCCTGTTAGTTCGGAGAGTGATATGGCAATTAAGGGCAACGCAAATAATAAAATAATCCATACAATAGAATAAAGAAAAGCTTTCCCTTTTCCTGGATAAAATAAGAATAATAAATAGGCTACCAGTCCGAATGGTTTTATAAAAACAGATAGTGCGACAAGAAATGTGGCAGCAAGAATATTTTTATTCTCCAGGGCTATATAAGCTAGTATAATGAGCCCTGCCATAAGGCAATTGCTTTCAGATATCATTAAAGAAGTGAGTGCTTCTATAAGTATAAAGCCTACGGCAAATAGCTTTTTCTTTTCATTGGAAAACGGGAATTTCCAAAATGCATAGAACAAAACAATACCATTAAGGATATTCCATAAAATTAAACCCGCTAAGTTGGGAAGATAGGCGAACGGAGCCATTAGTATGGCAAACGTCGGGGTATATTTATACAAATCATAATACTCATTCTGGTAGCCTATATACAGGTCTTTGTGCTGAATGAGATGGAAAAAGGATTGCCTGAAAATTAAAAAATTGTTGTAATGCGTGTAATTATACTTAGCATCTACACTGCCTACCGGCGGAGTATAAATATAATGCTGGAGTGAAACAATAATTGCCAATGCAATTACAATGCCGAAATACCATTTGTAGTTAAGCAAAGCATCGAAAAGTAATTTAGATAGTCTACGCATTCTGTTGCGAAAGTATTTATTTATCACATAAAACCTTCTGAATAATTTGCTTTATCTATTTTTGTGTTATGTTAAAAGACCAGGTACAGAAGTATTTATTGATAGATAGGGACAGGCTTTCCGATAAAAAGTACGTGTTGCCCTGGCTTGCGGTTTTTGCTTTTATGGTAGTATATTCCATCTTGAATAGCCGGGGTATTCGGATAGATAGTGATTTCACTGTATTCTGGACGGCGGGCCATAACTTTACTTCGGGTGCCGATTTATATAACCGCACAGGAGGTGCGGAACGGTATATATATCCACCCTTTGCAGCTATGCTGTTCCAGTTGTTTGCTTTATTTCCTTTGAAAGTGGCAGCTTCTCTATACACGTTTATTAATTTTCTGTTCTTTCTTCTTTTTATCGGGTTAACGCGGGAAGTGCTTCGTCATTTTATTGCTGACTCTAAAAGAATAAATATCGCCCTTGTTTTCGGAGTAGCTTGTTCTTTCCGTTTCTTTTGGTATCATACCCAGTTTATCCAGATGAATGAATTGATGATTATACTTTGCCTGGCTTCGGTAAATGCCTCCCTGAAAAATAAAGAATGGCTGGCTTCCGCATTATTGGTATTCGCGATTTTTATAAAGATACTGCCCATATTTTTTATTCCCTGGCTGGTGCTAAGAGGAAATTATAAAACCGTTTTCAAATTGATTATTTGTGCGGCGGTATGTGTGGCTTTGCCTTGGTTGTGGCGTGGATGGCAAGTAGGAATTACGGATATGCATAATTATTACATTACTTTTTTAGAGCCTTTCCAGAATGGCAGGGTAGAGCCTGAATTTCATAACCAAAGCCTTGCTGCAGTTGTTTATAAAATATGCATTCCCACCACCAACGATCCGGGATATAACTATCAATTGTTATCATTTGGTTTCGCGGGGGCTGCATTGTTTTATAAAATTAGTTTCCTGCTTCTTGGGCTGCTGCTTATGGGCTTCTTAGTATGGGAACGTTTTATCTTGAAAGGAAATACCTTACGTGGATTGGCAATGATTGTTATTTGCATGCACCTGCTTTCCGGCATAACATGGGAGTATCATTTGGTCTCACTGCTCTTTGTATATGCAGTGTTTGCGTTTTATTACTGGAAGAAAAAGAAGGTTCTCCAGAAAATAATTTTCTATGTCCTCGGATTCTTCATCGTGCTTTTTTCTTTTGTAGGAAAGGATACTGTCGGAATAACACTCTATCACTACCTCGAAGGCTATGGCGTAGTAACCTGGACGATGGTGCTACTCTTTTTCTTTATGCTCCTGGTAAAAATGCCGGATGAAAAAGCGATAGCCTAACCCGCCCAATTTTCCCTGTCTAAGCTACGGTAATTAATTGCTTCAGCAAGATGTTGTGTTTCTATATTTTCAGAATTATCCAGGTCGGCAATCGTTCTGGCGACTTTCAAAATCCTGTCATAAGCACGCGCCGACAGATTTAATTTTTCCATCGCTGTTTTTAGCAATTGGTTACCGGCATCATTTATTTTACAATATGTTTTCAGTTGCTTGGAACTCATTTGGGCGTTGCAGTATATGTTCGTTCCGGCAAATCGCTTAGCCTGAATTTCTCTTGCCGCTATTACTCTTTCCCGTACTTTTTCACTTTTCTCATTTACACGTTCCGAAGATAATTCACCATACGCAACAGGCACTACTTCCACATGAATATCGATGCGGTCTAAAAGAGGGCCTGAAATTTTATTCAGGTATTTTTGAACCATGCCGGGCGGACATACACAGTCTTTAGTCGGATGGTTATAATACCCACAGGGACAAGGATTCATAGCGGTTACAAGCATAAAGCTGGCAGGATATTCCACCGTAAATTTAGCCCGTGATATCCGTATTACCCGGTCTTCCAGCGGTTGGCGCATTACTTCAAGCACAGTTCTTTTAAATTCTGGAAGCTCATCTAAAAATAGCACTCCATTATGTGCCAGCGATATCTCACCCGGCTGTGGAAAACTTCCTCCGCCTACAAGAGCTACATCGCTAATGGTATGGTGTGGCGAACGAAAGGGGCGGGTGGCTACCAATCCTGTTCCATCCATTGTTTTTCCGGCTACCGAATGAATTTTGGTGGTTTCCAAGGCCTCATCAATAGTGAGAGGCGGCAATACTGTGGGCAATCTTTTTGCCAACATGGTTTTGCCCGCTCCGGGAGGGCCGATAAGTAATACGTTATGTCCTCCGGCAGCTGCAATTTCAAGCGAGCGCTTAATATTTTCCTGTCCTTTTACATCTGCAAAATCGATTTCAGAATGAGTGAGCAAATTTTGGAATGTTTCAGCTATATTCACTTTTACAGGTTCCAATGCAATATCGTCATTCAGAAAATCAATGGCTTCTTTTATATTTCGTATTCCATACACATCCAACCCTTCTACTATGGCTGCTTCCCGTGCATTTTTTTCCGGCAGTATAACTCCTTTGAATCCATTTTCTTTTGCATTTAACGCTATCGGTAAAACGCCTTTAATAGGCTGTAATCCTCCATCTAAAGACAATTCACCCATAATGATATAGTCTTTTACTTTATCGCTTTTAATCTGGTCCGATGCTGCCAATATGCCAATGGCGAGTGTTAAGTCGTATGATGAGCCTTCTTTTCGAATATCAGCAGGGGCCATGTTAATGGTAATCATCATTCCGGGGATGCGGTAACCATTGTTTTTCAAGGCTGCATCAATCCGTTGCTGGCTTTCTTTTACAGCACTATCAGGCAGTCCTACTAAAAAGAAATTTACCCCTTGTGCAATATTTACCTCCACCGTTATCAGTGTTGCATCAATTCCGCTTACAGCGCTGCCAAATACCTTAACAAGCATACTTATTCATGAATTATGTTGTAAATATATTTGTTATTTTTAAAATCCGTTAGCCTTATTAATTTCGTATCTCAGATAAATACTGAACTATGAGCGCTTTTGCTTCCGCTATTTTAACTTCCTTCGCTGTATGTTGCGTGGTAATGCTCCTTGTATATCTCTGGGCCTACCGTATCAAGAATGCAGGTGTGGTGGATATTTTTTGGGCGCTTAATTTTTCTATTATCGCCATCCTGTTGTACATTTTAGCAGATGGCTTCCCTACACGAAAACTTTTAATATGTGCTATGGTATTGATATGGAGCCTGCGGCTGGGAATTTATCTTCTAATTCGTGTAGGCTCTCACCTGGACGTAGAGGAAGGGCGCTATAAAAAAATGTGTGAAGAATGGGGTACTTCGGTAAACCGTAAATTGTTTTTTTTCTTCCAGGCACAGGCGCTTTCTAATATTTATCTGGCTATTCCTTTTTTTATCATTGCGTTTAATAAGAAAGAAGGATTATCGTCGCTGGAATATGCAGGAGTTGCTGTTTGGGCTGTTAGCATTATAGGAGAAGCCATAGCCGATGGGCAGTTGAAAAACTTCAAAAAGAATCCCGATAATAAAGGCAAGGTATGTGATGTAGGTTTATGGTATTATTCCCGCCATCCGAATTATTTTTTCGAATCCATGATTTGGATGGGATATTTTTTAATCGCTTTGAATGCCAGTTATGGCTGGATTGGGTTCATCAGTCCGCTAACCATTATACTTCTCTTGTTCCGGGTAACAGGAATCCCGCTTACTGAACAACAAGCTATTCGTTCCAAGGGTGAAGCATATAAAGAATATCAGCGAACAACTTCTGTGTTTGTACCCTGGTTCAAGAAAAAATAAAAAATATATGTGGTATTCCGGTTTACTTGAAAAAGATGTATTGCCAGATTCTATTGTCCGTTACGGGATAAGAGGCTTGTTAGCGCAACGATTAAAAGAAGAGGATAAAGGAAATCCGGAAGCACAGCAGGCACATTTTATGCAATTGATTGAAGAATTGAAGAAATCTCCCATTGCTGTAAATACGGCCGATGCTAATGCGCAGCACTATGAAATTCCTGCTGATTTTTTTCAACTGGTGCTTGGCAAACATCTTAAATACAGTTCGGGGTATTGGAAAGAGGGAGTAACATCTATTGATGTATCGGAAAAAGATATGCTGGAGATTACCTGTGAAAGGGCAGAGCTAAAAGATGGGCAAACAGTATTGGAGTTAGGCTGCGGCTGGGGCTCCCTTTCTTTGTTTATGGCCGCAAAATATCCTAATAGCAAAATAACTTCAGTATCTAATTCGCATAGTCAGAAAGCATTTATAGATGGACAGGCACAACAGAGGAATATAAAAAACCTTACCATCATAACAGCCGATATGAACGTGTTTCAAGTAGATCAGAAGTTTGATCGGGTGGTTTCGGTAGAGATGTTTGAACACATGCGCAATTATGGATTGGTGATGAATAAAGTCGCCGGTTTTCTAAACCCGAAAGGGAAATTATTTGTGCATATTTTTACGCATAAAGAGTATGCCTATAAATTTGAAGTGAAAGATGATTCAGACTGGCTAAGCAAGTATTTCTTCACCGGTGGAATAATGCCAAGCGATCATTCATTGCTCTACTTTCAAAAGGAATTAAAGATTGAACAGCACTGGAGGGTTAGTGGTACCCATTATGAAAAAACATCGAATGCCTGGCTGCAAAATATGGACTCCCATAAACAGCAAATAATGGAGATAATGAAAAAGGTTTATGGAAATGACGCGCTGAAATGGTGGTCCTATTGGAGAATATTTTTTATGTCCTGCGCTGAGTTATGGGGATATAAACAAGGTAAGGAATGGATGGTTAGCCATTACTTGTTTCAAAAAGCCGTGTAAACATTTCCCTCGCAATTTTCAACTTATTCCTTTTCAAAAAACTTAAGAGGGTTCTTTTAGAATCCTCATAAAAATAAGCACTTATTGCAGCTAAAAATACATCTTGCAATCCTTCTTTGAAACCTAAATAACGGTAATCAACCCAAAATAAAACTCCCAGGTATATGGGATAAATAATCATCAGTGTGCAATACATTAGCGAGTCGTAGAAATCGTTGTCCTTAGTGCTTTTCCAAACAATAAGCTTCGATAATAAATAGGGTATAAAATTATACACCCAGGCAACAATAAATAGGAGTGAGGACGATAGTAAAAATATCATCCTGCCAATACTTGTGGCAAATTTCCGGTCGTAACTTATATTTTCTTTGAGCAGAAATTCCGACAGTTTTCTATAGTTTTTTCGGAATGTCTCCTTGTTTAAGGATAGGTAAGTATTTTGTAATTTCTTAGCAATGGCAATACCGTTAACAGAATTTTTGAGCATAAAACCTACCATCTTATTTTGCAAAGCAGCATCTTGATACTTATCAACAATGATGCATTTTTTCGAAAGTATGCTTTTCAGCCGCTCATTGAATTGCTTGTTGAAAATCCCCGTTTCTTCCGAATTGAAGAAAGATTTTTTTTCAATGTTTTCTAGAAATTCAATATAAACCCGTGGAAATAATTTCAACCATGAACTGTAATGAATAGCAACCGGAACTACTTTCAAGCGGTCTCCAATGTCCGGATTGTTCCATGCCTCATTAGCCAAGCGGGCTGTGCCTTTTCGCAACGGCCGCAGGTTCCATTCATTTACGCAAAAGCCTTCTGAGAATATGATGATAGCACCATTTTTCTTGAATATATCAATGCAGTCGGAGAATGTTTCCTCATTTTTATATAGATACTCTTTGCCTTCTTCTTTCCTAAATACGGGCAAAATATGAATGTATCGTAACAGGGCTGACGCTACTTTGGATTTAAAAAAATCTCCCCTCGCCGTATAATAAAGCGGCCTTTGGGTGCAACTGGTCATCACAATGGAATCCAGAAATGCGTTAGGATGATTACAGGCAAATATTACCGGACAATCAGCAGGTAGGTTTTCCTTTCCGCTGATTTCTATTTTTTCAAAAAAGAAATGAGACGTTACCTTCAGGTAACCTTTTATGAAAGGATGGATGATGCTTTTCACAGGTGCAGACGCAATTTTCTATGGGGATAAATGTAATATTTAAAACGAATGCCTATGTTAAATGTCACGATGGCATCAGCCTCCGATATACTGAAAAGCTTTGCCCAGGTTATTAGTGATGTCTTCTGCAATAAGGGCATTTTCGCCTAATTCCTGTGCAGCTATATCTCCGGCAAGCCCATGTATATATACGCCCAGTATGGCAGCCTGTGCAGGTAGATAACCTTGTGCAAGCAAGCCGAGGATGATGCCTGTTAATGTATCGCCGCTACCTGCCGTGGCCATTCCGGGGTTACCTGTTGAATTGAAATAAATTTCTCCGTTCGGAGTGGCAATGGAAGTGAATGCGCCTTTCAATATTACATGGAGTTTGTATTTTACAGCAAACTCCCGCTGTTTGTTGTAGGCTTCAAAAGCAGTTGTTGATTTGCCTGCAAGCCTTGCAAATTCTCCCGGGTGTGGTGTAATGATGGTTTCAGGTTTAAGAAAGGAAAGCCAGGTTTTATTTTCAGAAAGTATATTAAGTGCATCTGCATCCAGTACCATATTGACGGACGCCTGCTGTATCAGCATTTTTAATCCATTAGCTGCTTTTTCAGATGTCCCTATGCCAGGGCCGATACCAATTGCGTTGTATTTTGAAATATCTTTTATGCCCGAAAACTCCTGCTCTTCCTCATCTACCAATATCATGGCTTCAGGTACAGATGTTTGCAAAATTTTATATCCGCATTTGGGAACCTGTGTGGTAAGCAGTCCTGCGCCCGATCTCAGGCATGATTTGGAGCCCAGTATGGCTGCGCCTATTTTGCCATAGCCGCCTGCTATTAATAATGCGTGCCCGTATGTTCCTTTATGCGAAAACCTTGCCCGGTGCCTGAATATAGGGGCTATCATATCCTCTGTTACCCAGTTGTCCAACGATTTTTGTTCTGCCAGAAATTTTTTATCAAGGCCAATATCCAATATAGAAAATTCACCTACATAGTCTGCATTATCGGCAAAAAGGAAAGAAAGCTTTGGCGCTTCAAATGTCAATGTAAAGCCGGCCCTGATAATATTCTTTTTATCAGAAGCAGTATTATCATTCATGGCAAGCCCCGAGGGTATATCAATAGCAATAACCGGGAGGTTCAGCGAATTTATTTTCTGAATTGTTTCTGCCAATTTTCCTTCCACCGCTTTAGATAGACCTGAACCGAGTAGGGCATCTATAAGGATGGTATTATTGCCTATTTGCCCACTAATTACAATATCATCAACTGTTTTTATCTCCGTAATTTCTGCATTCTTAGTTTCTTCCAGTCGTTTTCTATTGATTAAAAAATCTTCCGATGCTTTCGAGAAAAACGGAATGATAAATGTTTCTACACGATAACCTTGTGTAAGAAGCTGGCGCGAAAGGGCAAGCCCGTCGCCTCCATTATTACCCATTCCGCAAATTATTACAAAATCAGTTTCTATCGGGAATTGTTCTATAATCCATTGGGTACATGCTTCAGCAGCTCTTTCCATCAAATCAACGGACGAGATAGGCTCGCATGCTATTGTGTAGGCATCGGCTGCCCGTATTTGTTCTGCTGTCAGTATTTTCATGGAATTATTGTTTTTTCTCGAGTGGTACTACTGCCAATGTTAACCTGCTTATGCAAACCAATTCACCTGTTTCCGTTTTTATTTCTATATGCCACACCTGGGTACTTCTGCCTATGTGTATAGGGCGGGCTGTGCCTTTCACAATTCCGCTTTTTACCGCTTTTATGTGGTTGGCATTAATATCTAATCCTACACAATAGAATTTAGCCGGGTCTACGGTTAGCATGCCACCTATGCTGCCGAGGGTTTCTGCCAATACAACCGAAGCGCCACCGTGCAATATGCCATATACCTGGTGCGTACGGGCATCTACAGGCATGGTAGCTTCCAGGTAATCTTCACCTATAGCTGTTATGTTTATGCCCAAACCTTCCAGCATGGTGTTCCGGCGCATCTTATTCAATTCTTCCAGTGGTTCTATTCGTATTTTAGCTTTCATAATTTCACTATTGGAGCAAAGTTAGGTGATTAAGCAATGTCATTAAATAATTGGAATGGTTACTTTCCGATACAAAAAGTAATGTTATCGGCTGAAAGTATTATAGGTAAAGGATTCTGAATAAAATTTGCCTTGAAAAAAATACAAATTAGTAACAAATTCATACAGGAAATGTAAATAGGGTCTACTTCGATATATGAATATATTTATCTTCATAACTCTTTATCAATACCAATAATAAAGCCAATTCACCCGCTTCAGGAGTGCCTTCCTTAGCTTGAAAAATTGCCACTGTGCGCTTTATAGCCTTTTGGTATGCGTGTTCTGTTTTTATTCCTTGTATGTTTGTCATTTCTTTACTTTATATCGTGTAGGCTTACTAATAATTTGAATGTATTACAAAAGCATCCATTACCCTTACTGTAAACGATTCTATTGTAGTGAATCCATAGTTATCCAAATACCAATAAGGCCTATTCCATATATAATTTCTTAAACTTAGGGAGTAGGAAATTCGACTATTATGGAATGTATTCAGGTATGCTTCACTAACGTTAATTGCCGTGTCCCCAGCAATATATAGCTTAATAGCGAGTTTATATCGTGTGATTATAATGCTACCGTTCTCTTTTTCAACGGTAATTTTTGCTTCTTGAATTGCTCCCACATTTATTTGTTCGGCAAATTTATTTAGCTTGGAAAAAATCTGTTCAAATGCTGCCAAAGTAATCGGTTTTAATTCGGGCGCACCTATACGTACCCTAACCGTCTCTATTTTTCTTCCATATCGTTTAATAATGGGAATTTTCACCGCCTTATCATATAGCTTAATAAGTGCAAAATTCAAGAAGAAAGGAACGGAAATAAAGCTGTCCTTTATTCTATTCCAGGGGTTTTTCAATAGCTTATATTTATATGAATGAATTATTCGTCTAACATATTTCTGTGATGCACCTGCATACAAATTTGTTTTTTGTGGTCGTATGCTTCTATTTATATTAGTACGTGTTTTGTCGTTGTCAAGAACTGTAAACTGTATGTATCTTTTGTCTGGAGGTCCTAAAATATTCTTGTTGAACAAGTATAACTTATCAATGAAATACCACCTTCCCGTTGGGCTTTTCTGGTAATATGCCTCAAGATAATGACTTTTCCCGGTTGCAATATTCATCTTTGACCTATTCAAAACATCAGATAATACTATACAGATTGACCTATTAGATGAAGGCAAAACGGTAATTGGATTAAACATATCATATTCTTGCTTCTCCAACTCACCTATATTTATTGGGACTTTCTGAACAACTTCTGAAGCATAATAAATAGCTTTATCGGAATTTATCTCCTCTGCGCTGTATATTCTAACGGCAAAATCATAAATAACACCATATTTTTTTCTATGGTTACAAAGCTCCAATGAACAAATTATTGAATTGAGTTGCAGGGCCCCCTGAGCATTTTTTATTGTGTCTATAATTATCCGCGTGCCAATGTATATTTTTGGCTTGAACTTAATAATATAGTTATCAATAAAAGTCCATGCACCAAGCAAACCGCCCAATAACCCCAGCAAATTTGGTAGCCACTTCTCATTTAAGAATTGAATAATGATATTTACCAAACTCATTTTGTGGCGTTTATAATAACAAATTCAGGTAGTAATTACTTCGTCCCTCAAATATAACTACTTTCTGGTATCGGCGTTAAGTTCCCCTGTTTCTCCAAGCAAGGATTAAAATTCCTTCTCTGTCTTTTGCTGGTTTTGCTTCTCTTCCTGACGGCTTTGGTTTGATAAATTTGTACAATCAAACCATATTTCAGCATCATTTGTAATAGAATTTTCATCATATAGCAGGGTTAATTTAGTTCCTTTCCAATAATATTCCTCTCTAATATCATCTTTAAACCCTCGCCCATATAAATCTTGCAGCATTTCCAACACCCCCCGGCTATTTGCAAGCCCTTTCGTTACTATTATTATCTTTTCCAACTTACCATGAAAGAATACATAAAACACATTATTCAAATTATATTCCCCAACTTGCATGTTATCATAAGTTCTTGTATACCATTTTTCCCGACCCTTTGCACTATCGCCAATCAACACCATACCAGTTAAGCTATCAATTGGAGTTTCAAGTTTAATACCACGAAACCCGTATTTATAATCTAAATATGCCTCAGTACCTTTAGTTTTTGAATGAGTTGGCCGCACAGTTTCACTTGCTGAAATAAAATTGCTACTTTCTATATTCAAATCCTTTGCAGTATCTATATTATCACTAAAGCACTTTGCAATCAGCTGAATATTAACAGCTTTTTTATCGGGTAGGTCAACAGAATTATTTTTACCGGATAGTTCCGTTCTATAATTGTCTGCATAAAGTTTTATGGTCTTAACAGATGAGGTACAGAATTTTTGTAAATCACTATAAGATATTTCCTCCTTATTTGTAGATGCAGCGGTGCTTCCATCGGACCAACTTACTACATTAGGAGAATCAGCAAGTTTAATAAGTAGCACGGAATCATTATTAAATAATAGGCCTATTTCACTACCTCTGTCTAACACACCGGTTTCAGTTGATATGAAGGCGAGATATATTCTTTTGTCGTGAAGCTCAAATCTAATTCTATCCACATTTTTGAAATTGTCTTTAATTGTCTGATATTTTGTAATAATTGTTTTTGTCCTTTTGATTGGGTCGGTCTCATTTTGTTCAAAATTCTTATTGCAATTTTGGGCAAGAAGAAGTATGCCTTGAATGATAAGCAGAAATAGTGCAAATGCTTTTTTCATACTGTTTTGATTTTATAAAGTGATAAATTAAATTTATTGTTGGTTTCGGTTTGGATTATGAATTGCTGTGATGTTATCGCTATCAATTTCAATATGGAATGTCCGCGACTAAGGACCCATGAGACGCTGCTCCACTATATACTAAATTATTATTCAAATACACATTGCAATGAATACTATCAAAAGGATAAGTACCGTCGTTCCATGCTTCATTCAAATCTATTTGTACTAAATTTTCATTACCGAAAGTATGAATAACACTACGGGTGAATGTTTGGGAAGGCTGCTTTATAAAGCCATCTATATATCCCAATTCTTCAGGAGAATATATGCCTATAGATGTATCGTTATCGTTTAAAAAATAAGCAATACTATCATGTGTTACAAATTTAGTATTTACCACTATTTTCATCATCTGAGCAGGTTGAGAATTAGATATAATTGGAGGTTTGCTGTTTTCTTTTTTACAACTTAATAAGGCTGCTAGGAATAAAAACGCTACTTTTTTCATGTTTTTGTGTTTGTAGGCACAAAAAATCAGCGTGAGCTAATTGCTTAAACGAGGTAGAGGCATTAGGATACCCGATACACGATATAAGCAACGCTCACGCCTAACGTGAGCGTCTCGCTTATAACTTTGTGTATCTTGAATTTCCTAATTTTCTACCTCACAAATTATAGCTAAACGCTAAATTTTATATGTCTTTTTTGTTATCTAATAGAATTATTTTAATGAGCTGTTATAGCTCGTTGTTAAGGCCAAATATAAAGATTTACCGGAAAGTAAAGATTAGAATGCTATTATATCACTCTCATTCCTGTAATCACAAAGGAGCGGCCTTTCCCTCCTGCATTTAGCTCCGTTCTTGCCAGCTTTGGTTTTACATACTCATATAATGTCATGTAAGCAGTAATGTAATCTTTGCCGGATAGTTTGTTAAGTTCACGCTGAAACTTCTCCATACCACCCTCAATAACGGTTTGAGCAAACGTTTCTAATAACAAGGTGTTTTTATTCTTACTCCCAGGTTTTCT
>Ga0206863_1238_pt1 | contig 16192 bp, 11 predicted proteins | sample Alteio_BWOrgCont_41_FD_152634 | JGI IMG/M metagenome (GOLD analysis project Ga0206863, IMG submission 152634) | Enriched cells from forest soil in Barre Woods Harvard Forest LTER site, Petersham, Massachusetts, United States -... | ecosystem: Environmental > Terrestrial > Soil > Temperate forest >...
TCCAGACAGAGGTTTTTTAGCCAATCCTTCAAATTTGATTTTGACGAAACTGGTACCTTCAAAATTTAGGCCCAGTTGATCAACCATTTGAGGAACAAGGTCTTTGATTTTTGATAGGTTTAATTCATCAGCTTCAGCATCGATATTCAGGACAGGGTTTTTAAAATTTCTTACCGTGCCGCTAATACGGAGATTAGTATCAAGAACATTGACGGAGAGCGCGTTAATGGTCGCTTCATCGTTCTGGAAATCAGCATCTAATTCGACATTATCAAGAGACTGGATGGGAGCAAATCCCCGGATGATGCCGTTGGAAAGGGTGATGGAGCCTTTATAGACCAGCTCGCTGGGTGCGTTTAACGGCATTTGTAAATTCAATTCCAACTGCGGGTCAGCAATGAGGGTTTTGTGATTATCTAAAATAAATTTACTCTTTGAGAAATCTAGAATAGTGGATACTTTGAGAGTGCTGTCATCTAAATTGAACAATAATTTATCTGTTTTAATAGAAGCGTAGATCAAAAGATCTTGATTGGCCGCAAGCGTCATGTCATCAAGGGATAATTGCGTGTTCAAGGTGATATTCTTTTGATCCACAATGCTCAACTGGGCATTTTTAAGAAGGACATGCTGGCTGCTAAAATCTTTATTACCGATGTTGGTGGAAAAATTATCAGCTTGAAGATCACCTTCTAACTCAATGTCATTTTCATCTTTCATGCGCATGGTCACAGCTTTAAGAGCAATATCACCTTGAAGCTCTTGATTAGGCCACTGGACAAAAAGATTTTTGGTTACAATGTTTCCAATTGATTGAAGACCGTCTTTATTTTTGTTTACTTTAATATTGTTCAAGGTCACTTCATCGACTCGTACGTGACGGTCCTTGAGAGCCACCGCAATGTCCTGCGCATGCAGGGAGCCTAAGAGTGTTACCCCGTCTTTTGTAAATTGAAAATTATCGACCTTTGCCTGCACACTGCCGCTAGCAGCAAATTCAGGAACCATGGTATTTATATTGTTTAAGGCCAGTTGGCCTCGGGCCGTTATATCGCCTTGTTCCAGGGTATCTATATTGGCAGCCTCTATATCGCCTTTATATAGAGCATCTAAATTTCGAATTTCGATATCGCCTTTGAAAAATTGATTATTCCCCCGGATATCCAAATGATTCATCAGCACATCACCTTGAGCGGAGGTTTCATCTTGGGTGTAATTAATATGCAAGTTAATCTCTTTAATAAATCCACTGTTGACCTGCACATCAGGGATATTGACTAAGGACAAATACGAGGCAGTATCGATATTTTTAAGATGAATTTGGGCTTCAGTATTTCTAGTGATGGGTTGATAATAAACAGTTGCCCCGACAAATCCTTTTTTTCCAGGAATGTCTGCGGTGAAGTCATAGCTGATCCCTTTATAAGAAAGGGAAAGTTTTAAATTGATATTATCAAAATATTCACTCCATTTGCGTTGGGTGGATACATCATCAACCAGGAATTTTCCATCATTGATCGTAATCCCGCCCCAGGCGATTTCAAAAGTAGAAGGCTTTGTTGTTTTGGCAGGAGTTGGTGTGGGCGTTGGTGCTGCCGAAGGGGGAGTGTACATATCACCAAAATTCCAAGTATTTTCCCCGGTACGTATTAAATGCGCTGAAGGAGATTTTACATTGATAAAGGGAATGGTGATTCTGTAGTGTTTGAAGCCAGGGAAAAGAATGATACCAAACGATACCTGGTCTGCCTGAGCGAAAACACCGTCGTTCGGATCCTTTTCATAAATCTTGATTTTATCGATAATAAAGCCCCTGACCCAGTTAAAGTGGATAGAGCCGATTTCTACCTTGCGCTTAAGGGTGTTTTCGATTTGTTCAATAGCAAATTTTTTGATCAGTTGGGGAAATATGATACGGTTGATGTAAAAAGTGAGCGCGGTCAGGAAAAATAGAACAACGCAAAGGACAAGGAGGACTTTTTTATAATTCATAAGTTTTTTTATTATACACCGGTTATTTTTGATTTCAATGATAAGCCGTGGTATACTAAACGACTTTCGAGCGCATTTTACGGGGAGTAGCGCAGTTGGCTAGCGCGCTTGCTTTGGGAGCAAGAGGTCCAGGGTTCGAATCCCTGCTTCCCGATTTTTTATTTAACTCTAATCCTAATCCTTCAAATGTTCATCAAACGCGACCATACCAAACTTATCTGTGACGTGGGGGAGATCACCGGCCTTTTTCATGATGCCCTCAGCATGGAAGAGTTTTTGCAAAAAATTACCGTCATGGTCACCCGTCATATGGAATGTGAAGTCTGTTCCATTTATATTTATTATGCTGATCAGCATGAACTCGTGCTTAAAGCTACCAAGGGATTAAATCCTGATTCCGTTAATACAGTTAAAATGAAAATTGGAGAAGGTTTGACAGGACAGGCTTTAAAAGAAAAACGTCCTATCTGCGAAGGTCAGGCCAAAAATAATCCCAATTTCAGGTTTTTTCAAGGTATTGGTGAAGAAAAGTTTGAATCGTTCTTAGCAGTCCCGATCCTGCGGGGCAGCGTTGAAATCGGTGTAATGGTCATTCAGAGTGAGAAGAAAGATTATTTTTCCTCTGAGGATATTCAAGTCTTTCGGGCGATCACAACCCAGTTAGCCGCGACCATTGAGACCGCGCGGCTTTTGATAACCCTGAATGATAAAAAAGAAAAACCTGCAGCACCTGTTTTACAAAATTTAAAATTTATTCAAGGCCGTTGCGGTTCAGAAGGGGTGGCCTTTGCAACGACGATGATTGTCAATGAATCCCTGACAGATATGCAGCAATATGTCGCGGCCGGAGGCAAGCAATACAATGAAACGGACCTTCACCGGGCCATTGAAGAGACGGAGCGTCAGCTGGGCGCCTTACAGGTCAAGCTGGAAGCGACATTGCTGGATATGACAGCGCTTATTTTTACCGCTCAAATCCTGATGCTTAAGGACAAGGGTTTTACAGATTCAATTTTTTCAATGATTAAAAGGGGTGTTAATCCTCCGCAAGCTGTGATAGAGGTGGTCAACGACTATGTAACTAAATTCACCAGGATAGAAGACTCATATTTGCGTGAGAAAATTTATGATGTCAAGGATGTGGGAAGGCGTCTTCTGGAGAATCTGACAGGACACGCGCAAGCACAGCATGACTATCAGGACAAGATCGTGATCGCCCGGGAACTTTTTCCTTCCGATGCCCTAAAGCTTTTTTCCCAGAAAATTAAAGGCATCATCCTTTTAAGTGGTGGGGCAACCTCCCACGTGGCTATTTTGGCACGTTCTTTGAATATTCCTTTGGTGGTCACCAATGAGTTGGGCCTTTTATCGTTAGATTCGACAACTGATGTACTTTTAGATGCGTATATGGGATATATTCACATTAACCCTGATCCTTTGGTTAAAGCAAAGGTTCTACAACGGGAAGAGTTAAATCATAACATCAGCGGTTTGAAAAAGATGATCCGGGAGCATCCGCGGACCAGCGACGGTGTTGGTGTTAAACTCATGGCCAATATTAATTTGTTGGGAGACTTGAAGGCGGCCAATGAATTTAAAGCGGATGGTGTTGGTTTATACCGTACGGAATTCCCGTTTATGATCCGCAGTAATTTTCCTTCGGAAGAAGAGCAATATTTGATTTACCGTCGTCTGGTCGAAGGGATGCCTGGTAAAGAGATTACGCTCCGGACCCTGGATATCGGCGGGGACAAGATCCTTTCGTATTCTGATTACGGCAAGGAAGAAAATCCTTTTTTAGGGCTGCGTTCCATCCGTTTATCTTTAAAGCATACCGATGTATTTATAGCTCAGTTGAGAGCTATATTGCGCTCGGGGGCTGGTAAGCGCATCCGGATTCTTTTTCCGATGATCTCCTCTTTGGATGAGTTCCTTCAAGCAAAAAGTATTGTCCAGGAATGTATCCATCAATTGAAAACTGAACGTAAAGAATTTATTCAAAATCCTCCGATGGGCGTTATGATTGAGCTTCCGTCGATGGTAGAGATCATTGATGAGATGGCCCAAGAGGCAGATTTTTTTTCCATCGGTACCAATGATTTGATCCAGTATATGCTGGCCGTTGACCGCACCAATGACAGGGTGTCTCAAATGTACCTGCCGCATCACCCTTCAGTCCTGCGGGCTTTAAAGAAGATCGTTGATGCTGGGCTTAAAGCGGGCAAGGAAGTTTCTATTTGCGGGGACATGGCCAATGACCCGAAATACTTAAGCCTTCTTTTGGGGTTGGGGATCAGGTGTTTTAGTATGGACGCGCGTTACCTGCCGCGCATGCATGAACGCCTGCGGCAATTGTCCATCAAAGAATGCGAAAAACTAACTCAGGAAATTCTGGCCCAGAGCCAGATCAGCCGGATCACTCAAATACTTGAACATGTTCACTACCCTGCGTAATCAAGCCTTAAAGATATTCCTTTTAATAGTATGTTTAGGTTCCTTGGCCTTACAATTGTCTGTGCCTATTAATTTGACAGCCGTGGATATTGGCCGGCATATTAAAAATGGAGAATTAATATTAACAGGGCACCGCCAAGTCCTTTACAAGAATTTTTATTCCTTCACCTATCCTGATTATCCTTTTATCAATCATCATTGGTTTTTTGGTGTTATGGCGTATGTTATTTTTCATATGAGCGGTTTTGATGGGCTATCGGTATTTTATATCCTTTTGTTGGTTCTCTCATTTTTGATAGCATTTGATTCTGCCCGACGGTATTCTAATTTTAGCCTTGGCCTATTTTTTGGTGTGCTTGGTTTTTTATTGTTGATCAGCCGCCCCGAGATCCGCCCTGAGGGCGTTAGTGTTTTTTTTGTGGCGCTTGATTTTTGGCTTCTGCAGCGGTTTTTACAACGCAGTATCAGCGATTCCCTGGTTTTAATAGTCATCCCCATCGTCCAAATTTTTTGGGTCAATACGCATATTTTCTTTTTTATGGGGCCGGTGCTTGTCGGCATCTTTTTATGGCAGGCAAGGTTGGCAGGGGAGAGTCAAGAAAGGCTTGGACTTTTACAACGATTAGGGGGTTTAAGTGTGCTGGTCAATCTCATTAATCCTTCCGGGTTATGGGGAATGCTGACACCTTTGAACGGTTTTAAGAAATTCGGTTATTCTTTAGCCGAGAATCAATCGGTATTTTTTATGATCCATCGATTTGGAGATAATATTATTTACAAATATTATGTGTTTGCGGCAATGGTGTTGATAGTAGGTATGGTAATATGTTTACGTCGGGAAGGGGCCAAGGGGTTACCCATGGTTGTTTTAGGCTCTTTTATCACGATGGCCACCTTCAAGGCGGTGCGTTTGATCATGCCGTTCGGGTTTCTTTTTATCCCTTTGGCAGCATATTTTTATACGCCGTACATCAAAAAAGTATCGGTGGTTTTTATGTTGGGGATTGCGAGTGTTGCAGGACTTATCTTGTGCGAGTGCCTTATGCCAGCTTATCATCACATTGGACTTATGCCGAATGTGAATGCTTCTGCAGAATTCTTTAAACAAAACGGATTAAGGGGACCGATTTTTAGTAATTATGATATTGGGGGGTATTTGATTTATCATCTCGAGGGGCAAGAGAAGGTTTTTGTGGATAACCGTCAGGAAGCTTTTCCGCCGGATTTTTTTCAAAAGACATATATTCCTATGCAAGAGGATCCTCAGGTTTGGAAAACGTTGAGCGAAAAGTATGGCTTTAACATCATTTATTTCTACCGTCAGGATATAACGCCATGGGGGCAGTCTTTTTTGATCAGCCGGGTGCAGGACAGTCAGTGGGCCCCGGTGTTTGTAGATGATTATACTATTATTTTTGCCCGGCGAGGAAGTCTTGATCAGAGCGTCATTGATCGTTTTGAATTGCCTAAAAGCATGTTTGGTGTTGTTCACAGCAGTCCCTAAAAAAAGGAGTAGTGATGAACAAAGCAATCTTCTTGGTTTTTATGGCAACAATCGTTTGTTTTTCTTCAGGTTGTGCTACGTTGAAAGAAAAATTACCGCCGTTAGATGTGGATCAGACGGCACAGGCCTTCTTTGATGATTTACAAAAATCAGATAATCAGGACGCGTACAGTCTTTTAGGAAAAGGGTTATCTCAGAGAGTATCTTTTGATCAATTTGATCAATTTATGCGAGTTATTCGAGAAGAGTGGGGTAGAGTTCTGACTGATGACACCGCGGTGATGCCTTTTCATCGGAGGATGGGAGAGGAGAATTTTATCCCGTTAGACGTAGATCCTAAAAAGATCAAACGTTATATTTTTGATGTTAAGTTTGAGAATGCCGAGATGAATTTTGATTTAACCCTTGCTCCCGAAGGAGACGGTTATAAAATTATTTGGTTTTCTATATGGGGGAGCAGCATTTATATGAACCCCAAGATCCAGGACAAAATAGAGGAACTATTTTCAAATCCGGACAAATCCAGTTAACAGAGACGCTGGACATCTTCGACGAAATCTGATATAAAGTAAGGCTTATTCTCTGGTAAGAATCTGTCCCTGTAGCTCAGTTGGATTAGAGCAACAGCCTTCTAAGCTGTGGGTCGCACGTTCGATTCGTGCCAGGGACGTTTTTTAAAAACTGCAAGTGGAGAGCGGGTTTCTCGTCGAGAGAAAAATCTTACCACTTTTTAAAATGAGCCGTCGGATTACAGTCTTTTGCCTGTGAGTCAACGGCTTTATGAAACTCACCGATTTACACAAGGAATTTACCGCTTACGCTTTACTGGAAAGATGTCTCGAACCCACCACAGTTGAGTGGTACAAAGGTACTATCAGGTGCTTCTACAACTATCTTCGCCGTCGAGTAATTCCTGCTAATTTAGATACCCTCAATACTCAAACTCTCCGTGATTTTTTTGTTCACCAGCGACTACAAGGCAATTCACCCAGGACAATCCAGAACATAATGCGGGGAATAAGGTCGTTTTGCACCTTCTTGGTCAAGCGTGACCATTTGTCCAAGAATCCCTTTGATGGCATGGAAAAGCCTAAGATACCCCGCAAACTTCCTGAATTTTTGGATGAGGAAGAAGCCAGGGCTTTGCTTCGGGCCTGCATGGATAGAAAGCTATTTTTTAAATCGCAGTATTACAGGGATATAGCCATCATTGCCATGTTCCTGTTTACGGGCTGTAGGCTCAAAGAACTCCTTAACCTACGATTACCCGATTTAAACCTGGACAAGGGCTATATCAAGGTTTCAGCCAAGAATAAGGAGCGTTTAATTCCCCTCAATGAAACGGTCGTAGAATATTTGAGGGACTACCTCAAGGTACGACCCGAGCGCACCGTAAATAATGTTTTTGTTTGCACAAATAGAAGGGATAAGCCATTGACCAAAGAGGGGATATACAATTTATTTGCGGAACTAAGGCGAAAACTCAAACTCCACAAGAAAATTTGCCCCCAGATACTTAGGCACACTTTTTGTACCCTCATGCTTCGAGGCGGGGTCAACATAAGGGACATACAGCTTTTAGTCGGCCATGCGGACGTTTCGACCACGGCAAGATTTTATCTGGGCTGTGATGAAAGGCAGTTAAAGAGTGCGATTGACAAGCATCCTTTGAATATATGATGATTAGTGTAGTATTCAAAGATAGCTTGTGGATAATATTACTTGTAGAGGTAATTTAAAATTACAAGTCTGCATTAAACGAAAATACAACGGGAAAAGTTAATGGAATTATATATTCCGAGGGAGATTGATGACATATTCCGCAGGGCAATGATTCCAGAGTTCCCGTCGTTGTTTAAAGATAATCCTAAAGATGTGTTTCAAGCCGAATATTCCTGTAAAAATTTCTTTGTCCACGTTTTTATGGCCCAGGATAAAGAGGCGTTTGACGAGATAGATTTTTCATTTGAGGAAATGGAATTTATAGACGCAAGGTTCCAGCAGGCTATCGGCAACTGGCTAATGGATAAGAAGGCCCAATTAGGGAATGATGAAATTACAGGGAATCTTGATTTATTGGCTAAAGATATTTTTGGTCAGCACAAAGTCAGGCCAAAAGACCGTGAGACTGTACTTATCAATTTAAAGAGTTTGACCCTGCTTAGTTATTATGTCTGTTTTAAGTCGAGGAATAAAAATATTGAATGTAGTTTTTGTCTTATAAGCTATCTCGAATACGATATTGAAAACCATAACTTCGTTGCCATTTTAGGGGGGAATGTTGTAGGAAACAGTTTGGTTTCCCAAGTCGTCAATGAAACCTACGGCAAACCGCTTGCCAACTATACTACCAAAACCCGTAAAGATATTTATCCAAGACAGGATAGGTATGAATTTAACATGAGGCAATATTTAGCGACGATTAAAAATAGCAAAATTATTAAAAGAACAGGAGCAGGCTACTTGTTAGAACAGTTTGGTTATCCAGCGTATGGGCAAGGCTATTCAGTGCACGGGAAAGAAGTTCAGAAGAAATACCGCAATAAAGATGCAGGGATTTTGATTCAAAAGTATATCAATTTAGCCAAAGAATATAATGTAGCTGTTCAACCTCACGAGGGAACCGAATTATTGGATGATATTCGTGATGGATTTTATTCTACCACGCCAAGAAATGCCGTTGATACAAAAGTTCCCCCGCAAGTGATAAATGGTTTTGCTAAAATATTAGCCAAGTTTATAAAGAAGACTGACGACATAAAACAACCCCATGACGCAATGTATTTGAGTCTGGCTAAAAAATTCATTCGACGGCATGGTTTTAAAGAAGTTAAAAATGCTTATGACGCTAAAATGAACGCTGGCGGAAAATTCACTTTTAAAGATTTGAAGGCAATGTTTAATTCACGCAAGGCGTAATTTTGCACTTTTGGGCCTGAAACATCACTTCCAGGGGCCTCAAATAACACTTTTGCTTAATCAAATATGCTGTATCTGGTATAATTCTCAATAGTTTGTGAAAAATATCGTTTGTATAATAAATACATCTTAAATGTCTTTGACTAAATGGCTGGCCTACGGGCATTATCATTGCCATTTTTGAAGAGTTAAAAGCAGACGTAAGTATAAAGCACCCCCGCTTGGGGAGCGGGGCTTATAGATTTTAGTGGTTACGTCTTTTATAAGATAAAGGTTTTACTCCTGCTCACTGCGTTTACAGGATTTTATCAAAGACGGATTAAAATTCGTCTCCTTTTAAAAGATAAGCTGTATGAACATGCTCATGGGTATTAAGCTATTTTATGGTTAATCAATTCCTGTGTGAAAATGGCTTAGGTGGGGATTTGTATCACCCGCCCCTTTTCGTGGCTAAAAAGGCTATCCTGGCTCAAATACGGGCCTTTTGGCAAGGTTATAGTACATATATAAGTCATATAGAATAAAGCAGGCCAAAATTGCCAATTATTCAGCAGAGCATTATTGAAGCCAATGGAGAAGGTGAAAACCCGTTTTAAATGCTATTTTCAGGCCAGTTAATGAGAAGCCGCTTATAAAAAGTTGCGCAGGTTTTTATTTGGAGTAGAATGAAGGGCAAATCCTTTGAAAATCAAATACCAGGGAGGGCCTTATGCAAGAGCGTTATGAAAGAATGGAAGCAGAAGAGAAAGCTAAACAGGCTTGGTTCAACTATAAAGAGGCCATCCGCAAGAAATTTAATTTTAAAGATGGAACGCTTCAAGATACCGATAAGTTTTTATATGAACTTAGCAAGGCAAACGAGAATGATATTCTAAATTTTGTTGAATATCTACAGTGTAAAACCAGTGAGTTAAAATAGTTACATTTAAAAATCTAATAATTTGCCTGATGTGATTTTATCAGTCAGTGATTCGTCATTGGCTGTTTTAGTTTTTGGGGTATCTGATTGTGATGTAAATTCAAAAAAACTCCCTTCACGTCATTGATTTATAAAATATGTTATACTTCTCTGTAACCATGCGCTTACTAACCCGTATCCTTATTTTAATAGCTTTTTTGGCTAACAGCTTTGTTATTGTCCAAGCTGATGAACTTGTGTTGCCTAAGCCAGGTGTGATGGTTGGCTTAAGCGAGTCATTTAAACCAGTTGTCATGCGAGGAATAAAGATTGACCCAGCAAATCCATTTCGCTTTAATTTTTTAGTAGATGAGGGCGATACTCACCTTAATGAACAAGGCTTCAAAGATGAAGCACAGAAGGTTATAAAATTCTTTTTGACTTCGTTGACTATCCCAGATAATGACCTATGGGTTAATCTCTCCCCGTATGAGAAGAACAGAATAATTCCTCAAGCATTTGGTCAAACCGAAATGGGCCGTGACCTATTGGCTCAAGATTACATCCTGAAGCAAATCACTGCCTCGCTTATCTACCCTGAAAATGAAATAGGTAAGAAGTTTTGGGAAAAGGTTTACAAACTGGCTCAAGAAAAATACGGGTCAACCAATATCCCGATTAACACCTTTAATAAGGTTTGGATTATGCCCGACCATGCGACCGTTTATCAGCATCAAGGTACAGCGTTTGTTATAAGCTACCATTTGAAGGTCATGCTTGAACAAGATTACCTTGCTTTGGATAAGAACAAGATTGACCAACCCGATAAAAAAGAAGTAAGTTCGTTATCCTCACAAGTTGTCCGCTCAATCGTATTGCCTGAACTTGAAAAGGAAGTCAATAGCGGTAAAAATTTTGCTTCTTTGCGACAAGTTTTTTATTCGCTGATTTTGGCTACTTGGTATAAGACCAAAGTAAAACAAGCAATATTGAATCAGGTCTATGCAGATAAAGATAAGGTCGCAGGTGTTTTAGTAGATGACCAGCAAGATAAGGAGAAAATTTATCAGCAGTACCTCCAGGCGTTTAAAAAGGGCGTTTTCAATTACATTAAGGAAGATTTGAATTTAAATGCCACAAATGAAACAATTCCCAGAAAATATTTCTCGGGTGGGGTACTTGGTCATATTGACCCTGCTGTTATTGCTTATGTGCCACAAGTTCAATCTGGTGGTTTATATGGTATACGTTTGAGGAATGTTTCAGGCGAGGTGGGTCTAATCAATAGGAAGAAGGTAATGCCTGACCATGCGATGATAACAATTCCTTCTACTGTTAAAGATTTTTATGAAATTGCTGAAAGAATACAAGGTTCGCCTATTATAGAGTTAGCAAATTTTGTAGTTGCATCACGGCAGGGCATAATTGACATTAGTAATAACTATGAGCAACTTTTAAGTGAGTTAGATGGCGAGATTAACAGCCAATTCTTAAATACTTTCAAGGAAAAGATGGAGATATTTAAAAATAAAATTATGGCTGTGCCAATTAAAGAAGGTTCCGAATTTGTGCCAGGAGACGAAGAGTTTGCTCAACAGACAATCAGTGCGTATAAAAAAGCTATAACAACTTTTAGAGAAACATTGGAGGAAACAAGTATTTTTCAAGGGGCGTTAGCAGGTTTACGTATTTCACATGACAAGTTAGCAGATTTAAAAGTCCAAAGAGTATTGGATGGAGTATCTATCAACAGACGTAATCTTTATAGGCTCGTGGAACATTTTACTTTAATAACAACTGGAAACGCTTGGGGCATTGTTTCTCCTTCATTAGATTTGAATAAATTGTTAGAAGACGCTGTTGAACGTGAAAGAAACTACATCCCGTATCAAATGAGAGCAGTACGAGTTAGTTTTGAGTTAGATGGGGCAGTTCCAAAGATTGTCGGGGATAAGGCCCGTTTAATGACAGGTTTTCGAGAAGTAATTCGTAATGCAATTTTTGCCACAGTACGTCATGTTGAACGAGGGATTTATACGCCTCTTCGGGATAGAAGCAATGTTTTGATTAGAACAAAGTATATGCCTCAAGAAAATTTAATTCAAGTCAGCATTGTAGATAATGGCATTGGAATGGATGCGGAGAAATTACGTAACATGTCGTTTTATGGTATTTCAATGAGTGATTGGAATAAAGGAGTGATGTTTGGAGGCCACGGCATAGGTTTTTCCGTTATGCTATCGACTATATTAGAACACGGGGGCAAGGTTCAGGTTGAATCAGATTTAGAAAATGGTACAACAATAACGGCATCAATACCAGAGGAAACAATTCACGCTCCACATATTGATAGAGAATCAATAAGGGTGGTCAAAGATAATTCACAGTTGAGCAATACTGGTGGTATTGACCTCACTTCTAAACGCTATAAGATTTCGATTGAAAGTGATGGTCAAGAGTTGAAGATGGATTTTGACCCTGCTATGGTCAGAGATTTACAATTTGACGGTGTTGAGTTCAGGATTAACCGAATTGATTCTGTAATCAATCCGCAGAGATTTTTGTTAGGATTTTCAGATAATTAGAGACGTTAATTCTTGATATAAATAAGGGTTCCAAAAATAAAAAAAAGGGGGCCACTCTTTTCCAGGATTTAGACTTTTTCAAAAACCGACCCAGGCCCCTTTTTATGAATTGTTCGTCTGTGTGAGTTGCGGAACGGTAGTCACTTTTGAAGGGGGTATGTTTTATTGAGTAAATCGAGACCAGGGGGGTGTCAAGGATTGACTTCAAATTGTAATTTTTAATTTATCGACGGAGAATTTAAAAAAAATTGAAAAAACTTATAATTATTACTTGCATACTTTATGATTTTATGCTATTCTTAAAATAGAAGGAGGAGAACATGGCAGATAAAGTCAGACATACAATCACAGTTGACCCAGACCTCATCAAGGAAATAAAACTTTATGCAATTAAAGAAGACATGAGTTATGGGGAAGTTGTGGAAAAGGCTTTAGAAGAATTTTTACAGAAGCATAAGAAGTAAGAATCCTCATTTTAAAGAATGAGGATTTTTTGTAACTATTTGGTAATAAAAGAACAATGGGTATAAAGAATAAATGTGTAAGGTACAATATGAATAAACGCCATCCTATAGAGCAGTTAATCCGAAAGCCGATAGCGGTTGAATACCGACGGATAAGAAAGGTGTTGAGAGAAGCTAAGAAATTTCCTGTTGGTTTAAAGAAAGGTGGTAATTATGTCCAATATTGCTATTTATGCAAGGGTCTCGGACTCATCACAAATAATTGAGACACAACTAATACCCCTTCGGGAACACTGCAAAAGATTAAATTACGATGGGGTTAAGGAATACATCGACCACGGGTTTAGCGGTAAAGACAATAATCGGCCAGCCTTTGAAAGGTTAATGGTTGATATGCGTCAAGGGAAGGTAGACTGTATCATTTGTTACAAGCTGGACAGGATAGGAAGAAGTTTAAAGCACCTTTTGAACCTCTTCGAGGAGTTCACTAATCGTAAAGTCAGTTTTGTTTCACTTTCTCAAAACATTGACACTAATACGGCAGAAGGAAGGATGTTTTTAAATATGCTCATGGTCTTGAGCCAGTACGAGCGGGAGTTAGTCGTAGCCAGGACGCTGGACGGTTTACAAAGGGCCAGGAAACAGGGGAAAACACTTGGACGGCCCACAGGTAAGAAAGATTCCAGGCCCAGGGCCAAATCAGGGTACTACTTACGCTATGCTAAAACCAAATAACCCTCTCCCCGAAAATAGGGGATATTCTAAGCACAGAAAAGCGCAGTCAAATAATCGGTCGTTTATTTGCTCATCCTTTGAGGTTAAGAGTGTGCCAGCAAAGACCGCTACTTTTGCAAACCAAAGGCCAGGTGATAGAGGAAGAAAAAGGTCGACTATATAGTCAAAAAACTCAAATCACATGGGAAGGTTCCAAACAGGGCGGGAAAAGTAATTACCGTTATTCCTGGAAATATTGACTAAAACCCCCTATTTTCCTTCGTTTTGTCAAAAAATCTGTCATTTTTCTCTAACTCATTGAAATATAACAAAGTCATTCTATGCTGAATTTATGATAATAGTATATTATCATAAGAAAAACCGCTGTGCGCCGTTGCGTTTACCTACCTTCCAACGGTTTCCTTTATATATAATAGTAATATACAGAGTATAAGTAAAAGAGTAGACAATTTCCCCCGCTTGAGGCAAGCGGAACAGCCTTTTTCGGGTTATCCTTTGCTAAAGAGACGGCAAAGGGGGAGGCTGTGATATAATCATTCTTTCTCTGTTAAAATTAAGCAGTCCATAGTAACTAATGGATTGCACATGATTTTTATTTGAAGTAGAATGGCAATAAATTTAAAAGGGGTATTTAATGAGTGACTTTTTTAGGCCAAATTTATTTTATTGTATAAAGGCCATCGAGCATTTAAAAAGATTCCAAGATTTAATTCGTCATCATCAAAGCTGGGCGTACGATGTCGGCTTTGCTCGACCGATTAAAGACTTAATACCAGAACATACTCCTGAAAAACACCCTCAATTGATGGAAAAATATATTAGTAGGATGATTCCTACAATAAGAGATATTTTAGGATATGCAAGAATCGGTATTGATTATATTGTCACAGATAAACCCCAAATAATGCAAAAGGATGCTAAACCTATAGAACATAATTATAATCTTGTATCTGATTATTTTAGATTACGTGAGAAAAATGCAGTTTTAGGTTATGAATTGGTGATGCAGGCTATTGAAAAAGGCATAGGCTTCTACGAGGAGAAAAGGAAAGAAGCGTTATGGGATTTATTTAACCCTATTGTTTGGATAGCCTGGTTTATTCGTTTACCTATTACAATACTTGATAGAGCAGGCATAAAGGGTAGTCATACTATCATGGGTAATATTTATGGCTGGCTAATCAGATTGGTAATGTTAATTATTCTTTTATTGGCATGTGCTAAATTAAAAATATCAATACCCTGGGAAAAAATAGGAAATTTGCTGGGCAAATCTTGATTTAGCTAATGGATGATTCTTTAAAGGCTATTTAAAATCAATTGGCAATTCGGAAGAATTAGATTACAATTAGCGTTCAAAACTTACGGATTTAAGTTATGTGAATGAGTCACATAATTTTTAAACAGTAACAAACGAAGAAAGGGGAAGGCTTACAGGTTTTAGCCTTTTCCGACGGCAAAAAGAGCAGAAACAAAAAACGTCGTGCGTTTAAAGATAGCTTGGCGGAGCCTTCTAAGCTGTGGGTCGCACGTTCGATTCGTGCCAGGGACGTTAAATTTTATGGTGGGTGTAGCTCAGTTGGTTAGAGCGGAAGATTGTGGATCTTCAGGTCGGGGGTTCAAGTCCCCTCACTCACCCCATTTTCTATTTTTGTTGTAATAATCTTCCCAAGTGATTGATTTTCCAGCTACTTGAAGAGGTTCTAACCGTCTATGAAGGGCTTGAACCTCTGGTGCAACCTCCAAAAACATGGCAAGGTCGTTGTCGAAGGGAACCTTGAGTGTTTTATGTGTCAGGAGGAGGTTCGAACCTAAGGTGGAAAGGATCTCCCGCTTATCATCCAGAGTGCCATTTTCAAAGCGCTGCTTGGCTGTCTCTGCAAAAGTAAACAGTTTCTCAGCCCTATCTAGCCAAGTTTCCTGTCTTTGGGAAGTATCTTTGAGAAGTTCTTCGTATTTGTGTTTTTCTTCGATAAGCTTATCGTTTCTGACCTTAAATTCTTCTGGGGTGATTTCACCATTAAGACGCATATTAAAGAGAGTATCGAGTCGTTTAGCGCAGTTATCCATGCATTTACGTTGGGCCTGGGTGATTTCTTCACGATCATCGATTTCTTTAGCCTGCTCTTCCCGTAAATATTTAATGGCCCATTGATGAAACTCGGCAGGGATGCTGATTTTTCCTAACACATTAAAAATTTGGGCTTCAAGTTCCGTCTTACTGATTGGCTGTTCTGAACAATCACGCTTGATGCGTTTGGTGCATCGGTAATAACTATATTGATGCACGTTCCCATTCTTCTGGTGTTTCTCTTTATCCTCGGCAGTAATGTAAGCCCCGCATTCGCCGCAACGAATAAGGCCAGTAAAAGCAAATATATGACTAATTTTCTTCTTAAATCCTCGACCATCTAAAATGCGTTGAACAATATCAAATTCCGTCTTAGTTATCATTGGTTCATGCTTACCATTATAGGTTCCACCATTCCAGACAAAACGCCCATAATAAAAAGGATTTCGAAAGAGGCGATGGAATGAGCTGTGGGCATAGGATTTATCTGTGTAGCTTATAAGTCCCATCTTATTGGCGATGATAAAAAGTTCATCAAGTGTGCATTTTTTATCAAGAAGAATGTCCCAA
>Ga0206863_1240_pt1 | contig 16084 bp, 10 predicted proteins | sample Alteio_BWOrgCont_41_FD_152634 | JGI IMG/M metagenome (GOLD analysis project Ga0206863, IMG submission 152634) | Enriched cells from forest soil in Barre Woods Harvard Forest LTER site, Petersham, Massachusetts, United States -... | ecosystem: Environmental > Terrestrial > Soil > Temperate forest >...
CCCTCAATTACGTACTGAACCCCAAGCTTACTATTACTATAAATCTTTAGGGATATTAGGTGAGAAGGTCAATGATTATGAATCATTGGAATATACAGCCAATAGTCATGTTTATCGTGATAAACCAAATAATAAGGCATTTAACGTGGAAACTTCCTATGTATTAACAGGTGAAAATGCTTCTTATAATGGAGTAACCCCGAGAGATAATTTTGATCCGGCTAACGGTCATTGGGGAGCATTTGAATTGGCAGGCCGTTATGGGGAATTGAAGTTAGATAGTTCCATTTTTTCTGAGAACTTTGCTAACTTAAATACGTCTGCATCAAGCGCAACAGCATGGTCGACGGGGCTTAATTGGTATTTAAACCCCAATGCTAAGATTGTATTTGACTTTGAACAGACCAAATTTGATCGCGGTGCAATTAATGGTGCAAGCACCGAAGATCGAAAGACTGAGAATTTATTCTTAACAATGCTTCAGTTGAGTATAGGTTAATTAGAAAGAGAGAAAAATGAAAATCAAAAATTTGACCAATCTACTGCTTCTTATTGTATTGATTTCAAGTTTTACAACTGGAGCTTGGGCTAAACAGATCACTTTGCTTAATGTGTCCTATGATCCAACCCGTGAATTATATGCAGATTACAACAAAGCTTTTACAGCATATTGGAAAAATAAGACCGGTGATGATGTGACCATTAAACAATCTAATGGAGGCAGCAGTAAGCAAGCCCGTGCTGTCATTGATGGCCTGGATGCAGATGTGGTGACTTTAGGTCTAGCTTACGATATTGATTCTATCGCTGAAAAATCCGATTTATTGCCAAAAAATTGGCAAACCTTATTACCTGATAATAGTACGCCTTACACATCCACCATTGTTTTTTTAGTGCGTAAAGGTAATCCTAAAAATATTAAGGATTGGGATGATTTAGCTAAGCCTGGTATTGCCGTGATCACGCCAAATCCCAAGACATCTGGCGGTGCCCGTTGGAATTATCTGGCTGCCTGGGGTTATGCCTTAAAGAAATTCAACGGTGATGAATCCAAGGTTAAGGATTTTGTTGGTGCTATTTATAAAAATGTACAGATTTTGGATTCCGGTGCCCGTGGATCAACGACAACCTTTGTTGAACGCGGTATTGGGGATGTGTTAATTGCCTGGGAAAATGAAGCTTATCTGGCGATTAATGAATTAGGTCCAGATAAATTTGAAATTGTTATTCCCTCAATCAGTATTTTAGCGGAACCGCCTGTTGCGGTGATCCTAAGCAATGCGGTCCGTCATGGCACTGATCAAGTGGCTCTTGAATATTTAAAATATCTTTATAGCGATGAAGGCCAGGAAATTATTGCCAAGAATTACTACCGTCCACGCAATCCATTAATAACTCAAAAGTATGCGGATAAATTAAAGCCGGTTAACTTGTTTACGATTGATGATGTTTTCGGCGGCTGGCAAACAGCTCAAAAGAAACATTTTGCCGATGGTGGGACTTTTGACCAAATTTACATTGTAAAATAATATGTTTTTACTCAAACAAAAAACAACGCTTCCAGGTTTTCATTTAGCGCTTGGGTATACGGTGTTCTATGTGAGCCTTATTGTGCTCATTCCCTTATCCATGCTCTTTATTAAGACCTCAACAATAAGTTTCGCTGATTTTTGGAGTATCGTAACCGCCCCACGGACTTTGGCAGCTTATCGCCTAAGTTTTGGGGCGGCTTTTATAGCCTCATTTATTAATATTTTCTTTGGAGTCATCATTGCCTGGGTATTGGCGCGTTACAGCTTTCCAGGCAAAAAAATAGTCGATGCGCTCATTGATTTTCCATTTGCGCTGCCAACAGCAGTTGCGGGTATCGCTTTAACAACCCTTTATTCATCTAATGGATTGCTGGGACAATTTTTATATAAGATTGGTATTCAGTCAGCTTATAGCTGGACAGGGGTGGTCTTGGCTTTAATCTTCATTGGCTTACCATTTATTGTCCGAACAATTGAGCCTGTCTTGCAGGAAATTGACCCGGAAATAGAAGACGCAGCCTCAAGCCTTGGCGCTGGTCGTCTTCAAATATTCTTTCGTATCATATTTCCTGCAGTGTTGCCTTCTTTAGTCACAGGATTTAGTTTAGCCTTTGCCCGTACCATAGGAGAATATGGATCCGTTGTTTTTATTGCCGGCAATATGCCTGGTAAAACTGAGATAGCCCCATTGCTTATTATTACTAAGCTAGAACAGTATGATTACAGTGGAGCCACGGCTATTGCTCTGGTTATGCTGATCGTATCATTTATTTTATTGGCATTAACAAATCTAGCCCAGTGGTGGGCATCAAAAAGAATAGGAATGAGTTAGAATGTCATTAGCACGTACAGAATCTCCTTTAATTCGCCGTATCTTGATCGGCATTGCCTTATTTTATCTTATCCTTTTTATCTTTATGCCTTTGTTTATTGTATTTTCTACTGCTTTAGAAAAAGGAGTTTCATATTATTTTAATTCGTTGAAAGATCCAGATACGATAGCTTCAATTCAATTAACTTTAATAACGGCACTTATAGCAGTTCCTCTAAATTTAGTTTTTGGAGTTGCAGCTTCTTGGGCAATTGCCAAATTTGATTTTCGTGGAAAGAATATTTTATTAACACTCATTGATGTCCCGTTATCTGTTTCACCGGTTATTTCAGGTTTAATTTTTGTTTTACTTTTTGGGTTGCAAGGAATATTTGGTCCATGGCTTCGCGATCATGGCTGGCGGATCATTTTTACACCATCTGCCATTATTTTGGCAACGATTTTTGTCACCTTCCCGATGGTAGCCCGTGAACTGATTCCGGTCATGAAAGCACAAGGCAACGATGAAGAAGAGGCTGCCATTACCCTGGGCGCCAACGGCTGGAAAACTTTTTGGTATATCACCTTACCCAATATTAAATGGGGCTTGCTTTATGGTGTTATTTTATGCAATGCGCGGGCCATGGGTGAATTTGGCGCGGTATCTGTTGTTTCCGGGCATATTCAAGGATTCACCAACACCTTGCCTTTACAAATTGAAATGTTATATAACGATTATAGTTTTACTGCAGCATTTGCTGCTGCGTCTTTGCTGGCTTTTTTGGCATTGTTTACCTTGGTAATCAAGTCGCTAGTGGAATACCGTTTTAGGGCCGAACTAAAAGCTGTGCGTAAGGGAGCACATTAATATGAGCATAGAAGTTAAAAATATAGTTAAGACATTTGATGCATTTAAGGCTCTCAATGATGTGAGCTTAAAGGTTGAGACAGGCGAGCTGATTGCTCTTTTAGGCCCATCGGGTTCAGGCAAAACAACGCTTTTACGTATTATCGCAGGCCTTGAAACAGCTGATTCCGGTGAGATCCTATTTCACGGAGAAGATGCCAGTGTTAAAAAAACCAAGGACCGTAATGTTGGTTTTGTTTTTCAGCATTACGCACTTTTTCGCCACATGACAGTTGCTGATAATATTGCATTTGGTTTACGGGTTCAACCACGAGCCATACGTCCTTCTGAAGACAAAATTAAGGCTAAGGTTAAAGATTTATTAGATTTAGTTCAGCTCGATTGGGTGGGGGATCGTTATCCTTCTCAACTTTCTGGTGGTCAGCGTCAACGCATTGCCTTGGCCCGTGCTTTAGCCATTGAACCCAAGGTGCTTTTGCTTGATGAACCTTTTGGTTCTTTGGACGCACAGGTACGCAAAGAATTACGTCAATGGTTAAGGCGCTTTCATGATGATTTGCATATTACCTCATTATTTGTAACCCATGATCAAGAAGAAGCCTTGGAAGTGGCAGACCGGATTGTGGTGATGAATAAGGGCAAGGTTGAGCAGGTGGGGACACCACAGGAGGTTTATCATAAACCAGCCAGCGTATTTGTCTTAAACTTCCTAGGTAATATTAATTTATTTCAAGGACGCGTCATCGATGGTAAATTGTATTTAGGCAATGCTCCGGTAAATCTTGGACGGGGAGAGCTCAAATCAAACGTCAAATCTGCTAATTTATATATTAGGCCTCATCAATTTGATATTTCCCGTAAACCACAAGGGGATAATGCTATTAAAGCAATTATAAAATTTTTGAATCTTGCTGGTTCTTCCGTCAAACTTGACTTAAGTACAGAGTCAGGTAATACGCTTCAAGTAGAAATAACACAGCAAGAATTTTCGCAATCGCAGTTTATTAAAGGTGAAAGTGTATTTGTGTGTCCCAAGGATATCACGTTTTGTGAATATGAGATATAACAGTGAATTCTTTAAAAGGACATACATATGATAAATAAAGAAATAGAAATCAAGGCCCCACACGGATTACATTTACGTGTCGCGGCCCAAATTGTTCAAGTCAACAAAGATTTTAAAACAAAGGTAATATTTACCAAGGATGGACAAACAGCAGATGCGTCCTCGATTTTAGAGCTTTTACTTTTAGGCGCTGGAGAAAATTCTAAAATTCAAGTTACAGTGGAGGGTGGGAATGAACAAATAGTTATTCAAAATGTCTCCGAAATTCTCATTGATGGCGCTGGCATTTAAAACGTGCCCGTTGCAATTAGGAATTTAATTGATAGAATATCTAGATTAATTAAATTCCCAAGCGCTAAAATCGGAGGATTGAATGGCTAATGTTACAGTAAAAGATAAGCATTGGAGAAGTCTCGTTAAAGGGATTTCCTGGCGTGTAACCGGCACGGTGGATACTATTATCATTTCCTGGTTTGTTACGCGCAAATTAAGTCTCGCTTTTTCGATCGGATTTATAGAGGTTTTTACGAAAGTAGCTCTGTATTATTTTCATGAAAGGCTTTGGGAACGCATTAAAATTGGACGCACACAAATAGACTATGAAATATAACAGGAGGAAAAATGGCAAAAATAGCTAATGACATCACAGAATTGATCGGTAATACGCCGCTGGTGCGTTTAAATAAAGTTACCAAAGATAGTCACGCGACAGTGGTGGCTAAGCTTGAATTTTTTAATCCTTTGCATTCAGTTAAAGACCGTATTGGTTTTAACATGATCCGCGCTGCCGAGAAAGCTGGAAAGATTAAGGCAGACACAATTATTGTTGAACCGACCTCAGGAAATACCGGGATTGCCTTGGCATTTGTTGCAGCTGTAAAGGGGTATAAATTGCTTCTGACTATGCCTGAGACCATGAGCTTGGAACGTCGCGCCTTGCTTAAAGCCTTGGGAGCTGAACTTATATTAACCCCAGGACCTGAAGGAATGAAAGGTGCTATCAGAAAAGCTAAAGAAATCCATGATTCTGACACAGCTAAATATTTTATGCCCCAGCAGTTTGACAACCAGGCCAATGTGGAAATTCACCGCCTAACAACTGCAGAAGAGATTTGGCGTGACACAGATGGTAAGGTAGATTTTTTGGTGGCAGGGGTGGGCACTGGAGGCACAATAACAGGCGTTACCCAATTGATAAAGCCACGTAAACCGTCATTCAAAGCTGTTGCCGTTGAGCCGACCACATCGCCAGTTTTATCTGGCGGACAGCCAGGTCCACACAAAATTCAAGGCATTGGTGCTGGCTTTATTCCAAGCATTGTGGACACCAAATTGATCGATGAAATCATTCAGGTGAGCAATGACGAGGCCTTTGCCATGGCCAAAAGACTTATACGCGAAGAAGGTATACTTTGCGGTATTTCATCTGGTGGTAATGTGGCAGCGGCATTAAAGGTGGCAGCACGCCCTGAGAACAAGGGTAAATTGATTGTGACTATTATTCCTTCAACAGGGGAGCGGTATTTATCAACAGATCTATTTGCTGAGTTTAGAAGCTAGAAGATAGCTTTCTAACGCTGAAATAACGACTTGATTAAGGCTCATTTTTTTCTCTTGGGCATAGATATGCGCCAGGCGATGTAGCTCTGGTCCTGTCCTGATATTAAATGAACCTTTAAAAGGTTTTTCTGGATCCTTACCTTTGGATTTACATGTTTCAATGTAATCAGTAACCCCATCTTCAAAAGCTTTTTTTAATGAATGGACACCATATCCTTCATAGCTTACCAAATCCCTAATATGTTCAATTTTACCATAGAAGCAAGCATCCGCATCGCTATAATGGATTGAACCATAGTATCCCTTGAATTCCATCAAATCAATCATATCAAATTTTCCTCTGTTAGAATCTTATAAATTTGTTCCAGTTCATACATTTTTAAACTAACCTTAGGTGTCGAATCTTGCAATACAATTAACTGTTGATTACGGTTAATAAATTTTTGTCTTGTATCGCTTCCAGGGATTTCTTTATAACCAAAATGAATAAGAATCCGAACCATTTCATCCCAAGTAAAGTCCTTTGCCTTATTTTTTAGTCGATTTATTATAAATTTTAAATTGTTCATAATTTATTATACCACATGCATTTGTATATGCAACTAAATTTAGTTGCATAATTTGTTCATCTATAAATCACTGTTGTTGAAAAATTTAAAGGAGTATATTTAAAATTTTTATTAATCTAGATTAAATATTTTTTCTGAATTAATGATAAAAAATCCGAAGAATTTTGTTGTTCATAAACATGCCTAGTACTCAAATTTTCTAAATATAGCATATAAATAATTTATTTTAATCCTTCGCAATGGGAAGAAATTTAGCTAACATTAATACTAGCTTAACATATACTTAACATAGGCCGTTTATACTTGGGGCATACGTAAGAAATAACAGGTCCCATTTATGGCTAAATTTAAGCAAAAATCTAGGCTTTTTCGAATCATCTGTGTTTTATTGATCTTTTTATTGATCGAAAATAACCTTGAACAAGCGCAAGCTCAAGGCACGCCTTTTTTACCTTCCCCGCAGAATAATATCATCGAATTTTCCACTCCTTATTCCCTGCCTGTTTTACGCGGAATGCGTACCTATCCTGATAAACCCTTTCAATTTGATTTTATAGTTGATTCAGGGGATCGTCACACAGTTGACCAAAAAGAAACATCTCTTCTCATTAAGTATTTCCTGACCTGTTTAACAATGCCCCAAAAAGACCTATGGGTTAACTTATCGCCCTATGAATCAGGCCGTATTATTCCAGATGAATTAGCTTTGACAGATGCTGGTAATAATCTCCTTGAGCAGGACAAATTATTAAAACAATTAGCTTCTTCATTGACCTACCCAGAAAGCCGACTTGGAAAAGAATTTTGGGCAAAGGTCTACAAAATAGCTTATGAACGATTTGGTACAACAGATCTTCCGGTTAACACATTCAACAAGGTATGGATCGTTCCAAGCAAAGCTGTAGTCTATGATATGGGCACCTCAGCCTTAATAGGGGAGACCCATCTTAAGGTCATGCTAGAAGAAGACTACCTGGCACTTAAAAAACATATTCCTACAGCTGATCAAGGGGTTATAAATCTGCACACACTAACATCACTGATTACAAAAGAAATCATCTTGCCTGAATTGGAAAAAGAGGTCAATGAGGGTAAAAATTTTGCACCTGTGCGCCAGATTTTTCATTCCATGATTCTAGCTGCATGGTTTAAACAAGCACTCAAAAGAAATGTCCTGTCTAATTTTTATGTGAATAAAAAGAAAATTTCTGGGGTAGACGGAATAGACAAAAACGCCAAAGAACAGATTTATAAACAGTACCTACATATTTACAAAGTTGGGGCCTATAACTATATCCGTGAGGATGTTGATCCCATTACCCAACAAGTAATCCCACGAAAATATTTTTCTGGCGGGGTAAATTTTGGTGATGGCAACTGGTTATTAACATTACGCGCCTTCCATGCTGATGTACTTAAACCATTTTTTGCCAGACATAAAGATTCTGTCTGCACCTTGGCCCGTGTCATGCTTACAGTTATTGGTAATCCTGGGGCCTTAAATCAGTGGCTACGGCAACCTGATGTGGCAATGAGTTCATCATCGGTGACCAAATTTGCCTTTGCCGTCATGGTCTCAGCTGCAGGTGCCGCTGCCATGGCTCAGGGCCAAAATTCAAGCCCATCAAAAAATGTCCATGTTCTTTATCTTGGTGAGCGTATTGAATCCTCGAACCAGCACGCTATTAATCTTGTTGAAAAAGTTATCCAGCATTCAGAATTAGCAAAAACAGGGGTTATCGGTAAATTAGGAACACCTTGGGTGTATCATTTTAACTCTCCAGGACATGGTTTGTATGGAAGCTATGTTGGGACAAAAGGGGAACTAGACATCGTAGCGGCCCAGCTTCTGGCAAGAAACTTGCTTAAAAATACAAATATTCATGTGACTGGCGATTTAGATCAATCGACAATCTGGGCTTTAGAACAAACGCTTGCACTTCAAGAGTCTGGACATCATTCCACGCCCATATCTACGGTTGCATCTAGAGTTAGAGTTCAACCTAGTTCAATATCTGTCTATAAGACCTCAACTGCTGTTGGAGTTACAAATGCGGCAACTACATCTTCTGCTACCAACACTTCTACGGCTACATCTTCAACTAAAAAATCAGCTACCGCGCCATTAAATACTGCTACTCTTTCTATGAATCCACTATCCCAAAATTCTCAGCTTGGCCCTTTTAGTCAAATTAGATCTACTACTAATACGACCAGTGGCACAATGGTAAACCCAGATGGTTTTCCATTTTCCGCTGCACCTAAATTTACTGCTTCATCTTCTACTAATACCGTTCTTTCTCCGAATAATTCATTTCATAGTTTCAATCTAGGATCTCCTAGTCCATTAAAATACAGCACTGATTCTACCGGTGGCACAATGGTCAACCCAGATAGTTTTCCATTTTCCGCTGTACCTAAATTCACCACTTCACCTGCAACAATACTACCCACTATTACATCAGCTAGATCGACGACTACAGCTAAAACTATCCTTGTAGCTCCGCGCAACTCCACAACTGCCTCTCCAAAAACTGCAGCTAAAACTAAAACAGTAAAAAAAGCCAAAACTCCATCTTTAGAAGTAGCCGCATCTAGGGCTGCAGCTAAGGTTGCACCTAAAGCCGGTGGGTCACTTCTAGGCGGGGGAGATCTGTCTAACCCGGTTGGATTGATTGGAGATGGAACTGGTCGAATACCAATTCGTTGGGATGCAGGAGGATCAAAGCCTATATATTCAAATCCTTCATCCTCAACTGCTGCTCCTGGCAGAGGATCAAGATCTGGGTACCAACCACCGTCCTCTAGGTCGCGAATACCAATTGATAATGATCAAGTTCTAGTTGTAGAACCAATGAATCCTGACAAATGGGCAGCTGATAATGGCTACGTCCGTGTTGGAACGACTGCTAAGAAGCAACAACAAAACTCAGGCCCTGATGATAGCCCTGGTTATGATGCAAAGGGAAAGTATACAAAAACAACGACTGTGACATTAAACAGGGTACCATTTAATGCGCTAGCTCAAAATGATGGGCAAATGTTTATGAATGATTGGACACCTAATACGTACCATGGCCAATCGACTGTTATGGGCACTCTTCATGACCCCAAAGATGACGCCAGAGCAAATGAGATTGCAACTGATCTTTTACCGAAAGCTAATAAGGATTATAACGATAAAAAAGCGTTAAAAGAACAGGGCGCAGGAAAACCAGGAGAAGATCTTGAATCTTACACGAAAGTGATGGCTTTAAAAATAGAATTAGCTGAAATTCAAGAACGGCAAGCAAATCGTAAATTTAAATCACCTGCTAATTCTGTCATTGATCGTTTTATGGTCACTCAAAATGGTGATCAAGTTACAAGAGGACAAGTAGTCAATAGCTATTGGGCCAGGGATATCTATCTCGTTGATTTTGATCTTCCTTATAAAATAGCTTATTTCGGTGGAATTACAGACTTTACTGTTGGTGGCATTAAACCCATCGGTTATTATTTTGATGATGCAAAATTTTCTCCTACAAATAACTTCTACTCTAATACTACAGACAAGAATACAAAACATTTAAGAATGTATGTGTTTTTTGCCCCAGGAACAGAATTATCCGCAGGTCAAACACCTAAATTCAATGGCACCTTCCATAGGCCAAGAAATAATCCCGACGTACCTGATCATATAGTCCCTGACCCAACTGCTTCGACACGGACTACCGTTGATAGCGTTAAACGTTTCCCTAAAAAAGCCAAGGTAGGTGCTTTTTATAGTTTTAAAAAACATCCTGGTGACAGTGTTGATGTGGGTGATATATTGGCTGAAGGTGATAGCACGTATATTGATAAACAAATAGCCCTGATATCAGAAGCTATTGATAATTTTAATAAACGCCATGACCTACTATTACCTGAAGGTGGTCCTGCGCGAATACAGGGCAATGACCTGGTTACCTTTGAAAAAGAAGGAAGTGATTTAAGAGAAAAACTGGCAACTCTTAAACAAGAAAAAGCAGACCTGGTCATTACATCTCCGGGTAAGGGCAGGGTGCTTACGCCACCCAAAGGTGCCTTACCTGAAGGCACACCTCCTGCCCAATCACCAGAAAATGGTTCGGAATTTTTCCCAGCAGGTGAGCCACTTATCTGGCTTAGTGATGGTCAAACCGATGAAGGATCTAATAATCCTATCGTAGAAGGTTTTACAATCCAACTTCCTATTACGATGAAGGATATTAAAATAGGAGAACCTTTTTTGATTGTAACCCAGGCTGGCAAAAAATTCTTTGGAGACGTCGCCAATGTCGATAAAACCCCGCATATTGACTCAACAACGCAAACAGAAGTACAACTTGTTCAAATTAATACCCCTCAAGATCTAGACGGGTACAATTTTTTTCCTGGAGAAGAAATAGTTGCTAGTCGTTTAAAAAATCCAGATGATATAGCACTAGCCAAAAGTGTATTATCTAAGGGTAAGCATAGTAAAGCGGGATTATCAGCATCTGGGCTTGTTGAACCTGTTGCTGCAACCATTGACATTCCAGATGGACATGGGGGCACTACTACTGTTTCCGCCATTGATTATTGGACCTCTGCCAGTAGCACTGAAGCTCCAGAAAGCACTCCAGGCTCTGCCCCTGCAACAGCACAATCCTCTTCACACCAAGCTCCAGCTCCTGAGTCCATCAGTTCAGACACTATAGAGAACGCGGCCTATAAAAATGAGCTTAATTTTGGAGCGCTAGTCCTTGAATATATTAAGGAAAGAAACTTTGCAGAAATACCTGGAAGTCTATCGATTAACGCTGATTTTCAATTATGGTTAATGGGCAAGACTTCTTTTAATAATTTTGGTGTTAGCGCACAAAGGGATAATGTAGCGGCATCTATAAGCAAAATGAACCTTGGATCTGCTCTCCTAACACTCGCTGGGGATATTCGAGATCAACAGCTAGACAGGTTAGGCAAGGAAAGGCGATTAGGTCGGGTTGAAGCGCAAATCATCTTTAATAATTTGCAAATCAAAATTTATCAAACCGCTGAAAAAGTTTACGAAGCTTATATTGATTTAGCCTGTGCACAAGAAAAAATCAAGGTTACGACAAAATTGATAAATCGTTTGACATCATATCAGGAAACAATGGATAAAAGAGTAAAACGAGATGAAAATTTTCCGTATCAAACTTATGAAAGCATTGGTAGATACATAGCAGATAGACAACATCACCTTGATCATGATTTGCTTCCTGCCCAGGCAAGTTTGACAATCCGGCTTAATAGCCTTAGGGGTAATGACATTCATCATCGTAATCAACCCTTCTCTGCGGTTTTACCATCACCCAATGTTCTGCCGCAGATCAATGATGGAAGCCTTCCAACAGATTATGTAAACAACCTAATCGAAAAAGCAGGTCTTAATATCGATGACTTAATGAAATATTTTATATCCATACCTGGAGATAACAGCCGCTTAATACCCAATGTCCCGGAAATCAAAAAAGGCATAAAAACAGAACCAGCAGCTGTGTCCGCAGTACTTCAAACTATTTTAGAAAAATCTACTAGAGAAAATGATATTCCTGGAATGGTTGATAAAATAACAGCAACTGCCTCTATTGCAAGAAAAGATTTTTCAGCTGAGGAATGGGCTGAAATGACAAAAATGGGTTGGATTTATCCGGTTAGTCTTCATCAATCTGATGGTACTACTGAAGAAGTTGCTGCAATCCAGGAGAAGTTCTTCCAACTTTATGAAAGATCACTTGGACTTAAAGACGAAGACTTTAAAAGCGAAAAAAAAGACCCGGAAGCTTTATTAGCTGCAATAAACCCTGAAGCTATTAGAGAAGTCTTAAAAATTAAACCAGGAGATAAAGTTAAACTTCCTACTCAAAGAGGCAAAATCATTGGATTATTAGATAAATTATTAGATTTTGGAGGTCTACATAAATATATATCCATAGATCCTAATGATCAAGAATCATTAGACCTTGTTCAAAAATCAGAAAATAATGAAATAACTCCCCGAGAAGTTAATAGTCATCTTTTTGGAAAATATTTCTCACAACTAACCCCGGACAGGAATTTAAATTTTAGTATTGCAAATGTAAGCAATCAACGCGCAAGAGTAATTGTTACTATTTTGGAGATGGCCATAGATGCTGCCGAAAAAAACCCTAACCCTTTTGTTCAACAGGCGATGAACGAACAATTAGTGCTGGATTATAATAAACAACTATTGGCAATACAGAATTCATGGACATTTAAATTCATAAGTGGTTTAATAGGTGGTGATTCCGCTCCTAAAACTTCACCTGGCACTTGGTTTCCCAGCTCAGAGTTAAATCAATCCGCCCTTAGTTTGCCTTATGACGCTACAGCAATTTCAACTATTCCAGTAGTAAATACAGCAGGAAAAATAAGGACAAATGGTCTTGATTTAGATACAAAGGCAGCCATATTGCATACTTGGGAAGTCATATCAGAAACTGCAGACACGGTGACCACTATAACTGTCAGGTATAATTCCTCAATTATACAGGCAAAACATGCACAAAGTTCATTCCAAGAAGCTCAAGATGCATTTTCAGATAAAATGAAAAGAGGCGAGTTTGGTGAATGGGAAGGGGCTGGATTTCTAGATACAATGGCAACGTGGCAAGAAGCAGAGATTGACGCTACAGGAAGATCTTTTATTGAGAAATGGCAGTTACAACGGATTGGGGTTTTGCCGCCCACACCCATACCACGAAAAATAGACAAGTCAATCACCAGCAGCGATCATGCACTCACGACGGAAGATGAAGGAATTTCTCGTCGGGATTTATTACGTACGGAGGTGGGCCTTGCCGTCCTTGGCGGCATGCCGCTACTGGCCTTAGCCGAAGGTACGGATGTCTGGGAACATGCGAGTTTGGAAGAAATTGAAACTCAACTGATACATGGCGCTTCGATCAATCATTTCAAAAATGAATTGGACGACTTTTTAAAATTCCAAAATGAAGCACAAAAATTTAATGCATCTCTTGAAAGAATTATTCTGGAATCAAAAAACAAAGATGTGGTCCAGTCACTTTTTAGGTACATGCTTGGCAGGCAAGATGGTATGACCTTTTTTATTTACATGATTGATAAGCTACAGAAGAAAAAAGGGTGGCAGCTTGAATTAGCTTACCAATTCCTGATGGATTCCTTGACAAACAACCTGGAGGGAACCAAATCTTTAACCCGCAATCAATTTAGTTCCACCTCTTCTTCTTTTAAAGTAGATCAAGAAACAGCAGAAAAGGTATTCCTCACACTACTTGCGCACAATCCTGATTCTGTGGCCATGGGTTACTTTTTACAAAGTAATTATTGGACTGCGGATCAATTGGCCAGCATAGCCAACGGGATTGATAATAATGATAAATTAAAAAATCTGATTGACCATTGGTTATTAAGGATTGTGGCCACTAACTATAGTGGACCTGAATTCAACCTGGGAGCATTTGGAAAATCACTTGTCGAAGACACCGATGTTAATGACCAGCAATGGATCGAACAACTTCATGCATTGACCATTGATTTTTTAAATTCTCCCAGTTGGCAGGATATGGAAGATAATTTATACCCTCCTTTATATCAAGCCATTAAACAATATGCCCAAACAAAATATAAAGATAAAAATGCAGCTACATCAACTGGAAATTCATTATATTTTTACAGCTATCCAAAGGATTCAACCGAGTATTATTTCAACCATGTGGACCAAAAAATCCAAACAGCACACGTGGACAAACTCTCTGGAGAAGGAAATGTCTCTGAATTAGTCCGTTTGTTTGAATCTTCCCGGACGAATATCCGTCCCTACATCCTGGATAAGTTGATGTTGACCGCCAAAGGCCGGCTTTTGCTCCTGCAGCTTTATTCAAAATTAAATCCTAATATTGGCAAAGAAAACGATCTTATGGTCTCAATTAAGAATCACAATGGCTGGGAAAATATTGAGACAGAAATAAAGACCGCAACCAATCCAACAGAAAAATTTATTTATCGCAATGCCTTTGAAAAAATGGGCAGCACAGATCCTGCATTATTGAATGTGCGCTTAAACAACACCTTTGCTATCTTGGAATTGCATTCAGCACGTGATCCCAGAGCTCAAGCCGTAGATACACGCATCCATAAAGAAGCAACAAAATTAGCAGCCTATGCCATGCTGGCAAGGCCGACTACTAATCGGGATAAATTTAAAACAGGACCTAGTACCAGTGTTTATGAAACACAAACGTTAAATAGTATTATCGCTGACTTAGAACAAAAAATTGATCCAACAGATATTCAAAAATATTTAGATTCCTTGCCTCAAACCTACAAAGGCCAGGTAGGAACAGAGGGTCAGGATGGTTATTGTGATTATGATGCGCTCATGAAAGACCTAAAAAAAATTAGCGATACAATTTATAAAAAATTAAAAAATAATGACCAAACAATAGCCGCCTATCCGGTCTTGGCAGAAGGCCCTGGCAACGAATACGAGGGAGGTATACAAAATTTCAAAGATAAAATCCTCAACTCAACAGATACCAATAAAATTTATTTATATTTCACGGAAATTGTTGCGCATAAAGACATGGAACTATTGTTTAGCATCATTGACGTGCTTGCAGATCAAAGCAAAAAAAGAGGACATGCTCAAACTGGCTTGCCGGTCTTTAAACGATACCTTAAGAAACAGTCCTGATGATATGTTCGAACATTTTCTTACTATTCTTAATGCACACGCTTCCGATGAATTATCGGCAACAGCTGAGAGAATATTATTGACCCTTCTTTTGAGTGATCCGGTCATCCTTGAACGTTTTCTTAAATTTCAAGTGGCCAAGCCTAACGACCCTAAAAGCATTTTAACCTGGAGCTTAGCTCAACGCGCCCGAATATACGTTAAGCTTAATAATTATCTTTACAGCATGATTCCTGAATCAGTATTTTCTCTGGCTGATCCCGAAAATGGAAAAAATGTACTCGAAGAACAATTGGGGAAAGACGGTATTTTGGAAAAAATACCAGAACACCCAGGAATGATACGTTTAAGACAAGATCTATCTCAACCTATTAAAAGACCAGCAACGATGGGCGAAAAATATAACGGCATTTTGGATAGTTTACAAAATCATAATTTAAAACAATCACAATTCCAGCATATATATACACTCAAGGAAATAATCCGTACTTCCATGAAAAGAAAGATAGCGGTGGATAACTTTCCAGATATATACCAGCCGGGAGACTATTCTGGTTCGACTCTCGAGACTGATATTGCTGTTGGTTACTTGATTGAAAAATTACAAGAACTGGATGGTAATCTTTTAAACCAAGGAGTTGGTTGGCAGTATATGGACATTTATATACATCCAGAGTTACAAGAAAGGTCTGATACTGAAACGCAAAGGTATATTAATGAAGCAGCTGAAAGCTATAGTGACAACTTTCAACCTTACTATTTCCTTGATGAACTTGATCCAACCCAACTGATTAATTACTACAGCAATGTTTCTGAAGTGAGAATGGAAGAACAAATCGATAAACTCAACGGTGAAAAGAATATTGCTGAATTAGCCCGTATGCTTTCTTCCCCAGGACTGTCCCAAGCAGGCATCACTTTAGAGAACAAACAATATTTACAGCGAAAAATCTTAG
>Ga0206863_1241_pt1 | contig 16002 bp, 13 predicted proteins | sample Alteio_BWOrgCont_41_FD_152634 | JGI IMG/M metagenome (GOLD analysis project Ga0206863, IMG submission 152634) | Enriched cells from forest soil in Barre Woods Harvard Forest LTER site, Petersham, Massachusetts, United States -... | ecosystem: Environmental > Terrestrial > Soil > Temperate forest >...
TGCAAGGGCAGTTACGCTGATTGTGAGCGGATCCAGGTACATTTCCTTTAGAATTTCCCCCGGATGAACAGGAGGCATTTTTTGTTGTAGCATTTGCGAGTATATTAATGATAATCAAGGTAATCTACCAGGTGAGCATTTCCATTTTCAAATCTAAAAATAATCCTATAGTTACCTGTGATGGTTACAGACCAATATCCTTTCAAGCCACCTTTTAATGGATGCAGGCCAGCACCGGGATAATTCAAGTCCTCTACTTTTTCCGCGCCATGCAATAGCATAAGGATATTCCTGATTTTTTTGACTTGCTCAGCCGGCAGCCTCGATGCGTCGTTCTTCGTCCATAGGAGTTTCAGGCCCTTATGTTGTATGCTGGCAATCATATACAAATGTAACCTATTACGTTACAAGTTACAACTATTTTTCGGATCATACCACTCTCCAGGTGGAATTTCCAGCGGCATCACATGATCCCCAACCGTTCGCGAAGCGAATCGCGGTAGGTGCTGCCGACGGGGATCTTTTCACCATTGACAATTAGCTGATGAACTTCGATCATGGTGATATGCCTGATGCCCACCACGTATGACTTATGTACTCGTATAAAATCCGCTGCCGGAACAAGGTCAAAAATGTCACCCATATTTTCACGGATCAGTATATTTCCGTCTTTCAGGTGAACGGTAATGTAATTGCCGTTCTTTTCCAGGTATAGTATCTCGCTGACTTTAACGCGGTGGGTCTGCGGCCCGCTTTTGATCAACACCGCCGCGTCTTCAGCCATTCCGGAATTGCCCGACAATGCCGCCGCAGCTTTATTGATGGCCAGAAGGAAGCGCTCGAAAGTCACCGGCTTCAGCAAATAGTCAAGGGCGTTCAGCTCATAACTTTCCACGGCGTATTGGCTATAGGCAGTTGTGAAAATGATCAAGGGCCGGGGCGATAAGGTTTGTAGCAGTTGTATTCCGCTGATATCGGGCATATTGATGTCGAGGAAGATCAGGTCGACCTTTTCGCGGTTAAGAAATTCGATCGCCTTGAGCGGTTCACGAAAGGTGGCCTTGAGGCTGGCTAAACTGATCTTTTGGCAATACCGTTCTATTACCTCCAGGGCCTTCGGTTCATCGTCGATGGCTATGCAGGTCATCACGACAAATCGATTTCGAGTGTAATCCTAAATTTCCCCGCTTCACGATCGATGACCAGCCGGTGTTTACCTGGGTAAAGCAGCGCTAGCCTTCGTTTTACATTTTCCAACCCAATGCCGCTGATTTCCATGTCCATTTTTTTGATCAAGCTGTAATCAGTGTTCACGCAGGTAAAGGTCAGTTTTTGACCCGAAACCGCCATGGTGATTCCTATTTCCGCCCTTTGCCCAATAGCGACGCCGTATTTGAAGGCATTTTCCACGAAGGGGATAAACAACATAGGTGCAATCCTGATGTCCGCGAGCCCCCCGGGATGATCAAGGGAAACGATCACTTCGTCGTCGGCATAACGCAGTTTGTTGAGGGTAATGCATTCTTCGAGGTAAGTGATTTCCTTGCTCAGGGGAACACTTTCCTCATTGCTGTCATACAGCATATAGCGCATCATACCGGAAAGTTTGGAAATGCCGTCGGCCAGCTCATCGTTTCCCTTGCCTTGCGCTATCGAGAACAGGTTGTTGAGCGTATTGAACAGGAAATGCGGGTTGATCTGCGATTTAAGGAACTTGATCTCAGTACTCAACTGGTTCGCCTGCAGTTGGGTTTGGATGAGTTCGCTTTTAGACCATGCCTTCAGAAAGAAATAGGCGATAGCTATACCCTCTATGACGAGGAAAGCTAGCAGGATGACCGGCTGTATGTGCCGCCAGTCACTGACCATGAAGCTGACGGCATCGGGATGAGGGGGATTGTCGGGACGAATCACCGGTAATCGTAATACGGTGTCATGTTTAAAAGTCGAAAAGCCAGGCGGCGGTTTGGGCGGTTCGGAGATTTGGTTCGCCTGCTCGAACAGGGGCCCCACGACAAAGTAATTCGCACCAAATACCATCGCGAGCCATCCGGCGCCCAGGGCTAGCCGGACTATGCCCTTTTTATACCGGATAACTTTCGGAAATACCCAAAATACATTGCCATAAAAAAGCGCCGCCAGAAAAACCAGGATAATATACACATAGGCTGAGATGGGTTTTTGTTCATACTGATCTCCGGCAAATCTGGCAAAAGAACGGGCCTTGAACAATACATGAATATGCGAACTGTTCAATGAAGTAAGCACGTAGAAAACACCTGCCCAGAACACTAGGTGAAGCACTATTTCTATCCAAAGTCTTTTTTTGGCTGCCATACTCGCAAAGGTAAAATATCGGAGCGACCGTCAAAAAAACAGGTGAGTAACAGGCAGGATTGATGGTCAAACACGGCGTTTTTGAAATCCAGGATAACAAATAACCGGAATTCAGGTCTGAGGGGCGCTGATTCATACCAATGTTTTCGGGGAGCGGCAAGCCGGGAATAGTATTGTATAAAAATAGCAAGAGCAATGAAAAAGCATTTCCCACTGGTCGTCGGTTTACTGGCGGCATTTATCAGCGCTGAAGCGCAAAAACCCGATACAGCGTGGTTGATGGTGCATTATAAATTTAGCCATGTAATGGACACAACGAACCGGGCGCATCCTTACACGGAAAATACGGTATTGTTTGTAGGCAAAACTGCGAGCGTCTACAGAAGTTATGACGGGCTGGTAGCCGATCAGCAATTCAAAAAGGCATGGGCCGCAGCCGTTGCCAGCAGCCCGGATGGTCAACCGAGGATCAACCGGATGGGAAGAGGTTCGCGCACCCAATATTTTCAGTATCCGGGTGAGCAGAAATTGCTCACCAAAGATTACGTGATGGTTAACGCCTACCTGATCGAGGGAGCCATGCCCTCCATCGACTGGAAGATCGGCGGCGACACGGCAACTTTCGGCGGACTGCATTGCCAGAAGGCCACGGGTCATTTTAAGGGACGGGATTATATTGTTTGGTTTGCTCCCGATGTACCGGTGCATAGCGGCCCCTGGAAATTGAACGGGCTGCCCGGTCTGATTGTAGACGCCCGTGATTCGAAAAACGACGTTGTTTTTGCCTTTGACGGGGTGGAGAAAACCTTTCAGTCGTCGCCCGACGTCCAGTCGGCGGACGGCAGTACAGATGATAAGGATTTGCCGCCAATATTGAAGGGGTTGAACGACAATCCGAATGTGATCCAGCCGCCGGCCTCGGCGATCAGGACCACACAAAAGGAGTTCGATAAGCTGCGGATGGCCATGGAGAAAGATCCTGCTGCCTTCGCCCAAGCCATTAATGCGGCCAACAGTCAGGGCGACGGCCCTAAACAGGATCATCTCATGGTCAAAGCTGGCCCGAAGGGCACCGGCCTTGTACTCAATAACCCCATTGAATTGCCCGAAAAATGAGGAGCGGGTATGTAAAGGTTCCTGGCCTGGTGGTTATCGCCTTATTGCTTTCCATGGCCGGTTTTGCGCAAACGCTAAAGGGTATGGTGAAGGACAGCACCGGGAAGGCTGTCCCCTATGCCAGTGTCAACCTGAGAGATTCCGTTACCAGGCGGATTATCGCCTATGCCGTTACGGATGCCGGCGGCGTTTATCATTTACAGATACCCCTCGATACGCCCTTAAACGGACTGATAATCGAAGTGACAAGTATCGGATATAAAACGCAGAGCCGTTTAATAGCCGACCCGCACCTTCCCTATGACTTTACATTGAGCATTTCGGCAAACCAGCTACAGACGATCGAGATCAAGAGCCGCCGGCCTGTATTGCGAACGCACGGCGACACGTTAGGTTACAGGGTGTCTGATTTCGCTAATGCACAGGATATGACGATCGGTGATGTGCTAAAGAAGCTGCCGGGCATCACGGTCGGTTCCGACGGAACGATCAGTTATAATGGCAAACCCATCTCCAACCTGTATATCAACGGTGATAACCTGCTGGATGATAAGTATAACATCGCCACTTCGACTATTCCGCAAAACGTCGTGGAGCAGGTTCAGGTCCTGCAAAATGATCAACCTGTTAAAGTGTTGAGAAATAAGGTGATGAGCGACGATGTGGCCCTCAACCTGACCATAAAAAAAGGGGCGAAAATGCAAATGCTGGGACGAGAGACCGTAGGTGGGGGGTTGCCGGCCAATTACGACGTCGACCTGAATGCGATGATGTTTAAGGACGATTACAAGGCCATCAATTACCTGAAAGGCAACAATACGGGATACGACCTGCAACAAGAACTGGTTGCCCATAATGCAAGTAATTACGAGCAACAGATTGACAATGTCATGCCGGCCGCGTTGCTGTCCCTGGGTACGGTAAACAACCCCGACTTGATGCGGAGCCGGTATTTGTTCAATCAGTCCGGGCTTCTCAACCTCAATAACTTAGTCAAATTACACAACAACGTACAGGTGAGGTTAAACGCCTGGTACTTCCATGACGACCAGCGGCAGGATTACGGCCAGCAAAGCACCATCTTTTTACCCGGCGATACCGTCCGGTATGGGGAGACCCAGCACAACCGCTATCGGCCAAATATCCTGCACACCCAATTTACGCTGAACATCAACAGGGACAAATATTACCTTAATGATGCCCTATCGCTGGATGATAGCCGCTCGAACTATGATTCGTACCTGAACACCAACGGCGCCACCGTGGAACAGGTACTCCACGATAACTCCCTGAGCTTCTCCAATGAATTCAACCTGATGAAATCCTTAAAATCCAACAACATCATCCAGGCCTATTCCTATATCAGCCATTCGGCCGAACCGGAAAACAGGATCATAGGCCCCAATTATGAACCGGCTATTTTCAATAACAATACCCCGTATGCGCAATTGATCCAAAATGTAAATGTGCCGACCTGGTACACCACCGATTATCTGTCACTCAGAATACCCTCCGGTCTCATCACACAGAGTTTCAAGACCGGTTTTAGCATTCAATCCCAGGCATTGACCTCGGACCTTGACGTGGGACAGGCCAATACCAAAATAACCCAGGAATCGGACAGTTCCGTGAATCATGTAAACTGGACCAGGACTAAAATCTATGCGGAGGCGGACTACGACTTGCCCGGGAAAATCCTTCAGGCAAACCTTACCCTGCCCGTCAGCCTCCAGGAGATCAATTATTCGGACAGCCTGTTTGCCTTGGAAAAACACACGACGCGCCTGAATTTTAACCCGCTGTTCAAAGTAAAATACCAGGTCAACGTAGAAAATTACCTTTATCTCTCCTACAATTACCGAAATGAAACGGGTACCATAGAAGACATTTACCAGGGTTATATCTTGAAAGACTACCTGACACTTAATGCCAACAGTGCAGACCTGACTGAAATAAAGGACCAGAACGCCTCAGCCGGCTTCAGTTTCCGAAAATCACTGATCATGCTTTTCGCCGGACTGAATATCAGTTATGAACGTATCGAAGCGAATAAGATAGCCTCCGAGATCATTACCAATAACCTGCAGCAGCAGGTCATGCTGCCTTATCCCAATGCCACCGGGTCATGGACGGTTAGCAGCACGGTCAGCAAATATTTATTTGCTTTGAAAACCACCATTAGCGTTGGTTTACTATGGCAAAGCACACGATCGGTGCAGTTCCAGAACGATCAATTATTACCTTTCAACACCATCACTGAAACCGGTTCGTTCGGCGTTGACACCAAAGCTGGAGATCAGGTGACCATTGACTATAAAGCCACACTCATCCAAACGGCCAGTCATTCAGCGGTAGATGCATCAGCGGGTCGTATCGACCAGTTACAGCAGCAAGCATCGTTGGAATACAACCCGCTGACCAATTGGCAATTTAAGTTGTCGGGCGAGCATTACTTTACCCAGCAGGAGGGCAACCCCAACCTGACCTACTTTTTTGCTGATGCCTCGGCGAAATTCAGAGTAAGTAAATGGAAAGCCAACTTCGAACTCAGCGCGGTTAATTTCCTGGATGTAAAGACCTATAGGGCGTTTTATCTTTCGGCAAATACGTTTACGGCCAGCTCATACGCCCTGCCCGGGCGGGTCGTTTTGATGAGGGTGATGTTTAATCTCTAAAATCAACCATGTAGCGAGGACGGGACTTTAATCCAATCCATACGTAAAATTCAGGTCACTCCTGTTTTGTAGCACCATTTCTTGCAAAGTAACAGTCAATATGGCGGCTGCTAATATGGTCGCATTAAATAACCCCTTTTGAAATTTTTCTTCATCTGGATCGTCGTAGTCAAAATTATTAGGAGGAATATCAAGGTCGCCGTGTATCAATCTTGATCGAAAACTGTACATATTTTTAATCTTTTTCTTAGATTCAAGGACGGGACCTAATACAAGTTGAACCTTTTCGTATATCTGTTCTGATATTCCTTCTTTACTTGTGCAGTACAGAGCTTCGATTCCTATCAGACTCCAAAATAAGTCAAAGATTAAATTTCCGGGATCATCATTAAATAAATAAGTAAAAGCATTTAAAGCTCTCGATACTTTTGTTTTGCTATGATAATGGAAGGAGAAGTTATTTATTTTGAACCAATCCCAAATCCGGAGAATGGGAAGAGTATTATATGTAGGCCACTTTAAGGCTTTTATATGATCTAAGCTTTCTCTGTGAATACTATAGATCGATGGAAAAGAATCATATTTTTTTCTATTTAGAAGAATGAGCCCTTCCCTGGTTTTTATGGCTCCTGGACTGGCTATATTGCTTAGTACGAGTAGATGAAAAACTTGATATTTGAATTCTTCAGCAATTTGTTTCTTAAACAATGCTAGTCTATCTTCTAATGATGTTGGTTGGTCATGGCTATCTGAGATTTCAATTTTGGCTGCTTCATTTGGTACTAGTAATCTGAAGATTAGCACGTGGCTGCTAAATGGGAAGGTCTCATTAATGGATGGATCATCCGGGAGAGTGAGTACATTTATCTTAAAAACTCCAATTCCGGAAATTTCAATTTCCAATTTTTCATTGAGCGTTAAAATGTCATTAATGCCTTTATCTACATATTCGACCAGGTATCTTTCTTCTACCGGATAGATTGGAACTATCGGGGTACAAATAATGAACTCAAAAGGATCTTGCATAGACAAACAAAAGAATGAATTAAAAAGCCCCATAATAAATTGAAAATCAAATTATTATGGGGCTATGTAGCGAGATCGGGAGTTGAACCCGAGACCTCCGGGTTATGAATCCGACGCTCTAACCATCTGAGCTATCTCGCCAAAAAGGAGTGCAAATATAAGGCGTCCATGCAAACGGGCCAAAAACGCGGAGCTCCACCGGGAACAGCCCAAAACAAGGACCTGGGGAACAGCCAAAAAACAGGGTCCCCCTGGGAACAGGGGGACCGTAAACGATTGCTTGCTATGTGAAAAGGAAATGCTCGATTTTAAAACGCCCGGGCAGGCGCGAAAACATCATAACGGTAACAAATATCCCATCTTCCTCTTGTCGTGCCTAAAGAAACATGTTACCAAAACTATAAATTGCCCTATAATGTATTACGATTAATAATCATAAACAGATAACACTACTAAAGTAGGGAAAATTCATACAATAAATCAAAATAATATCACATAGTTATAAAACTAATGTGTTAAATAAGTTGATATCTAACCTAGGCTGGGTGAGGATATGGCAATAAAATCTAGGAAGTCCTCCCTGGATAAGAGGTCAGGGCAATTTCCAAACAATCCATAGCTTTTCCTAAATCGGTCTTATTCAGGACATAAGCCAATCTGACTTCCCGGCGACCGAGCCCCGGGGTTCCATAGAACCCGGAGGCGGGGGCCAGCATAAGGGTCTGGTGGTCGTGCGAAAAGGACTGTAGCAACCATTGGCAAAATTGGTCGGCGTCATCCACGGGGAGTTCGGCCATGGCATAGAAGGCGCCCCCGGGGTTGGGGCAGAAAACGCCTTTCATGGCGTTCAGGCGGGCGACCACGAGGTCCCTGCGGGACTGGTATTCACTGCGGGTGGTATCGAAATAATTACCCGGGAGGTCCACGGCCGCTTCGGCCGCAATCTGCGCGAATGTGGGAGGGCTCAGCCGCGCCTGGGCGAACTTCATGACGGCGTCCAGGACCTGTTTGTTGCGCGTGACCAGGGCTCCGATCCGGGCCCCGCAGGCGCTGTAGCGTTTAGAGATCGTATCCATCAGGACGACGTTGTCGTCGGCTCCCGCAAGCTGCAGGGCGCTGGTATGGGTGCCCGCATAAACGAATTCACGGTAGGCTTCGTCGGAGAACAAATAGAGATCGTGTTTCAAAACGATGTCCCGGAGGGTTTCCAATTCAGAACGACTATAGAGGTAGCCCGTAGGATTGTTGGGATTGCACAGGACGATGGCCTTGGTGCGAGGGGTGATGGCGGCTTCGAAGGCGGTGATGGGCGGCAACGCGAATCCGGATCGTATGTCGGAGGTAATGGGTACGACGCGCACGCCCGCCTCGACGGCAAAGCCGTTGTAGTTGGCGTAGAAGGGTTCGGGGATGATGACTTCGTCACCCGGATCCAGGCAGGTCATGAATCCGAAAAGGATGGCTTCGGATCCGCCCGTCGTCACGATGATCTGGTTATAATGGATATCGATGCCAACCCTCTTGTAATATTCCACCAATTTCCTTCGATAGCTTTCATTTCCTGCGCTATGGCTGTATTCTAATACCTTGAAGTCGAAGTGGCGTACGGCATCCAGCATGGAGGCGGGGGTTTCGATGTCCGGCTGGCCGATGTTGAGGTGGTAGACCTTTGTGCCTTTTTTCTTGGCAGCTTCCGCATAGGGTACCAGCTTCCGGATGGGGGAGGGGGGCATCGTTTGCCCGCGGTGGCTAATCTGTAGCATGGCGCAAACGTAAGAAAAAAAAGCCGCCCTTGGGGGCAGCTTATCGAAAGTCGTTGCGTGAAACGAGGGGTGCAGCGAAGCTGCGCTTTACTTAGATCCCGTTTTCACCGGCGTGCTGCTGGGCGTCGCATCCGAAAACACGGTCCCGATGATATTGAGCCCCACCTGATCGTTGATGCCGTTGAACTTGACATAAACGGTCTTGTTAAAGTTCCCGACGACCGCGGCATTGTAGGTTGCGGTAATGGTCCCGGTCTTTCCGGGTTGGATGGGTTCCTTGGTATAATCGGATTTCGTGCATCCGCAGCTCGGTTGCACGTTTTCAATGATCAGGGGAGTGGTTCCGATATTGGTCACGGTAAAGGTGCCTGTCACCGGCGCGCCTACTTTGACACGGCCCAGGTCCACGGTGGAGGAAGCGAACTTGGCCACGTCGGCGACCTTTTGGTTCTGAGCCACAGCGCCTAGGGTAAGGAGGGTGAAAGCGGCTACAAAAAGATGTTTCATTTCTTAAGGATTTAATGTGTTTGCGACGCGCCTGTGGCGCTTCATTGTTTCACTAATTGGATTCCTGTATTCAAAGGTACAGAAGTATCGGGGGTTTTCCATACTTCCCCCTTGATATACAGTTCCTGGTGTAAGTCCTTGGGATAGAATAGGGTGATGGACTTGGTAAAGCGCCCTTCCCCGGCCGCATTATAGGTCACGGGCATGCTGGTGCTGTCCCCGGGAGGAATGGGTGCGTTGCTCCAGTGCGGCGTGGTGCACCCGCAGGAGGCTTCGACATGCAACAGCCGAAGCGTATCGGGCCCATGGTTGACGAGCACGAAGGTATACGTGATGGGTTTACCCTGGGGGATTTCGCCGAAGTCGTGCGTGGACACGGAGGCCTGGAGCATCTGCGCCCGGGAAAGCAGCACGAACAGGGAAAACAGGGTGGTTATGAACACCTTTTTCATACGGTATTGGTTTCTATACTACGAATATACAAAAAAGGTATTTTTGTCGCATGGATAAGCCAACCTACCAGGATACGATTGCAGCCGGGGAGAAACTTTCGTTCGACCGCTTCAGAGAGGAAGTGCTGAAAGACTACCGGATTGCCTGCGAAAGCAGGGAAGCCAGCCTGATAGGGCGCCGGGAAGTGCTCACCGGCAAAGCCAAGTTCGGCATATTCGGGGATGGCAAGGAAATCGCGCAGATCGCCATGGCCAAGTCCTTCCGCCCCGGCGATTTCCGGGCCGGGTACTACCGGGACCAGACCTGGATGTTCGCAAGCGGGCTTTCCAGCATCGAGCAATTTTTCGCGCAATTGTATTCCAACCCCGACGTGGAGAACGAGCCATTCAGCGGGGGCCGGCAAATGAACGCGCATTTCTCCACGCCCTTTGTCAGGGAAGACGGCTCCTGGCTGCCCCTGGCCGACCTCAAGAACGTCACCTCGGACATTGCCCCAACGGCGGGTCAGATGCCCCGGGCCCTGGGGCTGGCGTTTGCGTCATCCCTTTTTAGGAACTCGCAACCCCTGAAAAGCATGACCGACCTGTCCCACAACGGCAACGAGGTTTGCTTTTGCACGATAGGCGACGCCAGCACGAGCGAAGGTCATTTTTGGGAAGCCATCAATGCGGCGGGCGTCCTGCAGGTGCCCCTGGCGGTATTCGTTTGGGATGACGGGTATGGCATATCGGTGCCCCGTAAGTACCAAACGGTGAAGGGATCGATTTCGGAGGCCCTGAAGGGGCTTCAGCAAAAGGAAGGCACGAACGGGATCGACATATACAGGGTGAAGGCCTGGGATTACGCGGGGCTTTGCGAAGTCTTCGAACGGGGCATCCGGAAGGTCCGGGAGTCCCACATACCCGCGGTCTTCCACGTCGAGGAGATGACCCAGCCCCAGGGCCATTCGACCTCGGGCAGTCACGAGCGTTACAAGTCTCCGGAGCGCCTGGAGTGGGAAAGGGAATGGGACTGCCTGCCCAAGATGCGCGAATGGCTTTACCAGAACGCCCTGGCCACCGCGGAAGAGCTTGAGGAGATCGAGGCCTCGGCAAAGCTCAGCGTTCGCGCCAGCAAGGACCTGGCATTTGAAAAATACATCGCGCCCATCAGGGAACAGGTAGCGCATTCGGTATCCCTGCTCAGCCGCCTGACGGGTAAAGGCGGAGACTATGAGCCCGAAATCCAGGCCCTAATCAAGGAATTGAGTGCGCAAAGATTGCCCTTGAGAAAAGACGTCATGCATGCGTTGAGCATGGCGATCCAATTCGCAAAAAACGCCCCCGAGGTTTCGGAAATACGCCATTACTATGAAGCCCTGAAGGTCCTCGACGGGGACGCATACAATACGGACCTGTACAACGAAGGTCCCGCCAGCGCCCTGAAAGTGGAATCCATACCCAGTGAGTTCGAAGAAGGCGCGCCCCTGGTGAATGGCTTCGAAATCCTGAACCGGTATTTCGATGCCTTGTTAGCACACAACCCAAAGGTGGTAGCCTTCGGCGAAGACGTGGGAAAGATCGGGGACGTAAACCAGGGTTTCGCGGGTCTGCAGGAAAAATATGGAAAAGAGCGCGTGTTCGATACCGGCATCCGCGAACTGACCATCATGGGTCAGGGGATTGGCCTGGCCCTGAGGGGTCTGAGGCCCATCGCCGAAATACAATACCTGGATTACCTCCTTTATGGGCTGGAGCCCCTCAGCGACGATGCCGCCACGACGCATTACCGGACGAGGGGCCAGCAAAGTTGTCCCTTGATCGTAAGGACACGGGGGCATCGGCTGGAGGGAGTCTGGCACAGCGGCTCTCCCATGGGCATGGTCCTGGGTGCCCTCCGTGGTTTTTATGTCTGCGTGCCGCGGAACATGACGCAGGCCGTGGGCATGTACAATACCCTCCTGAAATCGAACGATCCCGCGCTGATGGTGGAAAGCCTGAACGGATACCGCCTCAAGGAACGTCTCCCCTCCAACCTCGTGGAATATACCGTCCCCCTGGGCATTCCCGAAATCCTCCGCGAGGGGACGGACATCACCGTGGTCTCCTACGGTTCGATGCTGAGGATCATCCTGGATGCCGCCGCCGTACTGGAACAATTGGGTGTGAGCTGCGAGGTGGTGGACGTGCAGACGCTCCTGCCCTTTGACCGGCACCATGCCATCCTGGATTCCCTCAAAAAGACCAGCCGCATCCTGTTCGTGGATGAGGATGTCCCCGGGGGCGCCACGGCCTACATGTTCCAGGAAGTGATCGAAAACCAGAATGCGTATCGCTGGCTGGACGCCTCTCCCAGAACCCTTACAGCTAAGGCCCATCGCCCCGCTTACGGCAGCGACGGGGACTACTTCAGCAAACCCAATATGGATGAGGTCGTGGAAATGATCCGGTCTATCATGGAGGAATGATCCTTTCCCCCTAATTTTGCCCTCGCAAAACGAAATCATTGAAATATGCCGATTAAAGTAACGGTGGTTGGCGCCGGCGCCGTAGGCGCCACGGTCGCCGATAACATCGCCCGCGCCGAGCTGTGCGAAGAACTGGTATTGCTGGACATCAAGGAAGGTCTGGCAGAAGGAAAAGCGCTGGACATGACCCAGACGGCTGCGCTCCTGGGCTTCGATACGAAAATCACGGGTTCGACGGGGGACTATGCCAAAACCGCGGGTTCCCAGGTCGTCGTGATCACGTCCGGTATCCCCCGCAAGCCAGGTATGACCCGCGAGGAACTCATCGGCACCAACGCCGGTATCGTCAAGGGTGTGGCCCAGAATATCCTGAAGCACTCTCCTGACGCCATCTTCCTGATCATCAGTAATCCTATGGATACGATGACCTACCTGGCGTTGACGAGCCTTGGCCTGCCGAAACACCGCATCATCGGGATGGGCGGAGCCCTGGACAGCGCGCGCTTCCGTTGTTACCTCAGCATGGCCCTGGGGTGTTCTCCCGGAGATTTGAATGCCATCGTCATTGGTGGGCATGGTGATACCACTATGATACCCCTCATTCATAAAGCTACCTGGAACAGCCTCCCCGTCACCCAATTTCTGAGTGCGGAACAGCAGCAGAAAATCGTCGCCGACACTATGGTGGGCGGGGCTACCCTGACGAAGCTCATCGGCACCTCCGCCTGGTATGCACCCGGGGCCGCAGGAGCCGCCCTGGTGGAAAGCATCATCCGGGATGAAAAGAAACTTTTCACGTGCTGCGTCCTCCTGGAAGGGGAATATGGGCAAAAGGACATTTGCCTGGGGGTACCCGTAATCATCGGCCGCAAAGGGTGGGAAAAAATTCTGCCGTTGGAACTGAACCCGGAGGAAAAAGCCGCCTTCGCCAAAAGCGCCGAAGCCGTAAGGAGCATGAACGACGTCCTGAAGACCCTTTAAGCCGTCGAAAATTCCCAATACCAAAGGATCGCCGCGACGATCTGAATGGTTATCACGTACATCAACCAAAGGGCGATCGCCTTTAGGAGGGAAATCCACAGGGCCTGCGCGTAGGTCCGGTGCAGGGCTATGGCCAGGTAGGCAAAAATCCACAGAATGGATACGCCGGCGATGGTGAAGACCCCGACAAAATCCGGATTGAACAGGAAAGCCACCTGACCCAGGAGGAAGACCAGGAAAATGAAGGAATGGAAGTGCAGCGAAAAGATGACGTGCTGCGTATAAACGAATTTGCGTCGGCTGTACAGCAAGCGCATATACAGCGCGAACAACGGTAGCAGCACGAACATAGCCTTGGGAATAAAACCCCCTACATTTTGGGTGATGACGATCGCCTGCCTCCCCGGGTGGCGCTCACGAAGGTGGATCATGCGGTGCATAAACCACCGGCTCCTCGAATCGTCGCGGGCGGTGTCGCTCAACGCCAACGCCGCCTGTGCCGAATCGTATTGACCGACCCGGGTGTATTTGTTTTCCACCACGGTGATGACGGCATCCGTATTATGGAAGGCGGCGTTCAGGGATAACTCGCCCACCGGATGAGACAAAGTGTCGGCCGGTAACGGCTTCGACGAAGATGGGCCGCTTTCGTTGCCCCCGAACAGCACAAGGAAGAATACCGCCGAAATGAAAATATACATCCGGATCGGATTCAGGTATGCCGCCCTGCGACCTGCATTGTATTCGCGCGTCAGGAACCCGGGCTTGATCACGAGGTCGCGCAACGAGGTCAAAAATTTTGAATCATAGTGCGTGAAGTCGCTGAGAAAGTGACTGACGAGGTGGCCCAGCGATTCGCGGGGTTCCAGATTTTCCTGGCCGCAACGCGAACAATAGCGTTCCTCGACCTGGAACCCGCAATTCAGGCAGGTCTTATTCGTGCGAAGGGGCAGGTGGCTCATTTGGTAAAATTAACAGCCTCCGCGATTTTTTCCAGGTCCTGTTTTTCCATGCACTTGAAATTTCCCAGGGGACAGCGCGCATACCCGATTTTGCTGCAGGGCCTGCACCAGAGGGGCTTGACCTCGAATGCCCGGGTCCCCACCGAGGAAGCGGCGCCATAATAAGGTCCCATCCCAAAGGCGGGCACGGTATTCCCCCAAACGGATAGTATGGGTCGCTGTAACGCGGCCCCGATGTGCATCAGGCCGGTATCATGCGTTATCAATATATTCGCCCGACGCACCAAATCCGCCGATTCATCCAGGCTGAATTTCCCGCACGCATTGTAAATCTTAATAGGATCATCGGCGGCAATAACTTCACCCGTTGCAGCATCCTCGGGCCCCCCCAGCAGGACCACCGGCTGAGGGATCAGGGAACATAATTCCCGCAGCTTGTGCAGGGGCAGCTTCTTCGTGCCCAGGGCGCCCCCGATGGCGATCCCCACGTACCCGGCGGCATGCGTTAGAGGCAGGTCATCGACTGGCACGGGCGTGTTGATGAAATAGTCCAAACCGCGACCGTCATTCCTCACCTGTAAGAATTCCACCGTTTTCATATACCGGTCTACAATGTGCAAGGATGGCAAAATATTGATCTTAAGGGCAGTCAGCAGCCACTTGCGCACGTTCAGCTTGTGGAAAGAATGACTGGGTACCTTCAGGGCTCGCTTCACGCGCCGCGTGCGCAAATTTCGGTGCAGGTCGATGATATAGTCGAAGCGCTCGGCACGAAGCGAAGCGACCAACGCCGCGAAGTCGTCGCCGAGAAAATGACACCGGTCTATATTAGGATTGTTTTCCACCAGCATCCGGAATGCCTCCTTCGTCAGATAGTGCACCTCGATCTCCCCCCTTTGCTGCTTGAGGCAGCGCACCACGGGGGTCGTCAGGACGATGTCCCCAATGGAGGAAAAGCGGATGACGAGGACCTTCATGGCTCCAGGTAATTTAGGTCCTTGCCGAAGGTCTCTTCGGTCATGATCAGGGCAATGGAAGCAATAGCGAAAACGATGATACCCGTTATCCAGCCGCTTTCAAGGTAGGCCTTATCCTTGGGGAGGACCCCCTGAAGCGACGTGAACAGCAGGGAGACCAGGTATAGCGAACCCCTGGCCATATTGGGAACGGTGGTCGCCACCGTCGCGCGTATGTTGGTGCCGAACTGCTCGGCCGCCATGGTGACGAACATGGCCCAGAACCCCGTGCCCAGCCCCATACATATGCAGACCAGGTACATGGCCGAGGACGTTTGGCCCTGTAGGTTGAAGAACCAGATGACCGAAAGGACCGTGATGATATGGAACAACCAAAGGGCATTTTTCCGGCTTTTCAGTCCCTGGCTGATGAAGCCGATGAGGATATCCCCGACGGTAATGGCCGCGTAGGCCACCATAATAGACTTTCCGGGGTCGACCCGCCCCCGAACATCCATTTTTGAAGCGAATTTGTCCGAAAAGGAAACGAGGATACCGATCACGTACCAGTTCGGTAGAGCGATCAGGATCGCGGTGAGGTATTTGCGGAACCGACGGCCATTGGTGAAGAGCATCAGGATATTGCCTTTGCTGACCTGCTTATTTTCGATGCTCTTGAACATCCCCGACTCGAGGACGCCCACCCGCAGGAACAATAACAGGAATCCCAGTCCGCCCCCGATGAAGTAGCACGTGCGCCAGCCTTCACCGGAAGGGGCC
>Ga0206863_1242_pt1 | contig 15992 bp, 14 predicted proteins | sample Alteio_BWOrgCont_41_FD_152634 | JGI IMG/M metagenome (GOLD analysis project Ga0206863, IMG submission 152634) | Enriched cells from forest soil in Barre Woods Harvard Forest LTER site, Petersham, Massachusetts, United States -... | ecosystem: Environmental > Terrestrial > Soil > Temperate forest >...
TTGACCTTCTCTGACAGCATCTGATATACTGAAATTCGTATTTTAACTTTATTACAATCTTAAGGGCACAGAGGATATTTAATGAATAATATTTTTGTAGGCAATCTTTCTTTTACAGCAACTAAGGAAGATGTTGTAAAGCTTTTTGAACCGTTTGGCAGTGTTGCTAATGCGGTTATTATGGAAAGAAAAAAAGGTAAATCCCGTGGTTATGGTTTTGTGGATATGCCTAATGAAGAAGAGAAAAATGCAGCGATCACGGCTTTACAGGGTAAAGAATTCATGTATCGAGTTCTCTCGGTGAGTCCTGTGATACCTAAAGTCAAGGGTGAGGGAAAGCCTAAAAGATTTAGGCCTGCTAAAAAAGAATGGAAGCCAAGCGAATCAAAGCCTTACCGTAAGGATGATCGAACGTCTAAATCCGTGACTAGCAGCGAAGGGGCTTCCAAATATTATAGTAAATTTGACGGTCCGCCTAAACCTTGGCGTAAGGTGAGTTCAGGCTCCAAACCTTCTTATAAAAAAGACGAAGGTTCCAGGCCGTATTATGGTAAAAAGGAAGAGGGTTCCAAGTCTCCTTATAAGAAATTTGATGGTCAATCAAAGCCATTGCCTAAAGGGACAAGCGAATTTAAGTTCTTTAAAAAACCCAGCAAAGGGCCTAGCAAAGGATTCAAGATGTTTCATAAAGTGTCCGGGGCATCTAAAACAAAGGGACGGACGTTAACTCCCTGAGTCATCTGTTAAATCGTGAGGTGATATGAAAATTCTTGTAACCATTTTTGTTATTTTTAACAGTTTTGTATGGTTTATTGCTTCCGCCGGTAGTTTAAGTAATTTATCAAGAGGGATTGTCCCTGCACCAACGAAACCGAGCATTGCTTTAGTCGTCTTTTTATTTATTTTATTTTTAACGAATCTGGTGACTTTGTTTTATGTTTTAAGGAAGACAAATGATGCTCCCCAGCCCGGAAGCGGCATAAATATGAGGAATATTTTTATTGGCCTTGGGTGGTTTGTCATTATTTATTTTGCGGCTTCATTCATGATTGGAATGGTCATAGGGGCTACTGCGGGGAGTGCAACAACCACACCCGCTGCTGGTGCTGAAGCCGGAAGATTGGCTTCCATTGATTTCTTTCATAAATATGGGGTGTTCATTTTTCTGGGATCAGTGTTAGTGGCTATAGGTGGGACAGTGACAGGATGGTTGCCGTTTACAAAAGATGAGGATTGATGCTTTCTTAAAATTTGACATCGTCGAAAGTATGTGTTAAACTCTAACTATCATGAAGAATTTAATGATTCAAAAACATTACGTACCTTGCTTTATGCTTTCTGCCTCTTGGAGAAAGCTAGCCGGGAAAGGTGTGTTTTGAATCGTTAATTAAATAATTTGAGCAGTAAATTCAAACCACCGATCCTCAAAAGTCGGTGGTTTTTTTATTTGTGAAATTATTAAGGAAGGAGGTGATAAAAATGGGAAACAATGTGTTAATTAATGATGATCAGGCTTTAGGCACAGATCAAGTGCTCAAGTTGACCGCTTTAGTGTATTTAAATGATGCGCTGGCGGCTCAAGAGTATGAAACTTGCCGAGAGCTCATTGATACCGCTAAGAATTTGGGCGTGAGCCAAGGCGAGATCAGTGCCGTGATTGCGGATTATCTTAACGGGAATAATCTCGGTAGGCAAAGGCAAAACCGAATACGTTCATAAAAGGAGGTATAAAAACGTATGCCTCATGCCTATATGTAAAAAGGACAGTCTATTTCTTATAGGCTGTCCTTTTTATTTATGGTATATTATTAAGTACTTTAATTAACAGGAGAGAACGATGGGGTTTCAATTTAAAAGTATCAATATCATGAATCCCGCCACTTTTGAAGGCGCGGTGGTGTACGCTGTTGTTTTATTAGTTTGCGCCGTGATCCTTAATCGGATGCTGCGTTTGGCTGTTGACCGGGCGCTTGCCCGTGGCTCACGCCTTCATGTTGACCGTACCAGGATAAGGTTTATATCTCAATTAGCCCAGATCATCGTCTACATTGTTATATTCTTTGTTTATGCCCATCTTATTCCGGCCTTGTCTAATTTAGGTAATGCAGGTCTTGCCAGCGTCGGCGTGCTTTCGGTTGTTGCAGGGATGGCAGCGCAAAATACGTTGGGGAATCTTATTGCAGGTATTTCATTATTGCTTTATCGTCCCTTTAATGTCGGTGATCGCCTGCAGGTCACAGCCCCCACAGGTCTGGAAACCGGGATGATTGAGAGTTTGAGCCTTGGTTATACCATCATCAAAACCGATGATAATCGACGGGTTGTTGTGCCTAATAATATTATGGCCAGCCAAACGACGGTCAATTTAACCCGTGACGATTCACGGGCTATTTGTTCAGTTACAGTTAATATAGGTCTTGATTCAGATCTCGATGCCGTACGCGCTATTCTTTTGGATATTGCCAGCAAGAATCCCAAAGCACAGAAAATTGACGGTTGCTCGGTGACTCATCTAGATGGTTCAGGTGTTCAGCTGACCTTAAGTGTTTGGTGTGCGGATAGTCTTATCGCAGGCAGTTTAAAATGTGATCTGCTGGAAGTTATCAAGAAACGTTTCTCCATCGAAGGAATTAAAATTCCTCCTGTTCAACGTGTGATTGTGGACAAGGGTTAAAGGAATTTGCTTTTTTCGATGGCTTTAAGATGTGCTTCTTCTTTACTGACCTTCTTTGTCCTTACTAACTCCATCAAAGAATCATCCATCAGGATCATCCCCATTCCGCGATTGGTTTGGATCTCACTGGTCAGGCGCATGGTCTCGCCGGTTTGGATGATATTGCCCAACGCCTGGCTGCGGATAAGGATTTCATAAGCTGCCCAGCGTCGGGTACCGTCTATGTTAGGCAAAAGTTGTTGGGCCACGATCGCTTTGAGATTATTGGCCAAGATGGTACGGATTTGATTTTTACGATTGGGGGGAAAAGCATCGATGATGCGGTCAATGGTTTTGGCCGCGGAGTTGGTGTGAAGGGTTCCGAATACCAAGATACCCATTTCGCTGGCAGTCAAAGCCAATTCGATGGTTTCACGATCCCGCATTTCTCCCACCAGGATAATATTAGTGTCACTTTTGATAGAGGTGCGAAGTCCGCTGGCAAAGGTCATGGTGTCTTTGCCGACTTCCCTGTGAGAGATCACCGATTTTTTATTGGTATGGGTGAATTCAACAGGTTCTTCGATCGTAATAATCTTTTGGGCGAAGTTGGTATTGATATAGTCGATAATAGCAGCCAGGGTCGTGGATTTCCCGCTTCCTGTCGGACCTGTGACCAAGACTATCCCCGAGCGCCATTTGGAAAAATCTTTGATACGGGCTGGCAGATCTAATTCTTCAAAAGAGCGGATTTTAGAGGGGATTAAACGGAATACAGCCCCTAATCCAAAAAAGTGCCGGAAATAATTGGCCCTAAAACGCGCCTTACCGTCAAAAGCATAGGCGAAATCCAAATCACCGCGGGTTATGAATTTTTGCCAATCCTCCTGAAGAGGAATGGGAGACAGCAGCATAATCATTCGTTCACGGGTGAGCACCTCGTTGCTTACTTCCACTAATTTGCCGTGAATACGGATTTTAGGCTTCTGTCCTTCTTCAAGGTGCAGGTCCGAACCGTTTTCTTTGATTAAGGTATCAAATAATTGATCAATCTCAGCCATGGTATTAAGGTTGACTCAACTGGTTTAAAATAGTTCCAATCTTATAGAAGTCTTCTTTGGCGATCATCTTAAGAGCCTCGGGCGTTATGTTTGCGCCAGGTTTCAAACGAAATTCCGTTGGTGCGATTTCTTCGAGGACTCCCACTTGGATCAACTCATTTAAGATATTTTCTTTGTTTGAAGCAGCTTCAAGGAATTTTATTTTTGTGATCGTCCTGCCCTGTATCGATTGCAGCATGGTTGATGAACTAATGGCGCGTTCAGAAGCTTCTTCTTTTGAAATGATGTTTTGTTTGGCTAACATTTCCAAAGAAGTGTCCATTAAAATCATACCGCTGGATTTGCTGGTGATAATGGCGTTGTTGATTTGGCTCATTTTGTTAGAACGGATCAAATTAGCTATAGGGGGAGTGACAATCAAAACTTCGTAAGCCGGGACCATGCCCTTGCCGTCCTTGGTGGGAACTAATTGCTGACAGATGACCCCGCGCAGGGATTCTGAAATCATATTACGGATAATCGATTGTTCTTCCGCCGGAAAAGAATCAATAATGCAGGAAATGGTTTGGATCGCGTTAACGGTATTCATGGTACCGAAAACCAGATGGCCGGTTTCAGCAGCGCTTACCGCTAATTGAATGGAGTTTAAATCACGTAATTCACTGACAACCAGGATATCCGGATCTTCGCGCAAGGCTGCACGCAGGGCATTGGCTTGAGAAAGCGTGTGCATTTTAATTTCACGCTGGGTGATTTGGCATTGTTTGGGTTCGTAAACGATTTCAATAGGTTCTTCGATGGTGATGATATGGTCATGACGGCTTTGATTGATCATCTCGACTAAAGCAGCGAGGGTCGTTGTTTTGCCGCAGCCCGCCGGACCGGAGATCAATACCAAGCCCTGTGCCCATTTGGTCAGGCTGGCACAGGAGGCTGGCATGCCGGTATTTTCAAATTTTGGAATTTCGATGGGGATAACCCGTGCTGTTAAATCCCAGCCGTTACGCTGTTTCATGATGGCCATGCGGTAACGGCCGAACCCATTAATTGAGTGTACGTATTCAGCATCTCCGGTTTGATCAACATGTTCCAAAAGATCTTTAGGCAAGGCAGCAGTGATCAAATGATTGATCTGGTCTTCATTAAGAATTTCAGCCGTGATATTTTTGAGCTTACCGAATTGCCGGAAAATAATAGGTTTTAGGGTGCCTAGATGCACATCACTGGCTTTTTGTTGGCGTGCAAAGGCCAGGATTTCATTTAATGAACTGTTGGGGCTGATTTGTGCAGGGATTTTTATATCAGCATTGCCGCGGCCGGCATTGCCGGTAAAATTCATCGGAAGCGCGGCAGGTTCATTGTCATTAGAAGTGTGCGTGGACATGATTTGATTATTATAAGAAGGCAAAGCAGGAGAAACAAGTAAAGAAAAAATATTTTGTGATATAATTATTTGATGAAAAAAATAGTCATTATTTTTATAGCCATTATTTTTTTGGCGGCTGTTTTTAAAGATTTTTTAATTCAAGGGGCCATCTGTAAAGTGGGATCTTCTGTTTTGGGGGCTCCGGTTGAGATCGGTTCTTTTGGCTGGAATTTTTTTACCCAGAAAATCCATATCCGCAGTTTACGTGTTTTTAATCCGCCAGGATTTCCTAATCAGCCGTTGGTCGATATTTCTGCCATCGACGTGGACTACGACCTTTCTTCGTTGATCAAAGGTCATTATCATTTTCCGTATATCTATGTCGATCTTAAAGAAATGGTCATTGTCAAGAATGCCGATGGTCAACTTAATGTGGATGCGCTGAAGGTTTCCCAAAAACCGGCAGGCCAAAATTCTCCGCCATCATCCAAGGATATGCGGCCATTATCTATTGATCTCATGAAATTAAGTCTGGGACGGACTGTTTATATGGACTATACCCACTCCAGTCAGCCTTTGGTGAAAGTTTTTGATGTCGGGTTCAAAGATAAAACTTTTAAGAATATCAAAAGTGTTCAGCAATTAAGCGTCCTTATTTTGACACAAGGCATGGGACCTGCGGCCATTAAAACAGCTGCCATCTATGGGGTGGCAACAATCTTGGGAGCAAGTTTTCTGCCGGTGGGGATGGTCGCTGTATTGCTTTGTAAGGATAGTACCGAACAAGAGTATGTTATAGATTTTGATCATGTTTATGATACGGCGCTTAAGATTCTTCAAGAAGCTCATTCATTTGTCAGCGAAGACCGGTCCCGCGGTTTAATTAAGGGTAATATTGATGGCGGGAATTTGACGGTTCAAATCATACAGAATAAGGACAGGGTCCATGTGATAGCATCGTGCCGTAAAATGATGATGCCGCGTCATGAGATTGCTGCCGGGTTTATTTATCAATTATCCAGCCGGTTAAAATAAATAAGTTAAGTATGGACAAACCTACCGTTGTGCTAAAATATAAGAAAATACAAACAGGAGGACAAAGTGTTACTACGATTATTACCTATTATTATTTTAGCAATAGCTTTCAGTGGTTGCGCCTCAACACAGTTGAAGACGCAAAATGAACAAATAGAATCACGTGTCACTGATCTTGAAAAGAATCTTCAGGCCAAGGACGCGGAGATTGTGGATTTACAATATCAAGTCAAGGATCTGTCCAGTAAAATAGACACATCAAAGCCGGCAGATTCTGACCAGGCTTCTCAAGTTTCTCCAGATTCTCAAAGTTCTTCAGATCAGGTAGAAGAATCTGTTAAAGCTCCAGAGATGCTGGATAAATCACAGATTATCCGTGTTAAAGTTAGTCCAGAAAAAATACAAAGAGCGCTTAAAAATGCCGGTGTTTATACTGGCCCTGTGGATGGTAAGATAGGTCCTGGGACTAAGGAAGCGATCGTAGAATTCCAAAAAGGCCATGGCCTTAAAGCTGATGGCGTATTAGGCAGAAAAACCTGGGAAGAATTGAGAACGTTTTTAAAATAAAGTTTTTTTGTCATTAAATATAAAAAAGGGGACACTTTAAAGTGTCCCCTTTTTTATTTAGAGATTATTTGGAAAAAGATTAGATAATATTTTTTTCACATATTTATAAGTATATTATTATCAATAAGTTATGATTTAATCATCTGCTTCCTGTAATTTGACAAGCCCAGCACATGTGTTATCCTTTCAAGGTAACGTTTTCTTCGCATCTAAACTAAAAAAGACCCGTAATGTTTAAAAAACTTTTAAGCATAATTGTTACTATTTCTTTTTTCTTTTCCACCATAGGATCCTGTCCTTTGGTTTATGCCGATACAGTTTTAAATCTGCCGACTCCTGGTACCATGGTTTCAGTCAGCCCCAATTTTGAACCTGCCTTGATCAGGGGCTTAACAGTTCATAAGGACAACCCATTTTTATTTGATTTCATTATAGACCCTGGTGATGAAAAGAATGTCATTCCCGCGAAAGCGGGAATCCAGTATCAAGAACAACTCAAACAAGAAGCCGACCGCATGATCAAATACTTCTTCGCATCCTTGACCATCCCAGATAAAGATATATGGGTCAACCTAAGCCCTTATGAAAAAGACCGGATGATTCCCGCATCCTTAAGTGTTACAGCCATGGGCCGCGATTTATTAGCTCAAGATTATATGCTCAAGCAATTAACTGCTTCTTTAATATATCCGCAGAAGGCATTGGGTAAGGAATTTTGGGACAGGGTGTATTCAAAGGCCAAAGAAATGTACGGCACAACGGAGATTCCGGTCAACACTTTTAATAAGGTATGGATAGTCCCGCAAAGAGTCGGTATCTATGAACACGGCCAAACAGCATTTATCGTAGACGGACATTTGAAAGTTATGTTGGAAGAAGATTATCTGTCATTAACCAAGCATAATGCAATTAATACTGTCCAGAGTACAACCCATTCCATCGGCTCTCAAATTCTTCGTGCGATTATCCTCCCCGAAATCGAAAAAGAAGTCAACGACGGCAAAAATTTCGCTACACTACGCCAGATTTTTTATGCCTCAGCCTTGGCGGTGTGGTTTAAACACAATTTAAAACAGGCTTTGCTCAACAGGGTATACGCCAATAAAAGAACTGTCAGAGGTATAGATCAGAATAATCCAGCAACCAATGAGGCGATATATCATCAATATTTGAAAGCTTATAAGAAAGGGGCATTTAATTTTATTCAGGAAGACGTTGATCCAGTTACACAAGAAACCATGCCGCGCAAATATTTTTCTGGTGGGTCAAGTATGGCAAACCTGTTCAACACGGAGTCTTCCGCGCAGTTTACCCCTGCGGACGAGACCGAAGCTGAGCATGATTTTGATTTAGCCGTCCTTGCCGACCCTTCAGGTTCGGGGAGAGGAAAAATTCCATTAGGCCAGAGGCAAATCCCTGTGCCGCCCAAAAAGGTGCTGACTGGTCTTACGGTAATTGTCGTTGTTGCGGCTCTTATTGCCGCTCCTTTTGCTTTTAAAAAAATGAAGGAGATGAAAAAAGACAGAATAAAATCTGATTACGTTGAAACTTTTTTGAGCAGGCAACCAAAACATCTTTTGCCTGTCATGCACAATGTCGGTGATATACCCAATATGGTCTATGTTGGTCTTGGGCCGGATGCATTTATGCGGGGAGATAAAATAGAGCTTTATGTAGGTAAAGTGGATGGTAGGAATGAAGTTAAGAGTATTAGAATAACTCCGGTGATCACCCGGGGCAATTGGCAATCGACTCCTGTCGTAACACAATCGTTGGTTAGGTCGGTTAGTTATAGGACGGACTTAGATGGGTTTAGATACGGGGTTGTTGATTTTCCAGTGACCCCTGGATTCTTAGATTTACAGCATAAACATATAGGTTCTGTTATATTTGAAACGACGGCTCTCGAAGGCGGGACCAGTTTTTTTGTTAATTTCCATCCAGGCCCTAAGGATGTTCCATTATTAACCGGTATGGTAGTGCCAGGATGGGAATTAGATGAAAACCACCGGCGTCAAATCCGCGAGGCAAAGGTAATTGAGGTTGGTATGCCTAAGACATGGTCTAAGATCACGGCGACCCCTTATTTTATTAGTGGCCAAGGAGCCGTTGCATCTAAATTTCTTGCAGAAGGAGGCGGGATGATTCTTCCAGGAGACAAGATGAGGATCACATTGGCTAAAAGTATAAGAACTAGGATCAAGCACATTGAGGTGTTTCCTTATGATGTACAGACAAGACAGATAGGGCAACAAATTGAAAATACATCATTTGTAAATGGGGTGCTTAAATTTACAATCCCCAGGAGTCTGTTTTGGCAAGAAGGAGGTATTACAACACATGGTTTGTTATTTACGACCGCTGATGGCAGTTTTTATACAGTAGCCCCTGTTGATATACCAGGCCGGGGTGTGGGCCCTGCTGTATTAGTTATCGATGAGACGGTATTCACCCATATTCCTAAAAATTTTAATGTTTTAAAACTTTTTAAAGCTTTGGGACCGAGAGTAAAAAGAAAAAATAGTCCAAATGCGGATGAAGGTAAAGATGGGTCGATGACCGCTGTTGAAAGAGACGAGCGTTTGGCTATTGGGATAAGGAGTATTTCCCATGGCGACAAGGTTTTTAGTTTAGATGGTTTGCATAATGTCGGAGCGGTTGTGCAGTATCTGGCATTTGTTTTAAACGGAAACAATGCAGCTAAAGCCAAAGAAGATCCTCTTTACAAGATTTATATTAATCGAAAAGAAAAAGTTCAGGAATTATATAATGCCCTTTATGGGATGCACCGAGATCCTTCTTTAAAATTTGATAAGAATTATCAAGAAAGCGTGTATCGTTCAATGCTTGTTACTTTACAGGCATTAAAAAATGTTAAACAGGAAGTTCTGGAGTATTTTGAACAATATCCAGCATTAAATTCCTTGTTGATTGAAAAAGGGAAAAACTTAATAGAGTTTGCCCAAGCTGCGGATGAATCTATTTCTTTGGTATCAAGTCGAGTTGAATTTATTGAGGGCAGACGTGGGGAAGATTTGGTGGCGTTAGCAGATATTGAGTCAAAATTAAAAGAGCTCTTCCCTTATATAAAAATCAATCTTCCCGAGGGCATGGGAAGTCGAGTCATACGCGGTAATAAGTGGTCATTGATCAGCGCAATTTATAATATTATTAGAAATGCCTATGATCAGGGGGCAAGGAGGGTGGAGTGCGAGTTTTCATTATTGCCTGAAAATAAAATCCAGATCATTGTTAGAGACGATGGGCCAGGGATAGATGAAGAAAAACTCCATGATATTGATCCAGAAACAGGGATGCCTCGGATGTTTAATCTCGGTGAATCAGGTAACGGCGAAAATAGGGGCTTGGGTTTAGCAGAGGCAAGGATAGCTGTCCAGGACATGGGTGGTGAAATTTCTGTAGAAAATGTCGTTGAGGAAGGCAGTGTTCAGGGGGCAAAGTTTGTTGCTACTCTTCCTTTGGACACGGCGATGACAGCCAGGCAAGTATTCGAAAGAAAATCAATTGCTGTAAGAAGCATTTCGCATGGAGAAACAATTTTTGATTACATGGATGTTCTTGGAATGACTTTTAAAGCTAAAGTAGACTCCGTAAACACGCTATTAGAAAAGCAAGGATTGTCGAAGCTCATTGATGATGAAGAAATGAGAGATTTAAACACATTGTATCAAGCCTATAGTGAATACAGGGGTTCCAATAAAGCAGAGGAAGATTTTGATAAGGTCATTCATGCAATGGAAATAACCATGAATAGCATGATTAGAATTAGTGAAATAGCAGCCAGCTACCAGGTTGATAAGCAGTTGGAACATAATTTAGGCGATAGAAAATTCAAGAATTTTATGGAATATCTCGAATATCTTAAGAATGCTCGTGCCTCCGTTGAAGTGGAAATGATACAAAGCCGTATTAACATAGCTAGGGGCGAGGCTGGTCATGGAACATTTACATTGGAAAGATTGTTTAATAGCTTAAAAGAAATCAGGCAATTTAGGAACGATAAATTTCTTATAAATGGGATTTCGTTGAGTGATGTTACTTTTAGAGGCGATTTTTATTCTTTATTCAGTGCCATTTATAATATTATTAACAATGCCCATGATCAGGGGGCAAGTAAGGTGCAGTGTGAATTTCTGTTATTGCCTGACCATCAAATCCAGATCATTGTCAGAGACGATGGGCCAGGGATAGATGAGGAAAAGCTCCATGATATCGATCCAGAAACAGGGATGCCTCGGATGTTTAATCTTGGTGAATCAGGTAACGGCGAAAATAGGGGCTTGGGTTTAGCAGAGGCAAGACTAGCTGTCCAGGACATGGGTGGTGAAATTTCTGTAGAAAATGTCGTTGAGCAAGGCAGTGTTCAGGGGGCAAAGTTTGTTGCTACCATTCCTTTGGATACGGCGATGACGGGGAATAATCAACCGAAAGAAGGGCAGGGAATAAGTAGACGAAATCTCTTGATAGGAGTAGGGTCGTTGGGAGTATTGGGGGGCCTTGTTGCTTTATATGAGAACTCACAAGGAAACGGATCAACAAAAAAAGAAACGCCGCCACAAGTCCTTAATGATAAGGATAAAGAATTAGCTGATATGAAGGCAATGCAAGAAATTGATCAACGGGTAGGATATTTCTTTGAACATTCATTGCTTCGGGTGCTTGGGCCGAAAGGTGAAATTGGTCCAACCAAGCAAGATGAATTGTTTGAGTTGGCAGAAGCTGCCGATCCGGTTTTAAAAGATAAAATAAAGATTTTATTAAATGCAGCTATTAATGGGGGTTCAACATTTGAGCAATTGATGGCTAGCCTTAAGACACCTGAAAGTGATCTGAGGAATTATTTAGTCCCTAAAGGGTATTACTTGTATATGGGAACGAATGAAGACCATAATTTGGTTTTCAAGCCTTATTCTATACCGGAAGTTCGTCAAGTGACCATCGATGGGGAGATTGCTCAAGTCTATATCCTTCATAGCATTGGTAATATTTTCTTAAAAAAACAAAATCAGGCAGATACGTCTGATGGACTACATTCTTATGTATATTCCGATACAATCGCTTCAAGGGCTAATCAGATGACGCCTTATTTAAATGGAAAAATAGCTCCTGTATTTCAATATCAAGAATCTGAGCGAGAGAACACCGCTATTGATAAAATTCGAAGCAAAATGTCAGATATAATGCGAAGAACTTTCTCTGGAATGACAGAACAACAAATTTATGAACATCTTTTAACGAAAACTTGTGAACATGAAGCTCGACACCAAATTGATAACAGAAGAAATATAAAGCCAACAGAAGCCAGGGCCTTTGCCCAGGAAATAATTTCAGGTGGGATACCTCATTATTCATTTATTGTATGGGCCCAGCGCTACAATCAAAAATTAGGGAATTATGGAGATCTTTATGATGTAGCTTTTCGGGAATTTGCATCTTATATGGCACATGCAGCCTACACTTTATATCCTAATACTTTTCCAGAATTTAAGAGTTTTGATAAAAAGAAATTCATGGGTGCTGTTGATTTTGAAACTGTGTTTCTTTTAATAAATGGTTTTGAAAAACTAAATTCAGAACAAGCATCAAAAATAGCCAAGGATTTTCTTAATGACAAGGCCTTGGTTACTTTAAAAGAAGATTCGGCGCTCGGTGGTATCGATTTAACTCAGCAGGATGCTGCCATGCGCGTTACCAAAGATGCCAACGGCGGGGTGAAGGTTGACGTTGATCAAGCTGAAATTGCCCGTGTTGAGCGTTATGGTTTATCTGAAGTTGATCCTGTGATTATCGGTATGCGGCCGGCGGATATAAAGGCATTGTTTGGAGTTGGGGTTTCGATTCAAACTAGGGCCTTAAATTGATCATCTGTCAAACCGGCATCTTTAATAATACCTTTAAGCGTGTAAGGATTGATACGTTTATGACGGGGAATTTACTATAAATTTTTGTCCATCCGATATTCCAATGTGTTTGCCTTGACGGATCACTTTAAATCCTGCTTTTGTCAAGGCTTTAACAATACGATCAGAGGATAGATCCGTAAAGAGCATTACACTTTGACCTCAACCTCAAAACGTTCCACATTAAAACCACCTATATCCGCTCCCTCTAAAAAAGACAATACCTTGCCTGCCACCGTGCCAAAAGCTGGCGCGCTTTTTACATCGTCATCAGATATACCCGTCAGTTCAGTGACTACGGCAGGGATAGGCATGCACGGATTGACCCTGGTTGAATAAATCTCCTCTTTCCCGTCGGGAGTCAATTTAACCATCCCGATTTCAATGATCCTGTCTTTTTCAATCCAGATGCCCGTGGTTTCCAGATCCAAAACCACCAAAGGTTTAGTCAACTTCATAAATACACTCATTTCTTAACGATCATGCCGCATTAAACCTAAATCCAGTATCTTCTGGATCAGGTCTTCATAACTTATTCCCGCCTTAAGGGCGGCCTGGGCTACTTCATCAATTTTAGCAATGCAAGGATTGGCATTAGGTTCAATAATATATACCTCACCTGCCTCGGTGACACGTATATCAAAACGGACATAGCTGTCCAAATCCAAAGCCCGGTAAGCCCGGCGGCAAACATCGTCAATATTCTCCTGCCAGCCTTCGGGTAATTTGGCAATTGTACTCTTGATCCCCCATTTTTTTCGATACGCATCATCCCACTTGGCCTTGTAGGTGGCAATCCTGGGTTCCCCTTCTGGTAAATCCCCAAAACTCATTTCCCTCGCTGGCAATACTGTGACCTGTTTGTAGCCAAGTACGCCCGCGTACAATTCACGGCCTTCAATGTATTCTTCAGCGATCGCATCCATCTGCATATTATCATGAATGAATTTGATCCTCTCCACAAAGCTTTCAGGATTATCAACGATGGACGCCTGTGAGATACCACGGGAGGCTTCCTCACACAAAGGCTTGATCACCGCCGGTAATTTCAGTTTGGCGATAAGCCCCACGCGCTTGCCGCGGTAATACGAATGAAAATGGGAAACTTTAATATGATGAAAGGTAAAAATCTTTTTACTTAAGGCTTTATTGTTGCAGACAAACATATTCCCTGAAGAGGCGCCTGTGTAAGGAATATCCAGGATCTCCAGGACCGCGGCCATATTCTTTTCCAGCTGGGTCTGGTCGTTAAAAACCTCCATCATATTAAAAATAATATCCGGCCGGTTTTCCTTGATCTCTTCAAACAAGGGCGTGATATCATTATAAATACCCAATAACGATACCTCATGCCCCAAACTTAAAAGAGCCCCCTGCACATCCTTCTCCGTATACATATTGTCCGGATCAGAAAACTCTTCCTTGTAATCATAGCCGCGCGGCTTCTGATACGGACTATAAAAAAGCATCAAGACTTTAAGTTTTTTCTTCATTAGCTTTATTATGTTCTTTTTCTCGTTCCCCGCAGCAAACCTGTATGAATATAGTTCATCGTAATACTTGTCACGTAGACTGATAACTGCATCAAGGCCACGGCTTGAGGCTGAGAGACAATCATATGTAATTGTCTGGCCCTTAAAGCTATATTCTTTAATAAATCACTAATGATATATTTACGCTCTCCGGTGCATCGGTCAATACTATTTAAAAGATTTTTAGAATGCATCCGTATCAGTTCTTCTGCTGTCAGCATCTGCGGATTCTTACGACGATCTTTCTTAAAAGCCCACCATTCTTCATCTGTCAGGGCTGTGAATATTTTTCCCAGTTGAACATCATGAAAACCCGGCAGCTCTTCCTGCTCATGCTGGTATTTCTTTTTATAATATTTATCCAGGGTAATGGTGAGATTTTTCTGATGCCAAAGTTTTTTCCCGCGGGCTTTAAGGGGCTTTACCCCTTTGATCGACGACATCAGTCCATCTACAAATTGAAGCTTATCCAAGGCCTTCCAACCCTGATATTTATGCTGCCAATCAGAATCGGGGGTCAGCCAAACAGCAAAGGTTTCGACAAAATCCTCATCGGGATGATACTGGGCATAAAACCCGTCAAGATGATGGACATAACTCTTACTGTAAGGTTTGAACTTGTAGGTGTCGCCGTACTCTTCCGTGGAAGAACCAAACACTTTTTGCCACTCACTCTTTTTATGCAGATCGTAGGCGTAGGAAAATGCGTGGCCCGCCTCATGGCGCAAAAGCTGCATGCACCATAACTTGCCTTCTCCTTCAGCTTCCAGCATCATGCGGCGCTCAAGCCTGATCAATGCCGGATGGGCCAGATAAAAAGGGATGCCTATGGCTACTTCCCCCTCGGGGGTCAGCCATTCATCCGCCAGATAACAATCCGGATGAAAAACCAAACCCTTGGCATCCAGTTGGGCATATAACTCTTTGACACATTCCTCAAGCCAGGTGCCTTCGATGGCAATAGGAAGATCCTTGATGCGTGTTGAAAGCAGTTGTTCTTCGGTAAGCAGATTTAAATCAATGGGCTTGGGGGTCATTAGAATGCTGTTCTTCCAAACGCTTAAGTAATCCTTCAGCCTCTTCTATAATATCAGGATCAGCTAATTTTAAAGTTTCCATGTCTTTCTTAAAACTTCTTAAAGCAGCCGCCAGACGGCGAACGCTTGTGTTCAGACGGGCATCGCGTGCCTCTTCAGGGTCAATCTTTTTGCGCTCTTTAATGATCGTGGTCAAATCTTTTCTGACGACAGAAGCTTCTTTGCCTTTTTCAAAAATATCTTTACGCAATTTGGTGTAATCTTCACGGGTCAATTCTTTTTTGCTGCGGGCCAGACGCAAAACATCGAGGCCTTCGTAACTCGGGATATTGACTGTTTCACGGGCTTCTGCAAATTCTTTCTTTAAATAAACCGGCTCATCCTGTTCAACAAAAAAATAGGTTTTCACCAACTTCAAAGCCAATGGTTTCTTTAAACCCAATTCCCGGACCACGTAATCTTCAAATTTGTCAAATTCCCAGGATTGATATAATTTATCACGCCAAACGCTATAAAGGCCCTGTCCTAACTGCACCCAGGACAATTTAAAAGTTTTAGCATGTTCAGCTATATGCACTCGAAGATTTTCAGACTGTTCGGTAATTTTCATCAAAGTTTTCCTTTCTTTAGAAAACGCATTGTACCACAGCTTTTTATTTCACGTTACTAAGAATTTTAACCATAGCGATAACTTGACAATGGTCGCCTCGTAGAGTATCTTTAAATTAAGATTATTATTTTAATCAAAGGAGGTTTTTAATTATGAAATATCCCGTTTCGATTCATAAAAGTGAACACGGATTTGACGCTCATTGTCCAT
>Ga0206863_1239_pt2 | contig 15954 bp, 16 predicted proteins | sample Alteio_BWOrgCont_41_FD_152634 | JGI IMG/M metagenome (GOLD analysis project Ga0206863, IMG submission 152634) | Enriched cells from forest soil in Barre Woods Harvard Forest LTER site, Petersham, Massachusetts, United States -... | ecosystem: Environmental > Terrestrial > Soil > Temperate forest >...
AGTCACCGGAGGTGGAAGTGGCGATCCACGGCTCTCGCGCCAATGGGCATGTAAACAACCAGGAAGTCGGATCGGGTCTTCGAAGAAAATTCGGCGTTTGCGTATTCCCAATTGAACACGTGGCCCATGTGTACCTGGCAACTCTTGCCCTGGGCATACAGTCGCTCGATGAGACTGTAATCGCACTGGAAACGTTTGGAGAGTTGACTGCGGCTGATGGTCAGGAGCTTGATGGCTTCCAGGAAATTGTCGATGAGGTTCCGGTAAAAGCGGCGGGCAATGAGGTGAAGCTCGGCATTCGATTTTTCCGGAAAGGCGGCGCGAAGGTTGGAGAAAACGAGCCCCCTCCTGTAACGGATGACGTAATACACGAGCAGGAAGAGGACGTCCGCAATGCCGTACAGGAGCCAGAAGGGCGCCAGGGAAAGTATATAAACGAAGCCGTAGAGAAGGTAATACATCACCAAACCATGTTTTGCACGATGTCACTGTGGGTTGGGTAGTCGGTATTATAATGAAGGCCCCTGCTTTCCTTCCGGAACTGGGCACATTTTACGATCATATACCCCACGGTAATGAGGTTGCGGAGCTCCAGCAAATGGGGAGAGATGGTCGAGGTTTCGTAAAGGCGCTCGGTTTCTTCGTGGAGTAAATCCAGGCGCTTCATGGCCCTTTCCAGACGCACATTTGTCCTCACGATCCCCACATAGTCGCTCATGACCTGCTGGAGCTCCTTGAGGCTTTGGGTGATCAGGATCATTTCCCTGGGTGCCGAAGTTCCGTGGGCGTTCCAGTCGGGAATCCCTTCCTTGTAAGGAACCGAGGAAATGATCCGGATACTTTCGAGATAGCAGCGATGCGAAAAGACCATGGCCTCCAGGAGGGAGTTGCTTGCCAGGCGGTTGGCTCCGTGAAGGCCCGTGCTGGCGCACTCACCGCACGCGAAAAGGTTCGTAATGCTGGTCTGACCCCAGGCATCCGTCTTGATGCCGCCGCAACTGTAATGCGCCGCGGGAGCAACCGGGATCATATCCTTAAACACGTCTATACCGATGGACATGCATTTCTCATAAATGTTCGGGAAGTGATGCAGGAATTTTTCCCGGTCCATGTGCCGGCAATCCAGGTACACGTTTTCGGTACCCGTCCGCTTCATTTCACTGTCTATGGCCCTGGCAACGATATCTCTTGGAGCCAGATCCTTCCGTGGGTCATACTGCTCCATGAATGCTTCTCCTTTCCGGTTCCTCAATATTCCCCCGTCTCCCCTCACCGCTTCCGTGATCAGGAAAGCGCTCCCCACACCCACTTCATAAAGCGCCGTGGGATGGAACTGGATGAATTCCATATTTTCGATTCTTCCCTTGGCGCGATAGGCCATGGCAACCCCGTCACCCGTGGCAATGCGGGGATTTGTAGTAGTCCGGTAAACGCCCCCGTTGCCCCCTGTGGCGAGTAAGGTGATCCTGGAAAGGATCTTTTCGATTTCCCCCGTTCTGAGGTTCAATACGTACACGCCGTAACATTCAACATCGGGGGTTGATTTGGTTACCAGGTAACCCAAATGGTGCTGTGTGATCAGGTCAACCACGAAGCAGTGGTTGAGGATTTGTATGTTTTTACACTGGTGCACCGCGGACAATAAGGTCCTTTCGATTTCCCGTCCGGTAACGTCTTTGTGATGCAGGATGCGGAACTCGGAATGACCGCCTTCCCTACCCCGGGCATATTCCCCATCGGGTTGCTTGTCGAAGCTCGCTCCCCAGTTTATAATTTCCTGTACCCTTTCAGGCCCCTCTTTCACTACGATCTCGACGATCTCGGGATTGCACAGGCCATCCCCTGCCACGAGGGTATCCACGATGTGCTTTTCAAAGCTGTCGTTTTCCAGGTCATTGACGACGGCAACGCCTCCCTGCGCATACTTGGTATTCGTTTCATCCTCGGTGGTCTTTGTAATGACGGTAATGGTCCTGTCCGGGCAGGCGTCCGCCACTTTGAGTGCGTAGGTTAATCCGGCAATCCCCGATCCGATAACTAGAAAATCTGTCTGCATACCTTGAAGGCTGCAAAGTTAGGGTATATGTCGTATTTTGGGCGCGTTGGACATTTTCTTTACACATATCTACCAGTACATCCTCGAGGAAGACGCGGGCTCCGTATCGGTGCGCCTTGCAAAATTCCTGGGGCGCGAAGGCCGTGGCAGCATGCTCGCCGAAAACGGCTTCCGCCTGGGCCATCCCTGGACGTTGCTGACCCCGGCCTATCTCAGCGGAACTTACGATCCCATGCACCCTACACAATTGGATGCCCCGCCCAGGACGCTGATCGATGTCAGGATCAGACCCAATTTTTTTCTTGTGGTGATCACTTATGCTGCTGCCGTATTACTGGTGCTGGATATTTTGGGGATCGAACTGTTCTGGAAATCTCAATATCTGTTAAGGCTGGCCGTGGTTTCCGGAATCGGCCTCGCCGCGTTATGGGCCATTTTTTCCTTGACGAACCAACTGCGGAAGCAATTCGAATCGGCTATCCTCTCTCCACCGGACAACCCGATTGGATCCACCCCGTGATGCCCGCCGTCATGACGAACACATGGGGATAGCCCATTTTGCGCGCCCTGCGGGCTGCGTGCGTTCCCGCGCCACATAGCGGTCCCGATGAATAGAAAAGAAGGGAAGCATCCGGGTCGGTAGGCAGTTCGTATTCCGTAAAATCCCTGGGATCCAATAACCTGGCGCCTGGTATGCGATGATGGAGGAAGACGTATTCGGGGTTACTATCGAATACAAAGAAATCCGGCTGGTTGAGCCTCAACAGCACATCCAACGGAGTGAGTACGGGCAACCCATAAAAATAGGCAGCCGACAACGGCATATAGGCGTTTTTGCTTCCCTCTAAGATACGAATTCCTCCCGTTCGAAATAGCGGGCCCACTGCTGAAAATGGGGATCGGCATCGAGCCCGTAATATTCGAAAATATGCCTGGCGAAGGGGAAGGGACAAGCACTTCCGGCCACGATGATCCGGCCTTGACTCAGGGCTTCGTCCGGGTGCATGTAAAGTTGCTCGTCATCCAGTTCCGAGGCCAGGAATCCGGTCGCTTCCCCGATGGCTGCCACGCCCTTTCCGGCGCGAAGGACATCTTCGATCAACAACCCCAGGGAATCATTATGTCCGCCCTCCCACAAGGGGCCCCCCGGGAGGACCAGGAGGTCCACATCAGGCGTATCCACCTCTTCGAGGCTGAGGTCGGCCAGTACAGCCAGGTTACCCATGGAACAGACGGGTTCTTTGTCAAGGGAAAAGGTAATGACTTCCACGTTTCCGAAGCTGTGGAGCCCTGCTGTGACCAGGGCGATCTCCCAATCGGCGTATTCGTCGGTCAGGAATACGTAACAGGTTTTTCTTCGCATACACAAAGAGAATACCACCTGCTGCCAACATTATGTCAGGATGTTTCGGAAGGGAATAATTTTTTTTGAAGCCGGGAAAAAAGATTGAATATTAACTCTTTAACCGAATCGGGGGATTCTACTTCGGCCCTGTCCGCGAAGGAAAACAGCCAGGTGGCCATGTGGTCGGGGTGCCCCGTCATGAAGGTCATTCTTATCTTCTCGCCATCGTGTTCCTGGGAAACGTAGCCATAGTAATATTTCTGCTCCCCCAGGTACCTGATCGCGGCCTTGTCGAAAAGGACCTTGACCTCCATCACCTCCCTGTTTTGTTGGACCATCCGTTTCAGGTATTCCTGGAGGGTAGGGTACTGGTCCTTGCAAAAGGATTCCTGCAAAATCTCCAGATCCAGGATCCTGTTCAGCTTGAAATCCCGGAAGTCTTTCCGGAGGCGACACCAGGCGAAGCAATGCCAGGCCGATCCGTAGTAACAAAGGCCAAAGGGCTCGATGTCCCTGTGCGTTTTGGATTCTTCTTCACGGTAAGGCGTTTGATAGGTTACGCGGACCACCCTACCCGCCACGATGGCTTTCTGCAGTTCTCCCAATTGCCGGTTAAAGCCTGCCGGCTCAAGGGTCAGTCGTGAGGTAGCCACGACTACGTTGTCCGAGAGTTGCTCTATGTGCTCCCTGTCCGGCGCCCTGAGTACCGATTTGATCTTAAACAACGCGTTTTCTATCTGTTTCCGGGTCAGCTCATCGGTAAATTTTTCGGTCAACTTGACCCCCATCAGCAGGGCTGCGGCTTCTTCCTGTGTAAACATCACTGGAGGCAAGCGGTAACCTTCCATGATGCTGTAACCGATGCCTGCTTCTCCGATCACCGGAACCCCGGACTCCTCCAGGGCCTTTACATCCCGGTAAACGCTTCTCAGGCTGATCCCGAACCGATCGGCTATTTCCTGGCCCGTCACCCGCTTTTTACTTTGCAGGTGGACCAGTATGGCGTGCAGGCGGTCGATGCGGTTCATCAATAATCAATCGTGAAAGCGAAATTTTCGGGCTTATCGAACAATTCCGTAAGCGTATGTTCGAAGGTAATGGTCTTCTTATCGTCCGAAATGTGCGAGGCGCTGCTTTGCACATTCTTCACGGGCCTTGGCAGGTGGATAACGGTATTGTATGTACCGGCACCCAGTACGGAACCCATGGCCAGCACCTGGGTCATGTTGGGGTCATTCATGAGGCTGTCGAACAGGGGCTTGTTCACGGTGCGAACGATGTGCCCGTCCGACCAATGCGTTTTCAGGATCTGGCCCGCCAGGTCCGCTCCACCCATTTGAGGAGCCGGAGAGGAATCGGAGCTGTCCTTTTTACCCAACATCTGCAGCAAAGATCCCAGGCCGCCCGTTTTTCCGCCCATTTGGTTCTGCAGCGTCTCCAGTTCGGAGATGTTGTTGAAGGGCGCCGTGATCACGGCCTTGAAGAGGCTGCTGTCCGCCTTCAGGATGATGTGCATGGTCATCCGGTCGACGACCTTCCTGACCTCTGGACTCAGGCTGGATACAGTGTCCATCGCACCTTTGAAAGAAATGGTGGTATCCATCCGTTCGTTGTTGAGGGCGGAGGTATCCGCACCCTGGGTGGACCCCATTTCTTTTGCCAGTTGCAACAGTTTGCTCAGGTCCATGTTCACCGTATAGACGCCACTCCCGGAAGGGGTGATGGTTACGTCTTCCTCGATTTCATAGCAACCGCTGAACACCAGGAGGGAGGCAAGGCCCAGGAGAGCAAAAATGAATTTACGCATAAGTATGATTTTGCACCGGATCCACCCAGGCACCATTTTCCCGGATGAGATCGATCAGTTCTTCGACCGCGGTCGCGCTGTCTACGTTTCTTTTGACAATATCTTTTCCTTTGTACAAGGTAACCTTTCCCACCCCGCTACCTACATATCCGAAATCCGCATCGGCCATTTCCCCTGGTCCGTTGACGATGCATCCCATGATGGCGATCTTTACACCCTTGAGGTGATGAGTGACCGACCTGATTTTCGCAGTGGTTTCCTGCAGGTCGAACAGGGTTCTGCCACAACTGGGACAGGAAATGTACTCTGTTTTGCTGATCCGCGTGCGCGTCGACTGCAGGATGGAAAACGCAGTACTGTTCACGAGCCCCTCCAATCCGCGATCCGCCAGATAATTCCTGCCGGAAACGCGTCCTCCTCCGCGAGATGCAACCCTCAGAAACAGACCGTCCCCGAACCCGTCCAGGAGGGGCGCCCCCGTTTCGGTGGCGAAATGAATGAGGTGCTCATCCGCCGTCTGTCCGGGGCTGGTGCAGGACAGGATAACCGGTTGCTCGTTCCCGCTTTCCTGCAGGAATACCAGCATGCGGCGTACGGCCGGCATGGCGTGTGGATTGGCGGAGCCGAGGCAAAGCACCAGATCGGGGTCGTTGGGGATTTCAGGCATGGGCTGCCCGTCGTAACAAGGGATGTACAAGAACTTCGACTCATCCATAACCCTCAACGTACCCGGCAACGCGAACGCGGGGGTGTATCCCCCCGTATAAATGTAATCAGCCGCCGTATCCGCAATAGTCCATTTATCGGTCACCTCATCGTAGGCATACCCGATCGCCTCCAGGTCGGCCGGCGCGAGGTCGGGGATGTGACTCATATCCGCCACTACGACCGGAACCTGGCCTCCTCCGATGTTTGAAACGGCCCGGCTAATACGCCGGGTATAATGGAAAGGATCGTACGTTAGCACTCCTACCGGGGGAATGGCGGGTTGGGCGACGCGGCCCACATATCGTTTTACAATGTCCCTGCAAACGGGAATCTCCAGTTCCGGGTCTTCCGTAAGGCTTACCCGGATGGTATCTCCAAGACCGTCCTCCAGGAGGGCGCCTATACCAACGGCTGACTTGATCCTTCCGTCTTCGCCGTCTCCGGCCTCGGTGACACCCAGGTGCAGGGGATAGCACGCTCCGAACTCTTCGTCCATCTGGCGGACGAGAAGGCGGTAAGCCTGGACCATCACCTGTGGATTGCTCGCCTTCATACTCAGCACGATCTGGTGATATTGCTCTTCCCTGGCGATCCTTAGGAATTCCATGGCGCTTTCCACCATACCCATGGGGGTGTCCCCATAGCGGCTCATGATCCTGTCGCTGAGGGAACCGTGATTAGTCCCAATGCGCATCGCCGTACCATATTCCTTGCAAATGGAGATGAGGGGAATAAAGCGCTCCCGAATGCGCTCGAGTTCCTCGGCATACCCGGCATCCGTGTAATCGATAAAAGCGAACTTCTTCTTGTCTACATAATTCCCCGGGTTGACCCTGACCTTTTCCACGATCCTCGCGGCGATTTCCGCCGCATTGGGCGTAAAATGGATGTCCGCTACCAGGGGGGTATCGTAACCCCGTTTCCTTATTTGCTTTTTGATTTCCGCGAGGTTTTCCGCCTCTTTTTTGCTTGGCGCGGTGATCCTCACCATTTCGGCGCCAGCCTCGATGCACCGGATACTTTGCTCCACGGTACCCATGGTGTCCATGGTGTCCGTGGTGGTCATGGTCTGGACCCGTATAGGATGAAAATTTCCCAGGGACAGGTTACCTACCTTTACCTCCATCGTTTTCAGGCGCTTATAGTCCGTTAGCGTTGGACAATACCTCTGCATGGTGCAAATTTACCAATCTTTATCCGGTTGTTGGGGAGTGCTGTGCGCCTTTTCCATTTTATCATGGAGCTCCTTTTCCCTTTGCTCCATAGCGTTCAGCAGTTGTTCCGCCTGTTGCCGGTTGAGCTTGTTTTGAGGTTGGGGAGGGGGTTGCTGCTGTTGTTTTTGGTTCTGTTGTTTCTGCTTGTTCTTGGGTGGAGGGGGTGGCTGCTTTTGCTGTTGCTGTTGTTGCTGCTGGCGCTGTTGTTCCAGCGCTTTTTGAAGGTTGAACCGCGCATCCTGGTCGGAAGGGTTGAGCTTCAATGCTTTTTTATATGCTTCGATGGCTTCGGGCAGCTTCTGTTGTTGCTGCAGGGCCACCCCTTCGTTGTAGTAGGCCTTCTGCTGGAAAGCTTTATCCACGCTGGCCTTGCTGGCCTTATCATAGGCCGAGGCCGCCTCATCTAACTTTTTCCCCTTATATAATGCATTCCCCAGGTTGTACTGGCCAACATCGCTCGAGGGCTCTTTGGCCAGCGCATTCTGATAGTCCGTCGCCGCCTGATCGAATTGCTGCTTGTTATACGCATCATTTCCTTTTCGGATCAGGTTATTGGCTTTTTGGGCGCTGGTTCCCAGGGACAACAGGACGACGCCGGCGAGCGTCAGTACGGCCCTCCTGCGTTCGGGGATGCACCATTCCGCCAGGACCAGGATCAGGCCACCCAGGAGGAACCAAAAGAAATAGCTTTGGTATTGGGCGTAGTTGTCATCTTCGTATGATTGACTGCCCATTTCCGAAAGTGATTTTTCCAGGTTCGAGGCGACTGCATCGGTATTTTCATACAATTGATAGGTCCCCTCGGTCTTGGAGGCAATATCCTGAAGTAAGGGCTGATTCAACTTCGAAACGACCACATTCCCCTCGGCGTCCTTTTTCTGTTCCCCTGTGGTGGGGTCTATGATAAAGGCTCCCGTGGGCGATCCAAGTCCGATCGTATGGACGACCACGCCCATGTCATGCAGTTGGCCCGCAATTTTCGGAGCGCTTTCGTCGTGATCTTCCCCATCCGTGATCAGCACCACGGCCTTATATTTTTTTTCCTTGTTGCTGAACATCTGCTGGGCCATCTGCAAGGCCTCCCCTATATTGGTTCCCTGCGTGGGAACAGCCTGTGGTCCGGCGGCGTCCAGGTACATTTTTGCGGCGGCATGATCCGTGCTAAGCGGCATTTGGAGATAGGCATGTCCGGCAAAAATGATCATTCCCACCCGGTCGTCCGGCATGTCATCCAGGAGTCGGCTGATGACTTGCTTGGCCCTGGCCAGGCGCGAAGGTTGCAGGTCCGCCGCCAGCATGCTGTTGCTGACATCCAGCAGGATCATGATGTCCAGGCCATTCCGGCTCACGGTGCTCTGCGTCTTTCGCTGCAGGTTGGCCAATCCCAGGATGATCAGGGCCAGCGCTAAAAGCAGGAGGACGAATTTGACCGTGAATTTCCGGGGACTGTAGTTGCTCGTCAGTTGCTGTACCAATGGAGGATCCCCGATCCGCGCCGTGACCCTTTTTTTCCAGCGCAGTACGGTATAGAAAAGGATCGCCATCAGGGGTAATACCCATAGGCCAAGTAGGAAATAGGTATGTTGAAAGTGCATCATTTTACGCCTTTAAAAAATCCCTGCCCCTTAAGGATATCCTTCGCAAGGGGTACTCCTTCGGCCTGGCCCTCGAAGCTCAGTACGAAGAAATAAGGGTGGTGCCCCTCCTGGATCCAACCCACCACCCAACCCGGTGACTGGATATACGCCAGGGTGTATTGCTCATTCTTTTCCCTTTCCATCAGCCCTTTGACCACGTTCTGGGTTCTATGTTGAAAGGGCAACAGGTCGAAATATAGCTTCTTTATCATCCCCAACTGTTCATCGGGGGAAATGGTCAGTTTGCCGTCGAGGGCCAGAGAATCCACCGCGCCTGTCGTATCCATGTTCCCATAACCCATTGCGCCGATACGGCGATCCATGGTATCCTTTCCCAGCATCCGGGCCAGGGCCATGAAGTAAGCGGTACTGTCGTTGCGAAACGCTTCGGTCAGGGTTGTCCCCCCGATGAGGGTCTTCTCGTCAAAAACTTTGCCCGTTTGTACCCCGATCAGGGTCGTTAACAGATTAAAGGTTGCCCCGGGCGGGAATCGTTTCAGGTACCAGTCCCGGTTATATAGGGTGAATTCGCCCCGCCCGTTATCATACAGGCAGAAACACCCCTTGACATGGGCGGAATCGAAATACGTTTTCAGCTCATCCGCGTTGTCCACGTTATTGAAAGAGCAACCGGCCATGCCTGCGAGCACGGCGCAGATCAGCAGATACTTCATTTAATCACCCCCAGGGATTTCCCGATTTTTGTGAACGCCCCGATAGCCTTATCCAGGTGCTTCTGCTCGTGCGCGGCACTCAATTGAACCCTGATCCGTGCCTGCCCCTTTGCCACCACGGGATAAAAGAAACCGATCACGTAAATCCCCTCCTCCAACAATTGGGCTGCCATTTTCTGGGCCAGGGTGGCTTCGTATAACATGATCGGCACGATGGGATGGTCTCCGGGCTTTATGTCAAAACCGGCCGCGGTCATCTTTTCCCGGAAATACCTGGTATTCCACTCAAGTTTATCCCTTAATTCGGTGGTTTCGGTCAGCATGTCCAGTACCGCGATGGAAGCCCCCACGATATTTGGTGCAAGTGTATTGGAAAAAAGGTAAGGTCTGCTGCGCTGGCGAAGCATCTCGATGATTTCCTTCCGCCCGCTGGTGAATCCGCCCGAAGCGCCCCCAAGGGCCTTTCCCAGGGTCCCGGTAATGATGTCGATCTTTCCCATCACCCCCCTGTATTCGTGTGTTCCACGACCCGTTTTTCCCAGGAAGCCCGAGCTGTGCGATTCGTCGCTCATGACGATGGCGTCGTAGCGTTCCGCCAGCTTGACGATTTCATCCAGGCGCGCAATGGTTCCATCCATGCTGAAGGACCCGTCCGTCACGATGATCCGGCTCCGGACGCCCGAGGCCTCTTTCAATTTGGCCTCCAGGTCCTGCATATCGTTGTGTTTGTACCGGAAGCGCTGCGCCTTGCACAAACGCACTCCGTCTATGATGGAGGCATGGTTCAACTCATCGGATATGATGGCGTCCGATTCGTTGAACAGGGGCTCGAATACACCTCCGTTTGCGTCGAAGCAGGCCACATACAGGATGGTATCCTCGGTGCCCAGGAACGCGGAGATTTTCGCCTCGAGCTCTTTGTGGATATCCTGTGTCCCACAGATAAAGCGGACGCTGCTCATCCCGTAACCCCTCTTGTCCAGGGCCTTGTGCGCGGCATCCATGACCTTTGGATGGGAGGAAAGACCCAGGTAATTGTTTGCACAAAGGTTGATCACCGTTTTTCCGTTCACCAGGATTTCCGCCCCCTGTTCGCTGGAAATGATCCGTTCTTTCTTAAAGAGGCCCTCCGATTCTATGCCGTCCAATTCCTGCCTTAACCTATGCACCAGATTTTCATTCATATTAGCGGGTTTGGCAGCAAAAATAAAGGTTGGGGTGTAACATCCGGGTCGACTCCTGCGTCTATTATTGTGGCGCTCACCATTGTCTCCATCTTGTAATTGAAAATCAATCAGTTGCATTTATCCGCCGGATAGGTGTAACTTTTTAGCGTATTGGACGTAATACTATGACGCGCCGGAGGCGCGCCAACACTTAAACCCCCGATCTTACAGCTTCACCCCTTATGACCCTTCAGGACTATAATCTATGTGTGACTCAGTACGCAGACAATGTGTACCGGTTCATAGTTAAGAACCTGGGCCATGAAGAGGATGCCAAGGACGTGGTTCAGGCCTCATTTGAAAAATTATGGCTGAACCGGGAACAGGTGGATGCGGCCCGTTGCAAATCCTATCTTTTCTCGATCGCCTATCACCAAATGATCGACCACATCCGGAAAAACAAAAGGGTACAACTGAAGGATGAATTCCGTGAAGATTCCAGGGTGGAGGATACTCAGGTCAGTGATGCCCGGAGGATCCTCCATGAAGCATTGGGAAGATTGAATGAAATTCAAAAAAGCCTGATTATGCTGAAGGACTATGAAGGATACAGCTATGCGTAAATCGGCCAGATCACCGGGCTAAATGAGAGCCAGGTGAAAGTGTACCTTCACAGGGCCAGGTTGCAGCTCAGGGAATACATCGTTAAAATGGAGAACGTACTATGACACTCACACGGTATAATTACGAGGAATTCTTCCTGCTCTATATCGATGGTGAGCTGGGAGAGGAAGACCGCACGTCGGTGGAAACCTTCGTCAGGGTGAATCCTGACCTGGGAGAAGAATTGCAGCAATTGCAAAGGGCGGTGCTGGTCCCGGATGAGATCTTTTCCCTTGACAAAGGCCTTCTGTATATGGAAGAGCCCACTCCTAAGGCGGCTGTCTATCAAATCCGCATGAGGGCCATCCTCGCCGCCGCCTCGGTAATCCTGCTTGCGGCGGCTGCCTTTTGGCTCATCAGGGCGAACCGCGGGACTTCCTTCGTTCAGAGCGCCCCACATGTGGCCATCGCACCGACCCATGCCCCCGCCACCCAGCCCACGGTTGCTAGCGCGCCGACGCCGGGTCCCGGCACCGTCGTGACACATCTGCATACTGTCCGGGTGTCCCGCCACCTCAGCGATGCCGGTCCGATACGCATCCTGGATACGCCGCAAGTCATTGTCGCAAGGGACCTGCAACCCGTCGCTCAACCCACGGACGCCGCCCCCAGGCCGATCCTGACTGTCTCCGGGCCCATCCCTTCTCATGATGTGGCCGTTGCAAACAATGAAAATAATCACCCAACTGTAACAACAACGAGCGCTGTTTCGTATCACACATTAGAGGATACGGATCAGAAAAATGCAGGTGACAAGATCCTTTTCGTTCGCGCCGACCAGGTGATGACCGGAGGGGTAAAAGGTCTCTTTCGCAAGGCCGGACGGGTGATCAAGCGCTCTGCTTCCTTGAGCGCCGAAAACGTCCACCCTGATCCCGATGCTGAATAAACATTCATTGATCACATTCAAACACCCTTTTATGCGGCATTTGGGAATTTTATGCGCACTGCTCGGCATGGGCCTTCAAGGATGGGCGCAAGACACGACAAAACGGACCGGGGATACTGTCAGGGTAGGCGGGATCACGATTATCAACAACGACTCCCATGGAGATGACGGCGGGGGGGTCCTGATCGACAGCACCGGGAAATGGCACCACCATTACTACGGCGGCCATAACTCGAAGGTTCACACGGATTTCCTGCAGATCGATTTCGCCTTCGACAACTACACCGACAATACGAATTACAATTCAGCCGCGGCGCAGGCTCTTTCCCCCGGCGCGAGCGCCAACCGCTTTGCCTTGCGTACGGGTAAATCCATCAATTTCAACCTTTGGTTCTTCATGCAAAGGATCAGCCTGTACAAAAACATCATAAACCTCAAATACGGGCTGGGTATAGAAACGCACAACTACCGCTACACCAGTAACATACTTTATACCCAGAACCCATTGCAGATCGCCGAGCAGGATACCATCAGTTACAGCAAGAACAAACTGGCGACCGATTACCTCACGGTTCCCGTAATGCTCAATTTCAGATTCAACCCGGGCCACGAAACGCCCGTGGCCCTCAGCGTGGGCATGAGCGCGGGGTACCTTTATTCCTGCCGCCAGAAGACCATCAGCGGAGAACATGGCAAGCAATTCACGCATAGTTCCTTCAATATCGAACCCTGGCGCATCGACTATGTGGCCGAGTTCATGGTGGGCCCCCTGGGATTGTTCGCGACCATGGATATACGGTCCATGTATAAATATGGATTGGATATTGTCCCTTATACGGTGGGTGTACGATTTAATTACTAAGTCTCGTATAAACTTTTCAACCTATCTGTCGTCCAAATTTTGCGACCGCGTCGAAAGGCACGGTCGCAAAATAATTCGCCCTTTTTAACGTTTCTATAAGGTAGAAAATCCGGTTCAATGACGACGATCTTATCCAGGTGCCTGCTCCTTGTCGGGAGCGCCCTATCTATGCTTGCCTCTTCCCTTTCTTCACCTGTTCAAGCCCAGGCACGTGCCGGGGAGGTTTTGACAACCACCGGCTATTATATCATAGTCGACAAAGCGGCAAATGCCCTGTACGTATATAGTACTCAGGGTAGGATACTGACCTACCGCGCCGTTTTCGGAGAAGGCGAGCCGGGGGAAAAAATGATGGAGGGAGACAATAAGACACCGGTGGGACTCTACCACATCGTAGCCAAAAAAATCCATCCCCAGTGGGGCCCTTTTCTCTTGTTGGATTATCCCAATGGAGATGACATCCGCAAATTCAATGAACGAAAGGCCAACGGTCGGATCCCCGCGACGGCCAGGATTGGCGGAGGCATCGGCATTCACGGGACCCGCGTCGACGAAGACTTCGCCGTCGACCGGCTTCAAAACTGGACCTGGGGTTGTATTTCGGTGAAACACCTGGAAGCCCGTCACCTCTTCGACATCATCCCGGTTGGTACGGAAGTGCTCGTGCGCTAGCTACTGCTTCCCTTTCTTAATGTCCTCCACGACTCCGGGATCCAGCAGCGTCGTCGTATCGCCCAGGTTCTCCAGTTCCCCTTCCGCAATTTTTCGCAAAATGCGGCGCATGATCTTCCCGCTACGCGTTTTAGGCAACCCTGCAACGAATTGAATCTTGTCGGGCTTCGCGATGGGCCCTATGATCCGGCTGACGGTAGCCGAAATATCTTTACGCATTAGATCACTTGGCTCCCCGCTAAAAATCACATAGGCATAGATGCCCTGACCCTTGATCTCATGAGGGTATCCAACGACCGCGCTTTCCACCACGCCATGGTGCATGTTGATGGCGTTTTCTACTTCCGCCGTGCCGATCCTGTGCCCGCTTACATTGAGCACGTCGTCCACCCTTCCCGTGATCCTGTAGTTCCCGGAATCATCGCGCAAGGCTCCGTCCCCGGTAAAATAAAGGTTCTCGTAAGTAGCGAAATAGTTTTTCCGGCAGCGGTCAGGGTCTCCGTATGTCGTCCTGATGATCGAAGGCCATGGAAATTTTATGCAAAGGTTTCCGCCAACCCCGTTCCCCTTCACCTCTTTGCCGTTTTCATCCACCAGGACCGGTTGTACACCCGGCAGTGGCAGCGTCGCAAAAGAAGGCTTTGCAGGCGTAACTCCCGCCAGGTTGGAGATCAGGATCCCCCCCGTTTCGGTTTGCCACCACGTGTCCACGATCGGACAGCGGCCCTTCCCTATATTTTCGTCATACCAGTGCCAGGCCTCCTCGTTAATGGGTTCACCCACGGTCCCAAGGACGCGCAGGGAGTCCAGGTTGTACCGGTTTACCGGGTCCGTCCCGAACACCATCAGGGAACGGATGGCGGTGGGCGCGGTGTACAGGATATTGACCTTGTGCTTCTCCACGATGGCCCAGAATCGACCGGCATCGGGCCAGGTCGGTACTCCTTCGAACATCAGCGAAGTTGCCCCTGCGCCCAGGGGCCCGTATACAATATAGCTGTGCCCCGTGATCCAGCCAATATCAGCGGTGCAGAAATACATTTCGCCTTCCTTGTATTGAAAGACATTCACGAAGGAATAACAGGTATAGATCATGTAGCCGCCGTGGGTATGGACCACTCCTTTCGGCTTACCCGTGGACCCGGAAGTATACAGGATGAAAAGCGGGTCTTCCGAGTCCATGACGGTTGCTGGAAAATCCGAATCCCCTACGCGCTTTATTTCATCCTCCCACCAGACATCACGTCCCTCAATCATGCTGACGGGAGTACGCGTGCGCGTATACACGATCACGCGCTTCACGAAGGGGCAGGTCACCAACGCGTCATCGATCACCGATTTCAGAGGGATATCTTTTGCGCCCCGGAAGGCTCCGTCACAAGTAATGACATATTCCGCCCGGGCATCCTGCAACCTGTCCGAGATGGATTGGGCCGAGAAACCACCGAAGATTACCGAATGGATGGCGCCGATTCGCGCACAGGCCAGAACGGCTATCGCCAGTTCGGGTATCATCCCCATATATATGCAGACGCGGTCTCCCTTTTGTACCCCATTGTTCTTCAACACCCAGGCAAATTGACAAACTTTCGCATGCAGTTGCCGGTAAGTCAATGTCCTGTTTTGTTCAGCGGGATTGTTGGATTCCCATACCAGGGCGGCCTGATCGCCCCTGGCCTCAAGGTGACGGTCGAGGCAGTTCTCCGTGATGTTGAGCCGTCCACCCAGGAACCATTTCACGTTGGGTTCTTTGAAATTCCATTCCAACACCTTGTCCCAAGGTTTGCGCCAGAAAAACTGGCTTGCGATTTTCGCCCAGAATCCTTCCGGATCGGAAACGCTTTCTTTATAGGCTTGGTGGTATTCTTCTAACGACTTTATCTGGTATGGGTATGACATGACAAACAATTATACGCAAATATAGTGCTGGCGCTCGTTCATTTGTAACTCCCGCGCGTGGCGCGCCCACCGCGGGCCGGTCGCCGTGCGACGCACTTTGAATTTTTTGCCCTAGGTTTGTACCTATGTCCATTGACGTTCAACACCTGACAAAAAGATACGGAGAACAGGTCGCAGTGAACGACCTGTCCTTCTCGGTGAGCCCCGGCGAAATCGTGGGCTTCCTGGGTCCAAACGGCGCGGGCAAGTCCACCACTATGAAAATCATCACCGGTTACCTGGAAGCGGACGAAGGCGTCGTCCGGGTGGAGGGCAAAAGCGTCCGGGAAGATCCGATGTCGACAAAGCGGGTCATCGGCTAC
>Ga0206863_1243_pt1 | contig 15907 bp, 11 predicted proteins | sample Alteio_BWOrgCont_41_FD_152634 | JGI IMG/M metagenome (GOLD analysis project Ga0206863, IMG submission 152634) | Enriched cells from forest soil in Barre Woods Harvard Forest LTER site, Petersham, Massachusetts, United States -... | ecosystem: Environmental > Terrestrial > Soil > Temperate forest >...
GTCAACCCCTCTCCGCAGGCTTACTTCCGTTGTCGTTACTCAGAGCGTAACCACAATGCGTCCTGGACGCACTGGATGCTCAGCAAGTTCATGAGCCCGGGCAATCTCTGCGAGAGGAATTCGTTCGGCGATTTCGAAACCCGGCCATCCCGCCTCAAGCGCGGCGTTCAAATCCCGCGCGGCCGCAATCTTCGCGTCCGCCGGAAAGTCATCGCTGCCTAGAAAATATAGTCGGATGTTCTTGAACACCATCTGCCAGAACGGAATCTTCGGTGTGGCATTATCGGTCGCATACGTCGTGATTGATCCGCCCATCTTTAACAATTCGACATCGCTTTCAATATTCGCTCCAAATGCCACTTCGACAACGTGATCGATCCCATCTGGAGCGAGCGCTGCCATTCGCTCTCGAAATTCCGGATCATTGCGAAGCACTTCATGAGCTCCGGCATTCTTCGCTGCCTCCTCGTCGGAGGACGAACGGACAGTCCCGATTACATGTGCTCCACCGCGGCGCGCGAGTTGCACCGCGCAAAGCCCCACAGACCCCGCTGCTCCTTGTACCAATACAATGCGTCGGCTCACGGGTCCGGCCACAAATACCGCGCGGTGGGCCGTTAAGCCGGGAATGCCGAGACAAGCACCCTGATCCGGCGTGACACCATCAGGCAACGGAAAAGTTTTCTCGACCGGAACCACCGTAAACTCAGCTGCAGTGCCAAAGGGGCGATAGGACTGAGCCCCGAAGCACCATACAGCCTTGCCAAGCCATTCAGCGGAGACACCGTCACCGACTTGATCCACCCGTCCAGCGCCATCGCTGTGCGGAATGATCCGTGGATACGACATGCCTAATCCGAATGTGTCCTGACGCTTCTTGATATCGCCCGGGTTGATGCCCGAGGCGGCAATGCGAATGCGAAGTTCACCTGGAGCCGGAATCGGATCAGGCATTTTACCAACGGTGAAAACCTCTCTAGCTGCCCCCGGTTTCTCATACCACGCTGCCCTCATCAGATCGCCTCACTTTTCTGGAATCGCGATTAAACGATAATTCATGCAGTCTTAACAGACGACTCTACAAATTGGCTGCTTCTCTATTCGCCGCGATGTCCTGATATCTGCGCCCATGTTCGACATAAATATAGGCTTCTGCCATTTATTCAACTAGGCATATAAATGAAAATGCATTTCCTGAATATGGGATAATCCGCGCACATAACTAGATCGGCAGCTTTGGAAAGAGCTGGGGGGCCATCTTGGCGGCAAACTCTTTGACCACGCGCACCACTTGTGGCATGTGGCGATTGCCTGCACGCACCAATGAAAGATCGAAGTTTCGAAACTTCCACTTTGGCATGATCTCGACCAGTCGTCCCTCGCGCAGGAGGCCCGGTTCCACCACTGGTGGAAGATCACCAATGCCAACGCCCGCAAGGAGTGCGGTCGCGAGTCCAGCATAATCATTCATGGAAAAATACGGTTGAAACGTTAAAGCCTCTTTGTCTTTTCCGCTGATATGAACGAAGTTCCAAGTGCATTTAGGCTTCCAGAATGAAAACGCCAACAGTCGATGATTGAGGAGATCCTTTGGATTTCTCGGCTGTTTGTGCTTCTTCATGTATGCCGGGCTCGCGACAAGCTGATGCCGATACTTCAGAATCCTGCGCGCGACAAGTGATGAATCTTCAAGATCTCCGACTCTAAAGGTCAGGTCAACACCTTCAGAAACGTGGTCGACGATTCGATCGGTGATGAAAATTTGAACGCGAACGTCCGGATAGGCTTCCTGAAATGCCCCTACGATCGGTGCCAGCAGAGTGCCGGAAATACTGGGTGGAGACGCAAGCCGCAGCGTACCTGAGACATGCGATACAAGATTTGAGGCGACATTGTTGACGGCATCGCTGAGTTCAACCGTCCGCCGTGCATGCTCCAAGACTTCTGATCCAGCGTCCGTCAACCGCAGCCTTCGCGTCGAACGTTCGATCAGACGCAGTCCGAGTTGATCTTCTAACTCAGCTATGCGACGGCTCACTGTCGAGGTCGGCATTTTCAGAATGTGAGCTGCTCCCGAAAAGCTATTTGCCTCTACAACGTGAGCAAACACGACGAGTGAATTCAGGTCCGGCATTATCTTTCCAAATATTGGAATGTGACTTGCAATTTCACCGGGGCCGCCAATTGAATTTAATGCCCTACGGGGAGCTCTGGGCGAGCCGAAAGCCAGGCCTCGCGTTCCTACGCCAAAATGACTTAGCGCTATATCCGCAAATTTGCCCATCGGGGTCACGGATAGGAGAAATTGAGGGTGCTCCGAATCCCTTAGAGACATTCACTTGCCCGAGAAACGGGACTATACGGACAAGTGGAACTGCCGTGGCTGTAAACCCAATTCACAGCACCCATTGTCGACCGTCTCCAGTTGTTTTACTGAACGACCTCGATCTCTCCGGGCCTCCATATCTTGTCGAAAACGGTTCCAACGGGCCGTAAAGCCGCAGGATCGTGAACCAGCCCTTGCCCGGCACAGTCTGGCTCCAGTTCGCCTCTTTGCCCTCGGGCACCTTAGGACCGAAGTAGAGATCGACCGAACCATCGGCGTTCGCGACGAGACTGTTTCGCTTGTTGTTCTTGCTGGGGAATGGAGCTGAAGTCTGAAGTTCGGAACGCGTTTGCGGATCATACACAACCACGGACCAGAAGTCTTTCGCAGGTACATTGGCTGGAATGTGTAATCGGTAGTTTTTCGCTCCATCCAGGTAGTTTCCATCCGCGTCCTGCGCGGTTGCGACGTACTGCGAACCGATGCCAGGAATCTTCAATACCATCGCTGGCGTGTTCACCGTAGCCTGATAGAAGAACAGGGTGCGCGCATCCAGATTGCGTCCGCCGACACCATCGTCAATCAGCCATCTGTAATCGCCGCCAACAAATGCCGTCTTCCATTGGCTGTGTTCATAGTAGTACGCCTCAGGATCACGGGTTTGGAAACAGATCGCGCGTGCGGTTGCATTGCCCACGGCAACAGCGTCGGTCAGGATGCCTTTCATGCGCGCATCGGGCGCGAACGGTTTGTCTTTGCGGATGCCGATACTGGCGAGGAGACCGCGCAACTCCGGATCGAGGAAGTCGACCGGCTCCCTGGCAATGACCGTCGATATTTCTTCAAAGAACACGTAGTTGTTCGCATGCACTGTGTTGTAGAGTTTCGCTGATCCGTCAATGAACTGCATCGTTGGCGGATTCTTCGCCATCGACAGTGGATAGACTTTCAAACCATCGCGGAATTGCTTGGCTGCTGCATCTGGTTTTCCATTTACCAGAAATCCGCGCAGGATTAACCAGTTGACGTATGAGGGAGACCGGGCCACAAAATAACCCTTTGGCACGTCGCCCTTGTAGTCATTCGGCAGGATCAGGTATTTGCCTCCTTTGCCCTTGTCAGGTCCGGGCGCACCTATGTCCACCACGAAACGGAAGTAGGCATCATTTACCGTACCGGGACCGCACCCCGAGGGAACCTCTACAACAGTAGGTCCCTCTTTTTGAAGGTCGATAATGGTCAACGCATAGACAGTGTCGGTATTGCACGTGAGAAACAGAGGAGTCGAGTCGAGAAGCTGCTCCATGAGAATGATCTGGTTCGACTTGGTTGCGCCGAGCTCGACCGTGCCCCGCCGCAATGCTTCGATCGACGCCGCTGGAATAAAGTTCAGGAATGCCTCAACCCCGCGGATGAAATCAAGATTGTCGTAAGCCTTTTGCGTCGTTTCTTTGTCAGGAAGCCCATCGAAGAACTTAAGTGTGCCGATGCGTGTCTCCACGCTGTCCGGCGTCATGATCTCCGGTGGAATCGGGTGGTTGTAGCCGGGAGTATTCTGAGCCCACGTCGACGTGATGCAAAGAGCGAGCGTGAGACCTAGGTTCGCAATTGTGCTTCTCTTCTTAACTGCCATCATCCGGACCTCCCATTTTCAGGTGAATTTGCGACTGCCTTACGAAGGGCCCGACCAGCGCAACAAGCATACGCGCCGACCTTGAAAATGTATCCACATTCAGTGCAGGAAAGCGTCAAACCCAGCCGCAAAGATTAAGGCCGGCTCCTCAGTCTCGCCTTCATCGTGCTTTGTCATGGCCCGCGCGGCACGGTGCCCTGCCGACGACTCAGGATGAGCAATATTGAACATGTTTATTTTGGTTTCTGAGTTCGAATGTAGACTTCCACGTAAGTGTGGAGCGAAGCCCATGACCAAGCAACGCACTCTTTTTGATCCACAAGCCTTCCTCTCTACTGTCGGGGCCGGAAGAGGGATGATGTCCTTTCGGAAAGGACAGAGCATCTTCGCTCAGGACGATGTAAGTGATGCAGTGTTCGTCATTCAGACAGGAAGTGTAAGACTCAGCGCAAGATCCCAGAGCGGGAAGGAAGCGACGCTTGAGATATTAGGCAAACAGGACCTCGCCGGCCACGATTCGCTTGCGGGCCAGCCACTCCGCACGGCGTCTGCCGGCGCACTGACGGACTGCCAACTCCTGCGGATTGAAAAGAAGATCATGATGTGCGCACTTGCACAAGAAGTAACCTTGGCAACCGCAGTTTACACGTATGTATTGAAGAGGAATATTCGATATCAGCAGGACTTAGTGGACCAACGTTGCAATCCCAGTGAGAAAAGACTAGCGCGCATTCTCTTGCGGCTCACCCATTTTGACGGCCGATCCTCATTCGGAACCGCGATTCCGAAGATCAATCAAGAAACGCTGGCAGAAATGGTTGGGACGACACGGTCGCGCGTTTCTTTTTTCATGAACAAGTTCAGGAATTCGGGCTTCATTGACTACAACAACACAAGCAACCTGATTCGAGTTCATCGCAAGCTTCGTGCCTTCTGCGGGGAATAGGCTTCGCTCATTCTCCAACAACTTCGACAATGAGCCTTCGGGACTGCGCCTAGGTCACGGTCTGTCGGAGGTGATCTTGCGTAGCGCCTGATAAGTCCGGTACGCGGTAACTTCGAGACGAAGTTGCTCAAAAGTGAGATGAGAAGTCATCCGGGCGGCGATTGGTTCGGCCAAAATGTTGCGGTATAGTCTTTAGACGGTTAGCGAGTCGTAAAATGGGCCCGACGAACGCTCAGGAAAGAGCTTCCACGTCTCAAACGCGGGTGATAGCGGTTGATGATCACGCTGCCATATTGAGCGCAATCGCCAAACTTTTGCGAAAATCGTTCAATGTCGTAGCTCTGGCCTCGAATGGCGTAGCCGCTCTCGATGCGATCCTGAGGCTCGAACCCGATTTGGTCGTCTTGGACATCTCGATGCCCGGCCTGAGTGGGATCGAAGTCGCACTCGAGCTAAGGAAGCGATCCAACAAGGTCAAGATCGTGTTTCTCTCAACGCATGAGGACTCGGGCTTTGTGAGGGCTTGTCTCGCCGCGGGAGGTCAGGGCTATGTCACCAAGAAGTTCCTGAGTTCGGATCTGATTCCGACAATTGATGCGGTGCTTGCTGGACATGTATTCGTCTCCCGTTTCCCTTCGCAGCAGGACGTGCCTTAAGGGGGTCAACCCCGTTTTCCGGTAACAATGGCGGACCGTGTCTCAAGACTAGACACGCTATTGCCGGTTGAGAATTGCGTGGAGCATCGCCACCTCCACCTTTTTCTGGTCTGCCTGGGAAAGATTCGCCGGAGTAATGTCGATCTCCACTTTGTTCACAACTCCTGGAAATCTAAAGGGCGATTGGTAGTCAGCACTCACTGGTGACGCTGAGTCCATGCCGGTGTCGAAGGTTTCGTCGGCGGAAAACACCGCCCATTCTGTCTTGTCGACCCGGCCTTCAGCGTACGCACACTGTTCCGTGTTCCGACCAGTTCTCAGTTGCGAAAATCCTCTCAAAAAGAGGCAATGTGGTTCACGTGAGGATCTATAAAAGAAGTTCGCAATTAGGCCTGAATCAATCGAGATGCCAGCCTCGTCTCTCGGAAGCATTAGCGATCCCGATGGTTTCGGCGTCAGCCATATTCCGCTATTGTGCGCCACTTTTGGTTCTTGGCTTCCGGCTAAGTTTCGAAGCGATCCGGTCACGGATGAGGAGCTTATATGGGTGACCGAGTGGGAAAGATCAGGCGGAAGCGTTTGGAGCTAAGGAAGTCGCTTAATGCCCGCCAAGTCTGCTTTTGAGTTACTTCAATTCTCAAATATTGTTTACAGGGTCAAGCACTCATCCAAGATGGGCTCAAGTTCAAATCGCGGGTTCGGGCGGCTGGGGTTTCTCAGTCTGGATTGGTCAATCAGCGCATCGGCGATTTGTCGCCGGTTGAGAAACGCGTAAGCAATTTTATTGCGACGTTCGCATTTGGCTAGCAGCCGCCGGCACATAAACCACTGCGAGGGCTACGACGAGAACCTGCGCTTCTCGCTGTGGTTTATCGACCTATCGTAAGTTCCATTTGCACCAAAGAAAAATACCGAAGCCGGGCAACTGCAGAAAGGGCCCGCCATTCCCGCACACGGTACCACTGCCAATTTGAAGAGCTCATCAGATGCATGTTACAAGTTCTCTTTATGTTGCAGAGCAAAGCGGAGGAGGGCATTGGTGCCCTCGATTCCCAGCTTTCGGCACGCGTTAACACGATGGTTCTCGACCGTTCTGTAATGAATGGAGAGTTCGTCGGCGATCTCCTTGCTCGCCTTACCTTCCGCTATCATTTTCAGAATCTTGCGCTCAGTTGGCGTGAGACGGCCAAGCATGGAGTCAGCGGAAGAGGATACTTTATGCCGCCTCGCCATAACCTGTGCTGCAATCGCAGAGCTGATATAGGTGCGTTCGCTGACGACGCTCTCGATTGCGGCAGCGATTTCCTGCATCGCGCTCTCTTTCAGAAGGTAACCCTTTACCCCCAACTTCATCGCTGCATCGAATACCTTTTCGTCGTTATGCAATGTCAGGAAGATGATCTTGGTTGGAAGCTTCAGCCTGCCCGTTTCTCTGGCGACAGCAAAGCCATCGAGCTTCGGCATATCGATATCGAGAATGGCTAGGTCAGGCTGCAGGTTCTGGATGTAAGCCAGCGCCTTCTCCCCGTTTGGTGCCTCACCAACAACGATGTTCCGCCGGTCTTCCTCAACCGACATCTTGAGACCCTTGAGAACTACGGGATGATCATCGGCCAGGACAATGCGAATTTGTTCAGCCATGCCGGTTTCATCTTACGGGTATTTCCATATGGACGATAGTGCCATGCCCTGATTCGGAATGTACCTTAAGAACCCCCCTGAGAAGGGCTGCTCGTTCCGCCATTCCGGTTAAACCGAATCCGCCCCGGGCAGAATCATTGATACGACTGCCGGACGGCAAGCCCTGGCCATTGTCCTGTATCGTTAATACGACCCGATCACGGCGGTGCTCAACCCTCACCGTTGCTTCCGTTGCGTGCGCGTGCTTGACTATATTTTGAAGCCCCTCCTGCACGATTCTGTAGAAGTTAATGCGCAACTCCTCGGTGAAAACCTCGTCCACGTCATCAACTATGGCCAAGATTTCAATTCCTGATGCACGGGCAACCGCTTCAGCAAGGCCCTCAATGGCCTTGGCGAGACCCAGACGATCGAGGTGGTAAGGGCGCAAGTTGTAAGAGACACTACGCATCTCGGCAATTGCATTGACGGCTTCAGTGCTGATTTCTGAGGCTGTTTCCTTCCAGGCCCCCGACATGGTCGCCCTGTCGTCTGTTTTTAGAGAAAACAACGCGAGATTGTTGATGACGACGAGACGTTGGCCCAGACTGTCGTGCAGGTCCGCTGCAATACGCTTACGTTCACCTTCCTGAGAGGCGATGAGCTGCTGAGAAAATGCGTGCTGAGCCTCTCGTGCACGCCGATGCTGCACGACCCGATAGTGAGAGAAACCAATGATAGTGACTGCAAAAACCGTCGCTATCATTGTTAAGAACCACCACCGTCTATAGAGCGGTGCTAGCACGGTGACGATAAACTCTTGCCCCTGATGATTCCACACTCCATCGGCATTCGCTGCAATCACTTTGAATACGTATTTGCCAGGCGGCACATCCGAATAGTAGGCAGTTCGCCTCGCGCCGGCATCTATCCACGATGTGTCCAAGCCTTCCATCTGGTATCGAAAGTGCAATTGTTCCGGAGCCTTGAAGCTAAGAGCGGTGTATTCGATTTGCAGACTTCGCTTTCCTGGAGGAATCGTAAGGGACGGTGTGAACGCCATCGGAGAGCGGTCCAGCGTAACTGACTCGATGAGTACAGGAGGCGGCTGATTGTCGACCGAAACGCTACCAGGGTCGACCGTTGCTACACCATCTTGCGTTGGAAACCACAGTTTGCCGTCGCTACTCCGAATGCCGGCCGGCTGCAGGCCGCCGTTGCACACCAGATCAAGTAAGCCATCAGTCTTTCCAAAGGCAATCGATGTGATTGTATGGCGTTTGCCGGATGCAACTTCATTCAACTCGTTTTTGCTCACCCGATAAATGCCACGACTGCAGCTCATCCACAAATAGCCGTGGTTGTCATCGAGTATTTGATAGACGCCATGACTGTAGAGGCCATTGGCTACATCGAAGCTTGTAATCTTGCCATCCTGAAAGCGGACAAGGCCGCCGTCATACGTACCAATCCATATCACACCGTCGGCATCCTGATAGAGTGACCAGATATTATTGCTGGGCAATCCGTTTTTCTCCGTCCACTGAGTAAAACGGCCGTCATGCAGGATTGCGATACCTCCGTATCCGCCAATCCAGAGATCGCCTGATTGACTCTGCATCAGCACATGGATGTCGTTTGTCGGGAGTCCGTCTCGTACCGTAAACAGCCGAGTTAACCCATCTTTATATGACACCAATCCATTCACAGTGCCGAACCACAACGTTCCCGCTCGATCCGCCAGAATGGCTTGTGCCACCCAGGGGAGCTTAGGGTTCTCGATCTTCCGAAATCGTCCATGATCAAAGATGCTTAGACCTCCATGGCTGCCAAACCATAAGCGACCGCTACGATCCTGTGCGATTGCAGTCACCAACTCGTTCGGCAGACCATCGCGCACCGTGTAATTTGCAATCTTCCCCTTATCAAACCGGCTCACGCCGATGTGCCATGCGCCAACCCAGACTGCTCCCGAGCGATCTTGGAAAACAGGATATACGTCGTCATCTACCAAACCTTCTTCTCTGGAGTAAGTCCGGATTATCTGTGGCTGTAGCTGATAGAGGCCTTTACCCTCTGTTGCCAGCCAGAGGGTTTGTTCACGATCCTCGAATACATGAGTGGGAGATATCTCTATGGCGTGGTTTGAGGAGATAAAGTCGAAGTGACGTGTGAGTCGAGGTCCCACTCGAACCTTCCAAACATGCCCATGCTGATCGATATAATGTGCCGTGGCATCGCGATCAACCTGAAGAAACTTAGGGGATGGTCCGGGAAGGAGGATTGCTTTTTGACCGCCCTCGGCCTCCAACCAGATGTCGCCTTTCTGGTCTGACGCCGCATAGAAGATGGCCCGTCCTCCTAGCCAATGCGGCAGGTCGTAGGAAGAAAAGTGCCCTCGGAGAAAGCAATACAGCTTCGTATGGCTGGACGCCCAAAATCCGGCATCATCCCAAATAAATGGATTAAATATGGAACCCGTGTGTGATGGAGTGACATCTGTAAATCGATTGTTCGTGTTGTCCCATCGTTCGATTCGGTCCGCCGACAGAATCCACAAGTGACCTGTAAGATCGACGGTAAGGCCGCGAACCGTACCGTTCTCAATCCCTTGCTCCTGGCCATATGTTTCAAACGACCCATCGTGATAGCGCGTTAATCCCGCGCCGTCGGTGGCGATCCACAGCTCACCATTCTTTCCTTGCACAATGCCACTAAATCGATTCGACTCGATGCCTTTCGTATTTGATCGATTGAACGATGCGAACCGCACGCCATCAAAACGAACCAGTCCGTCAAAGGTGGGAATCCAAATGTATCCATCCGGCGTTTGAGTGATTCCGCGGATGCTGTTTTGCGGCAAACCGTCATCCACTGTCCAATTGGTGTAGCCATACTGCGTTTGAGCAGATGCAACACTACTCAGGAGTCCGAAAACGCATGCGCAAAATAACAAAATACGCCGTGTTATGTCGGCCGTTAGTAACGCCCCTACACGATCAATTGCGATTCGCGGCATGCGCAGGAAACACCGGCCTCACTCATTCGAAGATCCAGATGAACTGTTCGTGATGATTCGCTCTAATTCTGTCAGGTCCTGCTTCAATGCGTAGCCAGACGCGCCAACCTGGGAACTGGCCCGCCTCAACTTGTCATCATCATAATCTGTCACCATGACGATGCAAGCGCTTGGGTAGGCGGATCGTATTTGCCGCGTAGCCGATAGACCGTCCATCCGAGGCATTCTGATATCCATCAGAACCAGATCCGGATCGTAGCGACGATACGCAGTCAGGGCATCCGCTCCATCTTCACACTCATACACTTCAGAAGCGACATGGCTGATGGCACGCCTGATCAGGCGGCGAACCGCGCTATTGTCTTCCACGATAAGAATGGTCATATTTTTGATGTTCTGCCTAGCGCTTCGGCCGGCGTAACTCGCCTGAGGGCCGGGCCGCTGTTCGCACTCTACTCAACACTAATCACTACGCAGAATGCGCGCAATGCGAGCGACCGCACAGGCCGTCTAAGAGGCAGCGCACAGATGGATGTGTAGCAACCGCTATATTTTATCCCGCCCATTCCCGTGTACTCTCGGCTCGATCATCCGGAGTTTGAGGTCAGCCTGTGCCGCAATGCCGTTGGTGAAACAGGCTCTTAGGCTCGCGGAATATCACATTACTCTTTAAGGATGCCACTATGCTGCCCGCTCTCGACGAAGCCAAGTTATATAGACAATCAGGCTCAGGCCTGCACCTCACTCTTTTCGCGCTCACCCGTGTCCTAGCAATAGGGATTCTCGTGATGGCCCACATCCGGCCTGCCCATGCCATGATGAGCATAATCTCTCCAATTCCCGGCACGGTGGTCCAGGAGGCGAGTGCCTCTACCACATATTTGCCTTCACAAGCAAATCGCGCGCAGATTCAGGTCGCATCGTCGAACTCTTCTACAGACGTCGGTAAAACAATAACGATTACCCTGCCGGTAGGAACGAGAACAGAAACCCTGAAAGCAGTTCTTAACGGTAAAACCGTGAGCGATCGCTTTTCAACGGTGTCCTGCAACGATGCGGTGTGCGAGACCGGTACCCTGACTACTACCGATGGACTTCTTGGCGAAAAGAATTTGTTGTACGTGATAGCGCGAAAAGCCGATGGATCCCTGGTGAGTTCCCGGCTGCGCTTTGCCGGAAGCCATGCAACGGCCACCGTGCGGGCTCCGAGCGCAAAGATAAGGTTATCTGCTAATGCGGTTATGGCGCCACTGCCAACCAATAGTAGCTTCCTTCCTCCATCTATTGCTTTCACTATCTCGCCTGGAGGCTGGCAGAGCGGACAAACTTGGATTACTGTCGGCACGGAGCAAAGTTACCCTGATTCAAACTACACTTGCTCCGGCAGATATACAGCAGTAGTGCTTGATCGCGTCAGCTTGACGGAGAAGACTGCGGCTCCCGAATCTTCTCCCCAGTGTATTGCTAATGGCGCTGCGCTGACGAAATACCTTAAGGCGCTTGCACCTAGCGATCTTGTGATCGTCGGCACGAACGCGGGCCAGAATACGGACGCTGGCACAGGAGCCGGATATTTAGACACAACTTCCGTCGGAGGAACCGAGTATCTCTGTAATGCAACGTGCACTGAGGCCTCTATTAGTCCCGAAACCCCGCTCAGTTACCTCATGGTTGGAGCTGGGCAAGCAGCTCCCGGGTCCGCTTACGAAAACTACGATACTGCTCCAGCATACGAGACATTTGGGAGCTTCGCTACGGGCATGCTGATAGAAGACTCGAATGGAAATTACAATTTCCATTCCTCCTCGCCCGTCGAATACGTAGTAACCCCTAACGACCCGAATAGTAACAATCAAAGTACTGTCACTCTGCAAGGAACCGCGTCGTTTTCTCGTTACAAGGGATATAACTATCCCAACAAGTTAGTCTTCTCTCCACCCTCGAATGAGAATGGATATTGGCTGCTATTTCTACGCCGCGACGATTTGGATTTTGTGGCCGGACAACCGGCTAACTATCAGACATGTTTTTCTGCCGGGAATGGCGCCAAACAGGAGACGGATATAACAAACTGTGGACAGTTCTTTGCGACCGGATCTACAGATCCCATCACTGCAAGGCAAGCCTATGCAAATCTTGTGGCAGCACTGCAGAACATCTCTTTCGATGACTTGGTATTTCTCGTTACCGTCGGGAATGCGGCAAATCCAGCCTACACGGATCCAACAAATCTGGCGGAAGATACAACTGTTGGGCCCGTAGCACATATTTTTGCCACGACTCTCGAATCCTGGGGAGGAACGACCGGACAGATTCTCTCGCTATATGCGCCGAACAGTGCATATACTCTTATCTCCTGTTTAGATTGCGGTAATTCGCTCACAGGTCACGCGGTGCTATCAACAACAGTTGCGAGTCAGCAGTGGCAAACAGGCACAGTTCATGGATTGCTCGCACGCAATCTGCATGGTCTTTACTGGCCCGGCAGAACCTCTCAAGAGACAAGCCAACAAGTGGCGAACAAACAGGGTGCGGATTTCACATTAAACATCGTCGCGTCCACGCCGCCCGTTGAATGGCCTGAATTGAGTGGAAATCTATTACCTAATGCATCCAGTGTTGACGGTCAAATCGCGGCATATCAATATCTCAGTTATCAACTGATTACCCAGCACTATATTCTCGGAGCTCAAGGAGACTATCTTGATGACATTCATTTTTATTTCACCGGCAGTAATAATACTTACATTGATTACCATACCTTCGATCCTCTAACCGTTCCATTTCCGGATCCTTCCGGTTCCTGTTACTCATGGCCAGATCCTGTTACTGGCACCACGTTGCCATGCTTCACTCCGGCCGATCTTGCCGCAATGGCAACTCAAGTGAAAACGGAAATTGTCAATTTGGACAATGTTCTCCAATTCATGGTGAATGGTTCAACCAATATGAAAGACGTGGTAGCTGCGGGAAATGGAAGTGCTGCCTTAGCACTTATTGGCGCAGCTTCAGCAGTAGAAGGCAGTAATTTGCAGCCGCCTCCCGATACACCTGTTACTCAGTCTGCGTCGGCTATGACGAGTCTCTTTAGTTCACTTATTAATCTGAGTTTGCAACTAGCTTCCGATGGACTTGTGGATGAAGACAAACTCAAAACTATCACCGCGTTTGGTTCTACAGTAGCTGATGGGCTCGACTTTGCGAATGCCGTCACCGGCGGGGTCACGACTGGCGGGGACGCACCGCTTCCAAGCCCCGATTATCCCGTCAAGATCGGCATTGCTAACCTCGCCAACAGCGGATTGCAAGAACAGCTCACTGCAGGATTTGATATTGAGCTCGATACAATCCTTGGAGATTGGGGCAAATTATCGGCCTTAGGGCCGCTCATTACGGACAGCAACAACGCTGCATTTTACGCTCCTAACCAGGCTGCGCAGAACCTGGCGGTAACGGCACTTGGGCAAGCTGCACAGCGCAACTTTTATATGTCCCTGCTACCGATCTCATATTCGGTTCAGTACTATCCCTCATGGTTTCGGGGAGACACCAATCCTCCCAATCCGCCAGATATGGGAACACAAACCGGGGACCTTGACTGTAACAGTTGGTATCCGTGGAACCAGACGACGGTGTGGCCTTTAATTTCTCTTTACTATCCCACCTACCTTGGAACAGCAAACCCATGGGGTAGCACCTACTCTAATACGTCTCCAATCGATTACTACGTCATTGCTTCACAGACAGTGAATAATCCCGGCTCCTCAGGGCAGCGAATCAACTTCCTGGATGGGCAAGTCGGTTCCACTCTCTTCTCGCCAGCCGGACTGAACATACCCCTCGAACCGTTTGTCATGCCTCACGGCCCCATGGCCCCTGTTTTCTGGGATACGACAGTAAAAGGTTTCGACAACTTTCCGGCTCACCAGACATTGGCCTGTGGTCAGACGTCCGGCGGAGTGGGGAGCGCGCCGAACAATCCTTATATGACGGCCACGTCCCTCTCCGCCCCCTCAAGCTCCGTTTTGGGAGAAGCCGTCGACTTGGTGGCATCACTCACCTCTGCGGCTGGTGTGCCAAAGGGCACAGTATCCTTCCAGACTGGAAATACCGTTCTGGGGACAGCGCCGCTAGACTCTACAGGCAAGGCGGAATTGTCTGCAAACGGATTGGTCCTCGGGACTAATTCAATCACGGCATATTACATTGTGAACGACCCTTACTATGCGTCTCAATCAGCTCCGAGTACGATCGAGGTCTATGCAAACGCACCCGGTATGTTGCTCTCTCTATCTGCAGCCAATCTAACGGTCACCTACGGAGCAATGTCCTCTCCGGTAACCGTGCAGGTGAACTCGGAGTCTGGACTGGTTGGGGCTATTAACTTTAGTTGCACCGGACTGCCGGTAGGCATGACCTGCAACTTTCACCCCGCACAGGTAACTATAGCTGCAGGAAGCAGCGCAACTACTTCCTTCACAATCAGTAGCAAAGCCACTCAGGCTGCTGGAACACTGTGGGGCAGGGGAATTGGCATCCTGCTTCTTCCCTTCTCTCTGTTGTGCCTCTGGCGGATTCGAAACGGACGGCGACACCTTCAAGGATTCGCTTGCCTTCTGCTGCTGTCGGTACTGTCTCTAGGATTGGTAATAGGGTGCGGTGGCGGAAGCAGCAAGGCGCAACAATTACAGGAAACCGGATCGAAGACCATTCTTGTGACGGCCACCAGCGGCTCGATTACAAGAACGATCCCTCTCGTCCTCAACATCCAATAACAGAACCAAGACCGATGCGGTAGAAATCGCCGCATCGGTCCACCCCATTAATGATGAAGGCGGTCGAGATGATGCCTACGATGTGGTTCTTATCCGCACTCGTGATCTTTTATTGCGCCGATGTCGACTCTCGAAACCTCGAAAAACAGTGTTGCCGACCATCTTGAAGTTATCCGTCCAGTATTGAGGCAGACTGTCCATCCTCCGTATCGTCGAGCATCCTTCCGCCATAGGGCTTAGCAATCAACTCGGAAGATTCGTCTTCTGTCCTTCTCCCATCACGTCGGGATATTCCTGGCTGCGCACTAGCCAGAACACAATACCGAGAGCAAGTGCGGCGCCCGCGAGCGCTGCAACAGTGGAAGGCGCGGTTTGATAAAGATCCAGAACAATAAATCTTCGGACGATGGCGAGCAAGGCAATCAGGATGACGGCCCGAGTTTGGACGACGTTGCGTCGATCATGAAGTACGACCATCAGCGAGTTTTTGAACTCAAGGGCAATCAGCAATGTCAGGATCATGCCGAACAGAGATTGGAACGCCTGCGCGTCCCCTGGATCGAGGGGGTGGTTCCGTATCATCGCCACCGTATGAAGAATCAATTGCCAGGTGGCGACGGCCACGATCACGGCGATGATCCAGGTCAGAATGGAGACGATCATTTGCTCGAACTTCTCATAGATCGAGAGGGTCTTCCAGCGGGAGTTCCTATCCAAGCCAAACAAACGAAATGACATTTCCTTTTCCTCCTCCTCCTCCTCCAAAGAAATTCAAAGCAAAAGCTTACGAAAATTCAGTCCTTGATGAGAGACGCAACACCGGCTTTCGTAAAGGAACGTGCGACCTCATGTTACATCTACCATTCACCTCAGTTTTGCGCTCCTGCGAGATGCCGAGGGCAATCCAAGCTGGTCTGGTCGGCTTTTCGGTC
>Ga0206863_1244_pt1 | contig 15906 bp, 11 predicted proteins | sample Alteio_BWOrgCont_41_FD_152634 | JGI IMG/M metagenome (GOLD analysis project Ga0206863, IMG submission 152634) | Enriched cells from forest soil in Barre Woods Harvard Forest LTER site, Petersham, Massachusetts, United States -... | ecosystem: Environmental > Terrestrial > Soil > Temperate forest >...
CCACTGGGCTTCTCGAAAGCGAGCTTTTCGGTCACGAAAGGGGCGCATTCACTGGCGCGATTATGCAGAGGCTCGGACGCTTTGAACTCGCCAATCGTGGGACGGCCTTTCTCGATGAGATCGGTGAGATTTCGCTGGAGCTTCAGCCTAAGCTGCTTCGCGTTCTGCAGGAGCGGGAGTTCGAGCGCCTGGGAAGCACTCGAACCATCAAGACGGATGCGCGCCTCATCGCCGCAACCAATCGAGACCTCGCTGCATGCATCGAGGAGCGGACATTTCGCGCAGACCTCTTTTACCGGTTGAATGTCTTTCCGATTCGTGTTCCTTCGCTTCGTGAGCGGCCTGAAGACATTCCGTTGCTGGTAAGGCACTTCGTGCAGTACTTCGCGCGCAAGATACACCGCGTGATCGACACGATTCCTTCAGAAACCATGGAAGCGCTTGTACGCCATTCATGGCCGGGAAATATCCGCGAACTACAGAACTTGATTGAGCATTCCGTCATCGTGTCCCCCGGTCCCGTGCTTCAGGTTCCGCTTGCGGCTTTGCAATTTCAAACCGCACCCGCTCCCGACGGAACGAAGCGCGGAACCCTGGAAGAGGCTGAGAGGGAGCATATCCTCGCTACCCTGAAGGAAACCAAATGGGTCATTTCCGGGCCGAAGGGCGCGGCGGGGCGGCTCGGGATTAACCGTTCCACGCTACAGTTCCGGATGAAGAAGCTGGGCATCCTTTCGGCCCGGGACGTAATGGGCCGTGCACCAGTCCCCTAGATTCGGACAGGCACGCTCATTAGCTGTCACCCGATTCTCGACGGTCGCCCTAACGCTCGCTAGCAGCACTTCAGGAGAGGCGTAATGCTCAAGATCACGGTGGAACAGGAGCCGGGCAACATAACTCTGATACTCGAAGGCAGCCTCAGCGGCGCCTGGGTGTCAGAGCTGGAAGATGTCTGGCGTGTCGCAGTCTCCAACAGAGCAGGACGCGCCGTCCGCGTAGACCTTGCCGACGTATACGGGATAGATGCCGCAGGCAGATATCTCTTGCTGCTGATTGATGAGCGCGGGGGCCAGATGATCGGATCCGGTGGCAGAATCCTCGACGATCTCGTCGAGAGTTGGCATCTCAAGATGGATTCGTGAAGGCTCGTGAATTCCGCGAATCGAGTCGGAAGGTATCTCAGCAGTGAAACACGATCTTGCAATTGTGGGAGGCGGATTGCTGGGCCGGCTGTTAGCCTGGCGCGGCGATGCCGGGCTGGGTCTGCCATCAGATGCCTGCCAGGTGATGGAGTGGGGCTTCGATGGAGTCCTGGTCAACACTGCGGTTTCACGAGCGATCGATCCGGTCACCATGGCGACAGCCTTTGCGAGCGCGACAAAAGCAGGGCGGGCGGGATATTTAGCAGGTCCGATACCGGTGCAGGATCTAGCGGTGGCCAGTACTCCCCAGATAGGCAAACCATTTTGGAACGAGGCTTCCCGATTTAACTTTGAGGAGACAGTGTGAGCGTTTCCGTTTATATCGACGGCCACAAAGCATTTACGCACCTCTATCCGAGGGCGTACCGTCTGCAATGCTCTAGATAAGCTGCCTCATGCAACGCGGATAGATCAAGCACTCCACCCCATAACCATCGAGGAGCATCGAGACCTTTCCGGTGACGACCCTTAAGCTCCTTTGCCCACGCCTGACGTTCGGGCGTTTTGAGCTGACGTCCATGCGCACGTCCGACAACGCCTGCCATGACACGGGCGATAGCAGTTGCTTCTGAACGCTGAAGTCCCAGCAATTCAAATTTCAGATCCTGAGGACGGAGCTCGCGGATGACAACCTGCCGGCCACTGATTTTGGCGGCAATCATCCGATCCCCGAGAAAAGGCGAAAGATTGCGAGCGCCAGTCACGACACGCTCAGCGTTATTTGCAGGCATTGTGGCAGAACTCGAACAGGGTGCTGCAGCAGTGACAGCTTCCTTGATGTCCAGCAACCTATACTCATGTAGCTTCTTGGCTCCGACACCAACCAGAGCCGCATAGCGAAGACGCCCCAGAGAACTACAGCCTTTCATCCAATAGGCAGCGTCGAGCAGCCTGACATTCTTGGGTCCTTCGCGGCCGGTAATTATTTGAATTAGCTGGTGAAGGCCGTGCTCGTCGAAGAGTCGCTGAAGCTCCTTGCTTTCTTTCGACGCAAGTTTCCAGAACTTTGGCCCCAGCGGAATCGTTGGCTTTACATCTTCGATTCGCTCTTCCGCAAGGTGCCTCCATTGACGATTTTTCGCCTGTCGCATCACTCTGCGAATAGGCTCGATATCTGCCGGATTGACTCTCGGGGAGTGACCTGTGAGGCCCGACAGATAACCTCCGATCATCGCTTCGAGCATCAGAGCGGTCGTCACTCCGGGAAGATCCGAGCTCCTCGCGGCCATTGCGAGCGAAAGTCCCAGCCGAAGCAAGTCATGCGCAGGATTGCCGATTACAGTCTGGTCGAGGTCGCGTATCTGGATGTCGATGTTGCCTTCGACATCGGCAACCGGCCCGAGGTTCCCAGTATGGCAATCGCCACATATCCATAAATCAGGTCCAGCAGGAATTGAGGCTTGCACAGATTTGCTGCGAAGCCATTCATAAAACTGCACTGTATTTCCCCGGACGTAGGCATGCGCCGACATCGCCATCTTTGCGCGTCTGCGCTGGTCAAGTACAGCTTTGCGATTTGCTGGAGTAATGGTGTCCTCCAATAGAACGATCCCCCTAACAGTACATTTGCGGTGGCCCGGAAATTCAGATTCCCTTCACCATCCCCTCTCTCGTTTGAATGTGCCCAATCTCTGCCATCCCAGGCAACCGGTTCGAACTTCCGGTTAGGCCACCTAGTGTTTTACCTCGGGTTCAGTCATAAGATGCATCTAAACGACCAAGCAGTCATGCATACCTGTGTCCCGCCCTGGAAAGGTTAATCTCGTGACTAAGTCCACCCTTGAAGTACAGACACGAACTACGAATGACTGGTTCGGCAAGTTCGCAGCCTCCGCCTCAGGCTGGCTCGGCTCGAAGTGGGCCTTTGCAGGCGCTGGCTTGGTGATCGTTCTTTGGGCTGCTGTCGGGCCAATCTTTCATTTCTCCGACACGTGGCAGCTGGTCATCAATACTGGCACCACGATTGTGACTTTCCTGATGGTATTTCTCATTCAGAACACGCAAAACCGCGACGCGAGAGCAATCAATCTGAAGCTTAATGAACTCATTCGCGCTATCGATAAAGCACGCGATCAAATGATTGATATCGAGAATCTCAGCGATCTGGAACTGGACGAGCTACAGGCCAAGTACGAGAAGATCAAAGCAGAATGCATCGACCGCCAGTCCCGAGGCAAGAAGGAACAGCCACTAGCAGTTACAAACCTCTAGTTAACAAGGGGCGGCCTTAGTGTAGAGACCGGGAACATGGTTTACAAAACAGACCGGAGACATGGCTTACACCATGTCGGAGATCGAGTGGCTCGCTAGCTTTGGGCCTAAGCACGATGATGCGTGCATGCCCTGGAGAGAGAGTCGAATCGTGGATCAGCGTCTACAGTTTTTATCGAGTTATCCGAAGGAGGAGATGTCCGTAACCGATCTCTGTCATGAATATGGAGTCTCTCGTCCGACTGCCTACAAGTGGATTAAGCGCTACAACGAACTCGGCCCAGAAGGTCTGCTTGATCAAGCCCGCAAGCCGCATGGCTGTGCACACGCAACTTCAGCGGAAATCGAAAACGAGATCCTTGCGCTGCGGAAGCGCTTCCCGACATGGGGAGCGCGGAAACTGAAGGCACGATTAGAACGAATGAACCCCAACGTATACTGGCCCGCTGCAAGTACCGTGGGAGAGATTCTCAACCGCGCTGGCCTAACCAACCCGAAGCGCAAGAAGCGCCGGACAACACCCTACTCTGAGCCATTCTCGGAGGTGACCGCTCCGAACCAATTGTGGTGCATGGACTTCAAAGGGTATTTCATGACGGGCGATGGCTACCGTTGTGATCCGTTCACGATCACTGATGCGCACAGTCGATATCTGATTCGCTGCCAGGCCGTGGCACGGATGGATCTGGCTCAGGTAAGCGCGATCTGCGACGCAGCGATGCGTGAGTACGGCGTTCCAGAGCGAATTCGGACTGACAATGGAGCGCCGTTCGCTGGTACAGGTCTTTTGGGCCTTTCGAAGCTATCGCTGGGATGGATGAAGCTGGGCATAGTACACGAACGTATCCAGCCGGGGTGTCCCCAACAGAACGGGAGACACGAGAGGATGCATCGCACCTTGAAAGAGGAACAACGAAAACCACCAGCCAGAACGTTGACCGAGCAGCAAAAGAAGTTTGATCGCTTCCGCTTGATATTTAATCATGAACGTCCTCATGAAGCCTTGCAAAACGAGACACCCGGTAGTGTCGATGTGCCAAGTGCGCGAATGCTACATGGAAATGCATGGAGTTTCACTTACCCGAAGACCTTCCACACTCGCCGGGTCAATAACAGCGGAGATATCAGCTGGCACAAGGGAAGGGTTTTTATTAGCGAGGTTTTTCGGAACGAGGAGATTGGCTTGGAGCAGATCGACGAAAACATGTATCGAGTTTGTTTCTGTAATACCGAGCTCGGCGAGTTCAATAGCTCGGAAATGCGATTCCGTCCGGCAATCCGTATTTGAGTCAGTAGCTGCCTATGGGACACTGCTCGCATAAGAGATCCAGACAGGACGGCACTTTCCCGATGGGGAGGTCCGTCCTGTGAATAGCCGCTCTTTGCAACGGGCAGCGGGGGCTACCCAGTACCGACTTCCGGTTTGAAGAGTATATCTCTCTGAACGCGCTAATCAAGAACGAGTTTCCTCTGGATAAAGGGTCGGGAAACACTGCGCCTTGCTACTCGTATCATCGAACAAAGATCGGATTAACGCGCCTGCGCGTGATTCTGCTCATTGATGTCGCACGGATTCTGCATTGATGGCATACTTAATCACTTTTCGGGGTACAGCACGTGATAAAGCTCCTCCGCCGGTGCGATCGGAAGAGGCCGCTTCAAGAGAATGAGTCTCATTGAGTTTAGGCGTGTGCATCATTTCTGGGCGATTTTTGAAATATGGAAGCGGGAGCGGCTCATTCAAGGAGCTCAAGTCAACAATCGCGATTCCAGTGCCGTTCTGTCCTGAAATGGCAATCAAGATGTTATCTTTGCCGTCACTGACCAGCGCATCGTAATTCTGAGACAGCGCCACTGGTAGGGCTATCCGTGCATCGTAAGTCCCGAGTCGACCGTCGTAGACATCGATCCCGTTGGTAGTTGGCTGGAACAATAGCGTGCCGTCTGCACTTAACTTGGCCCCGTCGACATACGAAACGTCGAGCGCTTCGCGGTCGTTTAATGCTAGATAGGACTGGGCATTCAAGTTTGCATCGTAGAGATAACTTGTCGCTTCCAAGGTGGCCTGGTTGCTGGATAGAGACAAATTGTAGTCTCCGTAACAGCAGCCCGGATCAGCCGATGCATACTGAATTGTATCGGTCTGAGTGTCGATGCTGAAAACTGAGCCGTCATTGTTAAAGTACGCCGTTGAATTGTCAGAACTTAATACGGCCCTCAGCTGCTGCGCCCCGGGAAATGTGTAGATCCCATAGCTCTTAATGCTACCGTTACTCGAATCGAGCTTGAAGATGCCCGGCGAGCCAGTGGTGTTGGGGTCATATGTAGCGTAATAGATCATGCCGGTGTCGCTGATTGCTATGGCCGATGGCTGAAGTGAATTTGAGAGAAGGAACGAATGGACAGTCGATTGCGTATCGGGATCAATAACATAGATCGCTCCCGCGCTTTGGTCTGACACAGCAAGCTTGCTGTCGTCCGGAGAGAGCGCGATTCCCCACAAGCGGTGTGCGGTGCCGTTCGGGGCAGCAGGTAACTGAATCGAAGTGAGCCACTGCCCTTGAGATCGCGAAAACACGCGAATTACGGACGCGTCGGTGAAATAGTAGATGTCGCGTTTCGGGTCATAGATACCCTGAGCCAACGCTGCGCCGCTCAAAGCGAATTGCTGCAACGGCGGCAGGTACTGCATGCCACCGCTCAGCATAGTAGTGCCCGACGATGTCGACAGTGTAATGTCCTGTGCGGCGCCGGCGACCCCGGATGGTACGGTGTAGGCGACCGACTGCAATGGATATGGGGGGCTTTCGACTCCATACGCATTTGGATTAAATGCCGCGATCTGTGCGGCTTTTCCCCCGACAAAAACCTGCAAGTGGGACGGGATCTGCGCCGGGTTCGTCACTGGACCAAACCCGTAGCCATAGATAATTCCGGTTCCTCCTCCCTCAGCCGTCGAAGAGTTCGGCGTGGTCTCAAGAATTGCAGGCCCATAGCTGAATGCATCCGGGAGGATCTGTAAAGACCCATTGGTATAGAGCAAGGAAACATCCACAGGCTCTGGGGGGCCAGCCGGGGTAACCGTAGTGAACAGGTCACCTGCCGAAGGTTCGGTTGACCCTGCCTTATTCGCTCCAAAATAGATCGTGTCAAGATTGCTATATGGAGAAAGTGTGACGGTTGTCCCTCCCGCGGTGGAACCCGTTGCGGGACTAAGGTAGCCGTTCAGAACATCCGATCCCACCGGACCTGTCTGTAACGCGCTGGTGTCGAGGAACCCAACTCCTTCCTCCATTGGACCAGCCAATAGCCCCGTGTTGTCGACTGCCTGATAAGCCGGGGTGTAAATCGGCCCAGAGGCGCCGCCTCCCACAATTGGCGAAAGAAACAGGTTGGAGAACCAGCCAAGCAATTGGCCACTCGCAATGTCGTATGCGTATACGATTCCAGTCCACGAGTCCTCTGAGACATAAACTGTCTTTGAATCCGCACTTGTAACCATCGCGGAAGTGCCGGTGGAATCCGCTGTGAGCGTGATGGTTGACCTCTGAGCTAGCGTCTTCGCGTCAAGAACAACGACTTGAGGTGGAGGATTACCGGTGCCAACAGTCCCCCACTGAAGAGCCAAAATTGATTGGCCATCGGGCGTAGCAACAACGGGATACCCCCCAAATCCGTTCTCTGAAACGAACGAATTCGTAGCTCCGGTGTGAGGATCGACGGTGCAAACCCTGCTTCCATTTCCTATGACAAGCAAAATCAATGAACGGTCGCCGGTCACCGAGAACTCGGAAATTCCTCCCGCTTGTTGTCCACACGGAATTGCTGCGCTTTCGCCGTAAATAGTGATCGAGTTACTAGCCGGATTCCACACAGCAAATGCCCCGTAGCCGTCAACGCCAACGATCCCCCCCTGTCCGCCGAGTAAAGCGAGACTCCCGTCAGCGAGCACCCGCACGGAGTAGGCCATAAAACCGTTAGAGCCAATCTGGGAGGCCATGTACCTCTTCTTGACTGTCATTGACACCGGGTCGATGGCATAGATGTCGCCAACTTGGGTTCCAACGTACAGAGTCGTATGATCCGGTGTCTCGTCGATTCCGTATGCGCCGGGTACGACGATGCTGCCGACTACTGTCCGCTGCGCCGCATCCAATGCGAACACCCGATTCGAGGCCGGGTCGGTCACGAAAAAGCGATTTGTACTTGAATTGAAGACGATCCAATTGCTATTCGGATATAGAAAATATTCGGTTGTAGCATCAGTACGTGTATATCGAGTACGCGGGAGGGAGATATTTCCGGCATACGCTGTAACTGCAAGGCTAATTGTCGCCTTATGGTTGAGGGAGCCTGACGAACCGGTTAACGTCAGAGAGGCCGTAGTCGCTGACACGTATGCAGCCGATGTGAAAGTCAGCTGTCCCGATTGCCCAGGAGTGACCTCTAGGCTAGTGGGAGAAACAGACGCACCCGACGGAAGCCCAGTTACCCCTATCGTGACGGGCGAGGTGAATCCATTGGAGCCCGTCACCGTAACTGAGGCGGTTGCTGAGGAACCAGAAGCAACCGTAACGCTTGAGTTGGAAACTGCAAGGCTAAAATCCGGACTAGGAGGGGGCGTTGTCGTAGTACTCCCGGTACTCCTGCCACCTCCGCAGCCTGCGACAATACAAAGGGCTGCGGTCACAAATGACAAAGTGGCAAAACTTGCTCCCCTGCGAAACGTGCACAGAATTCCAACCCACTCTGACCATCTGCCTTCCCCTTTGAGATCGTAGGATGCGACTTTCCGTAGGAGTGGTGATACTTCTCTTATCGTCCTATTTCTCCGTGCAAAGTCTCGGTGCAACTGGCATATGGAAATCAAAGAACGCAACTGATGAGCGCATACCAACGACAATAGAGCAGGGTGCACGTTTCGTCCTGGACTGAAGATGATCTTGTAGGGGGGTGTGCCTCGATTATAGCAGCGGTTCTGGACAAAGCCAGCCTCAAACAATGTCATGGTGGCAGACAGTATCGACAACTGGAACGCACTTGCAGCTAACGTCAAAGTAATCCGGAGCGGTGCACATGGTCGATTTCCAGTCCCACGCTCCCACTTCTCAACGAGTGGTAAATTGCCAACTCATTCAGCGAGAAATAATCACTGTCGTTGACACAAGCAAGCCGTGGAATTGACATAGGTGGGCGGTCACTCGCTTTCCCTGTCACACCACCGTGCGTACGGGTCCGTACACGGCGGTTCGGTAGGATTAAGCGCCGGGTGTGCAGCGCAAGGAAGGAAGCCCCAAACGATCGAAGTAAGCGGCTGGCATGGCATAGGAGAGAGCCTGTGTTCGGCTAAGCCGCCACGGTCCCCACTGATGTCCTGCCGTACGAGCGGCCAGATCATGACTGAGATCTAACTTTCGCAATCGGGCATATCGTGTCTTCCCTGTCCGCCATTGCTTGCAGGCGGCAGAGCGTATACGACGCCTGATCCATTTATTGAAACGGTCCAGCACGGTCGGGGTCTGGCAGAACCCAAAATAACTCTGCCATCCCTGAAGGTAGCGGCTCACGTCGCGAACCATTTTCTCGAGACTGATGCCTCTGGTTCTACGAGTAAGGACTCGGATTCTTGCCTGGAACCGGAGCACTGCTTTGGGCGCGATTCGGCGCTTTGGCATTGTTCCATTCGTAAAGCTGAACCCGAGGAACTTTCGCTCCCATGGTCGTGCCACAGCACTCTTATCCCGGTTCACCTTCAGCTTGAGTTTGCCTTCGAGGAGTCTTGTGAGTCCCTCCATCAGGCGTTGGCCCGCTCGTTGGCTGCGGACATAGATGTTGCAGTCGTCCGCGTACCGTACAAAACGATGCCCTCTTTGCTCCAGCTCCCGATCAAGTTGGTCAAGAACAAGATTCGACAGCAGAGGAGAGATAGGTCCGCCTTGAGGCGTACCTTCCTCCGTCAGTTCCACGAGTCCGTTTTCCAACACACCTGCCGTAAGCCAGCTCCGAATCAGTCGCAAAAGCCGTTGGCCTTTTACCCGCTTGGCAACCTGACTCATCAGTTTGTCGTGGTTGACTCGATCGAAGAACTTTTCCAGATCGAGATCGACCACCCAACGGTGCCCCGCACCGATGTGCTGCTGGGCACGCGCGACCGCCTGATGCGCCGAGCGTCCGGGACGAAACCCGTAGCTCGATTCAGAGAAGGTATGGTCCCAACTGCGTTGCAGAATCTGCATCACTGCCTGCTGAATCAGTCGATCCAGCACCGTAGGGATGCCAAGCTTTCGCACCCCTCCGTCCGGCTTCGGGATTTCCACCCTACGTACCGGCTGCGGTTGATAGGTTCCGCTCAACAGTTGTTCCCGGATGGTTATCCAGTGCTGCTTCAGGTACTCCGCAAAGTCATCGACCGTCATTCCATCGATGCCCGGACTGCCTCCGTTTCCTTTCACACGCTTGTATGCCTGCCAGAGGTTTTCTCTCTGGCAAACCTTCTCCATCCATTGCTCTTCCGGAACCAGGCTTTCTGCACTGCACTTCGCCACGGGTGCTTCGGTCCCTTCATGGGACAGACTCCGAGCTTCACTCGTCATCCGTTCCCCGAAGGCCAGCTCAAGCTGGTTCTTCTGCCGCTTTGCACCCTTGAGTCGTGCCACCTACTTGCCTCTCCTATCGTTCAGGCCTTCGTCCACCGTTCCCGGCTCTGCCTAGCTGTTGACTCCGCCTTTCGGCTTTGGAGTGCCTCATTAGCTTTGCCGACGACATGGCCTACTATGCCTTCTGCTGACTTCTGCTGCACGTTCAAGAAGAATCGCTCCCTCTTCAGTCGTGAATCCACGACATGCAACAGATCTCCCGTGGTAAGTTCGATTGCCTTCAGCGCACCACCGCCGGATTTACCCGCACTCGCCTTTGATGGATATGGGCTTTGCTGTTCATTGCCAACTCGCCCGCGAGTACTGGCCTTGTATCCGGTTCTTGTCCATCGGCGTACGCCTTTGCTCCACGCTTCCTTCAGACCCCACCTCGCGATGACGCCCTTGCGCTTCGCTAATCCTTCACCTCCATCAGGTTGGATAGGGGACTTACACCCCATCAACTATCGAACATGCACGGCACACAATGACAGAGTGTGGAAAGCATGGAAAGCCATAAAGCGAGCTTTCCACCCTTCCCACACTCCTTGGAAATCCTGTCAGGATTTCCACATTACCACGGCTTCTACGGCTACTATGTCTTTACAGACCGGCAAAGCCCGCCGCAAACCTACAACCAGAGCCACTTTTGCCGCAAGGGGCTTGTAAACCATGTCCCCGGTCTAAAACGTAAAGCATGTCCCGGTACACTCATTAGGACCACCCCTTATCCTGATTGTTCTAATTGGAAGGACTGCAAAGAGTGAGACCGTAGCGCTCCAAGGCAGATTTGATGACGATATACACGCTACTGCAGGCGCTTCCCTACCCTTTTCCCCGCGCACACGACCGCAGGACTTCTTCAGCTCTCATCTCCGCAATTCCATTACCCTAGACGGCGGCTATCTGAACTCAGAGGTAAACGCGCCACACGAACTCTCCACCGGTACAAACATCGGACAAGCTGACTAGTATATTGGTGGCGTTCTGCTTCTCACAATTGCGGTGGCAGATTCTTACACATGGCGCGCCTTCTATTGGAGGCGCTCCATGTAGTAATCCGGCTGCAATGCGAAGCGGAAATCGAGACGAAGATAGAACGTCTGGGCATCATGTGTGATAAGAGCAACTCGCTTGAGATCCTTTAAATCCGGGTGCTCGAGAATAGAACGGATCAGCCACGATCCCAATCCTCGTCTTCTGTGTTCTTCGACAATAAATACATCGCACAAATAGGCGTAGGTGCTGTAGTCGGTAATCACCCTGGCCACGCCGATTTGCCGCCCATTTTCCTTGAGCGAGAAGCATAGGGAATGGCGGAGAGCCCGTTCGAGCGACTCTCTTGTCAGTTCGGTCCACCATTTCGCTTCCAGCAGAAATTCAAAGACTGCGTCCTTATCGAGAGCAGCGGGATCAGTCGAGATAACAAAGCCGTCCTTCTTTCGTAGAAAATAATTCACATGACTCATTGCATCCTCAATCGGTCACGCGTGCCACTTCTATCTATAAGCTCACACATGTATTGCGACCAATAGCTCTTGTATAAAGGTAATTCGCGTGGAACATTTTATGGAAGCTGTATGTTAAAAATTAACAATGCTGTAGAAGGTGAATACCGCTAAATGTGGCTTGTTAGTAGGCGTAATCGAACCGGAAGAGAGCCAGCGTCGCGAGAAGGACAATCACTGATCCCAGAAGTGTCCGCGATGCAAGACGTTCGCCGAGAATACTGCAGGCCAGCGCCACTCCAAAAAGCGGCGTCAGGTAAAGCGACGCTGAGGCAATCACGGCGTCCACTTGTCCAAGCGCCCTGAAAAAAAGCAGCATCGACAGGCCATAGAAGAAGAGCGCAAGGTAGTCAAACGCGACCCACTGAACAATCGTCAGATGCGTGAGCCTGCCGAGGCAGTTCGGCTCAAGAGCAAAGAGCACTGGAAGGCTGAAAGCGGTTGTCGACAAATAGCTGAAGAAGAGTGTTTCCAGATCGGAAAAAAGGTGCAGCAGCCGTTTGGAATAGACGTTGTAGAATGCAGATCCAAGGCAGCCTGCAACAATAAGGAAATTTCCTGCAAATTCGTGCGCGCGTGTGCTGTGACCAGGCGTGCTGCGCAGAGGCGAGAGCAGAAAGACTCCAGCGAGCCCAAGCAGCAATGTGCCAATGCGAAGTAGGGAGAGGCGTTCGTGCAGTAACCATACGGCAATGAGCGCGCCGAAAATGGGGATCAGCAGGCTGAGGATAGCGCCGTTCGAAGCTGTGGACCAGCTTATTCCGAGTGTCATCCCTACCTGAGCTGTGAGCTGGCCGCAAATTCCGGCGAGAAAAAACTCATGGCGAAGTTTCCATGCAGTTCCGAACTTCACCTTGAAATCCGGCTGCATGCAAAGAAGACCGACGCCCACGATGGTGATCGCATGAAGCGGCAAAAGAGCCGTAGCAAGAGAGCCGAGACCACCCGCAAGAAGCTTGACTGCAACTCCCTGACCAGCCCACAAAAGATTCGCAGCCATGAGCAACAGCAGGGCTGGAGCCAGGCGGCCATTACGCAGGGCAGGCACTATGGCATTTCCTGAAGTGAACGGAGCCGCAACGGATGAATGCCAAATGCATCGACGCCACGCGAGCTGCCCTCAAAGATGTGCGGCATGGCGTTCCGTGCTGCCGCGTATTCCCGAGCTACCTGGTAGATAGCGCTTTGGCCGTCAGGTGTGCCGAGCACAGCGACGACGCCGCCAGCACCACCGCCGGTCATCTTCGCGCCGGCGAAGCCCGCCTTGAGAGCGCGTGATACCAACTCGTCACAGTCTTCTGAACCAAGGCCGCATTCGGTGTAGGCGACGTGCGATTGGCAGAGAATCTCACCGATGAGCCGTATGGTACCGTTCGAAAGATCGGATTGCAGGAGCGAGTTCACCATCTGAACGCGAAAATTTTCCTCTGTCGCATATCGAACCGCTGCGCGAACCGGATACTCCATCTCCAGATGAATACGAGTGAATGGATCAACATGTTCGCCGATCCGCGCCAGCACCTCTTTGCCACTAAGAGACTCCGGTAGCCATCTCTCATACTTTGAGCGAAACTCCGAGGGCGCGAGATTCGACAAGTATCCATTCCAGCGGAAATCGGTCCACCGCGATATTTCGGACACTTCTGGAACCACATCGATTCCCTCACGCTGGCAGATCAATTTGTATCCGATGAACGCCGCGGCACGCGCCGCTTCGTAGGCGGCACCGGTAGTCGAGCGAGGCGCCATCGAATCGATACCCCAGATGCGCAGATTCTCCGGCAGCCTCATAGCAGGAAAAGGCCGACAGGGTTGGCAGAGCAGTGGGAGTAGGTGGTTCTCTTCGCCGAGAACGATCGCGGCCTGATCCATAATGCCGCACGCTGCGCCGACCACGACGTTTTCCACCCATTGTCCTGCAGTCGCAAGCGCAGTTCCACTGAGAGAGATTTTCCATACTGCAGATGCTGCTTTAAGAGCCGCAATTTCAAGAGCAGCGGAAGAGCTTACGCCCTTGTTGGGCGGGAGATCGGAAGAAATGAAGAGGTTTACTCCCCTTGCGTCTTCGCACCCGTAGCGATGCTTCAGGAAACAGAGCGCGCCAAGGACATAGGTTGACCAGCAGGAACTATCCTTTTGAGAGCAAAGAAGACGCAGGTGGAGAGGGTCGTCGAGATCGCGGATCCGGGCTTCAAAGAAAGGCTCCCAACCAAACCGTGATGCTCCGGGGTTCAGGACTTGAATTACATCATCCGTTCGCGGCTGAGCTGCAACCCATACCGCCTCGCGCAGAGTACTTTGCAGAACCATGCCGCCGGTATAGTCAACGTTGCCTCCCATGACATCCAGACGGCCAGAAGCACGTGCGACCCAGATCAGCTTTCCACTCGCAAAGAAGCCGCGAGCCGCGGCCATAATGGCATGGTCTTCGAACGGACTAAATTCTGTATGGCTCTCGACAGGAAGCAGCATTCTCCTTGTCAGGCTACCGAACTGCTATACACAGAACGTTAATAAGCGCTCATTCTGCAACCTGTACCTGTGCAATTCTGCGTAGCCGTGCAAGGTCTTCAGCAGAAATGTCTTTGTCGGTCAGGATCAGGTCACAATCCTCGATGCCGCAGAGGCGGTAAGTGGCCTCAGTTCCGATCTTGCTGCTATCGACCGCCAGTATTTTCCGCTTTCCAGCCTGCAGCAGTTCGCGCTGCGCATCGGGATCATGAACCATCACACCGCGTGTGAACGAGATGGCGGCTGCGCCAAAGATGACGGTATCGGCATAAATCGAGGTCAGGCTTTTGCCAACCGCATGCCCGATCAAATCATGGCTGCTGGCGCGATAAACTCCGCCAGTAAGTTCAACGCGGATACCCTCAGCCGAGGCTAACTCTTCGAGAACAGCAAGGGAGAAGGTGAAGATCACGACATTTCGTCGTGCCCGCAGCTCTCGGGCCACGTAGAGTGTCGTGGTTCCCGAATCAAGCACCACCGACTCGCCGTCGCGAACCAGCGCAGAAGCAGCCGTGCCGATACTGCGCTTAGCATGCGACATCTTTTGCAGGCGCTCAAAGAAACTCCTCTCAGCGCCGCGCCAATGTTCGATGCGGGCTCCTCCGGGAATGCGGATAACCTGTCCAGCCTCGACAAGCTTCTGCAGGTCGCGGCGGATGGTCATTTGGGAAACATGACAGGTCTCCGCAATCTCGGAAATCGAGGCAGAAGTGTTTATTTTTAACATCTCGACGATGGAATCAAGTCTTGATCGCTCTGTGATTTCACTCATCCGTTTGGGAGCTCCATGTCTTTTGTCTCAGTTTGTCCACAAAATTGCAATAAATTCGTGTGCTCAGCATGGTTGGAAACCCTAAAGGCAGGTCACCCAAAATCGATGTAATTTTTTTACATAAATCCGAGGTTGTTTGTCATTTATTAACATTAACTTGTTAACTTCTTTCTCATCGCAACGCATCAAGTCCGACATTTACTTACAACTCACGATCACCAGAGAGGCATGCAGCCTCGCTACAAAACGTATTTTTCAACCCTTGAGGTCTCTATGAATTGCGTGTTGCTTGCCTCCTGTATCCCTGTCTCTTTGCGATCCAGCCTGGCCTGCTGGTCCCCTGGCAGTCGTAGAAGCCGAATTTTCCACCTCTTCTGCGGCTTCGTACTGCTGCTCGCTTTGATCATTCCTAGCAACTTTCTCCATGCGCAGACCTTCTATGGTTCGATCAGTGGCGTCGTTAACGATCCCAGTGGCGCAGTGATGCCGGGGGTTGCGGTTACGGTGCGTGAGAGCGCTACGGCGACGGAGTACAAAACTGTCACCGATAAAAGCGGCAGCTATCGCATCTCTTTCCTGAAACCGGGCGGATACATCGTGCAGTTTGCCAAGGACGGTTTCGATCAATATGCGACCGACCGGCTCAACATCGTCCTGAATCAGAATTTAGTAGTCGATGGAACATTACAGTTGGGAAGAACTTCGGAGGTTGTTACCGTCTCTGGCACGGCAACTTCATTGAATGAGACAAGCCCGCAGGTTGGCGGAGAACTTAGCACAAGCGAGCTCATTGATCTGCCCGAAGTCACCAACACGCATGGCGCCAATGAGTTTTTGATCACCAAAACCTTCGCCGGAGTTTCCAGCACCAGCCAGGACTACTCCAACGTCAACAACCTCACGCTTGGCGGTGGAAGGCCGGTGACGAACCCGCTCATCATCGACGGCCTCCCTAGCAACATGGGCGTGGACGGTACATATGGTCTCGTCCCCACGCCGGACTCGACCGAAGAGCTTCAAGTTCTTACCGCGCCCTTCTCGGCGCAGTACGGACAGAGTGGCGGTGG
>Ga0206863_1245_pt1 | contig 15895 bp, 12 predicted proteins | sample Alteio_BWOrgCont_41_FD_152634 | JGI IMG/M metagenome (GOLD analysis project Ga0206863, IMG submission 152634) | Enriched cells from forest soil in Barre Woods Harvard Forest LTER site, Petersham, Massachusetts, United States -... | ecosystem: Environmental > Terrestrial > Soil > Temperate forest >...
GATATTGTCCTTTCCGATGAAGTGGATCAGCTTGGTATCGTCCTTGCACCAATAATCCGCCCACTGTGGGGTCAGTTCCTTGGTAGCGCTGAGGTATCCTATAGGGGCATCGAACCATACGTACAGCACCTTTCCCTCCGCCCCGGGTAATGGTACGGGGATGCCCCAGTTGCTGTCACGGGTCATGGCCCTGGGTTGCAGGCCATTGTCCAGCCAGCTTTTGCACTGCCCGTATACGTTATTCTTCCAGACGTCCTTTTTGCCCTCCACGATCCATTCTTTCAGCCAAGGCTCGTAGGCCTGGAGGGGCAGGTACCAGTGTTTTGTTTTTCTCCTTACCGGGGGCGCGTCGCTGAGGGCGCTGCGCGGGTTGATGAGCATGTCGGGGCTCAAAGAAGAGCCGCAGCGCTCGCATTGATCCCCGTAAGCATTCGGGTTCCCGCAGACGGGGCAGGTCCCTATGATATAGCGGTCGGCCAGGAAGGTCTTTTTTTCCTCGTCGTAATACTGCTCGGTTTCCTTTTCCTCGAAAAGCCCATCGGAATAGAGCTTCAGGAAAAAGTCCTGCGATGTTTCGTAGTGGATGGGATGGGTCGTCCTGGAAAAAATGTCGAAGGAAATGCCCATTGAAGAAAAGCTGTCCCGGATCAGGGCATGGAACTTATCCACGACTTGCTGGGGGGTAACGCCCTCCCTCATGGCCCGGATAGTGATGGGCACCCCGTGCTCGTCGGTGCCGCTTACGAATTTGATGTCCCGTTTCCGGGCGCGCTGATAACGAACGTAAATATCCGCCGGTAAATAACAGCCTGCCAGGTGACCGATGTGTACAGGTCCATTGGCATAGGGCAAAGCCGCAGTGACTAAGTATCTCTTGAATTCAGGCATGCGCAAAATTACCCTAATTTTAAGTCATGAAGCGCAAAGATTTCCTGGGAACTATCCTACCCCTGGCCGTGGTCAACCCTTTCAAGGCAACCACGACCCAAGTGCAGATCACCTTGCCCCCGTACCTAAAGCCTGGAGACACCATTGGTATTTGTTGCGGATCCGGACCCATAACGGCGAAAGAAATCCAACCTTCCCTGGACGTCATCAGCAGTTGGGGATACAAAACCGTCCTGGGGCAAACCATCGGAAAAAAAGACGGGATGTTCGGGGGAAGCGATGAGGAGCGCACGAAAGACATCCAATCCATGCTGGATGATCCGGGGCTCGGGGCCATTCTTTTCGCACGGGGAGGTTACGGTATGGTCCGTATCATCGACAAACTGGACTTTACCCGTTTCGTTTCCAGCCCGAAGTGGCTGATCGGCTTCAGCGACGTTACGGTCATCCATACGCACGTGCACCGGAATTGCAGGATCGCCACCATACACAGCAAAATGTGCAATAGCTTCCCGGATATCTATGCGACCGCGGATCCCATCATCAAGGACTGCATCGACTCCATAGGCAAGACCCTGAGGGGAGACGTCATGACTTACCAGAGCCCCAACTCACCCTTCAACCGGATCGGAACAGCCGAGGGGCAGCTCATCGGGGGCAACCTGCGCACCATGGAAAATCTGGCGGGGACGGCCAGCGACTTTTCCACGGATGGAAAGATCCTTTTCATCGAAGACGTCGAAGAATACTTTTACAACCTGGACAGGATGCTGTGGAACTTCCGGAGGACGGGCAAGCTCGAGAACCTCCGGGGCCTGGTGGTGGGGGGATTCAACCGGATGATGGAAGACCCGAAGGAGCCCTTTGGAAAAAATCAATATGAGATCCTGACCTACCATACCCGGGATTATTCCTATCCCGTTTGCTTCGACTTCCCCGTGGGACACCAGGTCAACAATTATTCGTTACGCTGCGGCCAACTGCATCACCTTGAAGTGACCCCGTTCGGAGGCAAATTAATCAGCCTGACATGACCCTGCCACCCTACCTGAAACCCGGAGATACCATAGGGATCGTTTGCCCAGCGGGCCGTCTGGACGCGGAACGGGCGGTCGCCTGTATCGATACTTTGCACGACTGGGGCTACAAGGTGCGCCCGGGGAAAACGCTGGGCCACGCCTTCCATTACTTCTCGGGCACGGATGAAGAGCGCCTTTTGGATCTGCAACACATGCTGGACGACCCGGGCATCCGCGCCATCCTTTGCGGCCGGGGAGGCTACGGGACGAGTCGCATCATCGACCGTCTGGATTTTTCACGTTTTCGCTCACATCCCAAATGGATCATCGGTTACAGCGACGTTACGGTGCTGCACAGCCACCTGTACGCGGTGCTGAAGACCGCTTCCCTCCACGCGCCCATGGCGGGGGCTTTCAACGAAGGAGGGCCGGCGATTGAATCGATCAGATCGGCGCTTCAAGGGTCATCGACGGTTATCACCGCACCGCCGTACCCGGCGAATCGGGCAGGCGTCGCCGAGGCCCCCCTGGTAGGCGGTAACCTTTCCCTCCTGACTCATTTGATCGGCACCCCCAGCGACGTAGACACGGAAGGATGCATCCTTTTCCTGGAAGACATTGGAGAATACCTCTACCATATCGATCGCATGCTCGTGCAACTCCACCGGAACGGAAAACTCTCGGGCCTGGCGGGACTTGCCGTAGGGAGCTTCACCGAACTCAAGGATACCGTGGTCCCCTTCGGGCAAACGGTAACGGATATCATCATGGACAAGGTCAGCGCCTATAACTATCCGGTATGTTTCGATTTTCCGGTAGGTCATCAGGAGCAGAACTACGCTCTCAGGGTGGGCATGCCTTACCGGCTGGAAGTCACCCCCGAAAACGTACATTTGTCCCCGCTATGAGTTTTATCAAGAATGCCCTTTTACGGACGCTGGGAGAAAAGCGATACCTGGAGACATTATGTAGCACTTTCCAGGTTATGCTGCGCAGGCACTGGCTGTCCGATTCGGCGTATCAGGACGTCTATTTCCTAAAGAAGCATATAAGTCCCGGAGATTCATGTGTCGATATTGGGGCTCACCTGGGTTATTATTGTTTCGAGCTGGCCAGGCTGTGTGGGCCTGAAGGAAAGGTGTATGCCGTGGAGCCTGTTTCCAAGTTCAACTCGGTCATCGAAAAATATATGAAGGGTCATTCCTTTCGGGGCCTGAAGCTATGCAAGGTCGCCCTTGGCGGAGACGGGCCATTCGTGGAAATGGGGATACCACGGGTGGGCAACCGAAAACGCTTTGCTTTTGCAAAAATCATCGAGCAGCAGGATACTTTTTCTTTTGTGGAAACGGAACGAGTCCCGAACGAGGACCCCAACCTCCTGTTCGGCGACCTGTCCCGCATCGATTTTATCAAGTGCGACGTGGAGGGATTCGAGGTCCGGCTCTTTACAAAAATGCTCCCTACGGTTGCCCGGTTTCGTCCCAAACTCCTCTGCGAACTAGGCTCGGGTGAAATCCGCCAGGCCTTTGCCGAACTCGTTCGGCCGCTGGGCTATTCGTGTTTCCGGTTGCACGAAGGGAAGTGGGAATCCCTGGATCCATACGGTACCGAATCTGCCCTTTCCCATAATTATTATTTCCTCACCGCGGATCACCTGGCCAGTCACCCGGAACTGGTTCGTTAGAACCATAGGAGGCTTCCATCTCCGTAACTCAAGAAACGGAAGTCTTGCTGCAGGGCATATTGATACACCTTTTTCCAGTCTTCCCCAAGCAGGGCTGCCACGAGGAGAAGCAGGGTGGATCCCGGCTGGTGGAAATTTGTAATCAGGGCATCCGCGATTCTCGGCCGGTAACCGGGCGCCACCAGCAATTGAGTGCGGGTCAGAATGGGGCCCTTCAGATTTTCCAGGGCTTCTTTTCGCGATTTTGCCGATTCCTCGTATCCCGTCCATTGGTCCAATGTTTTCCCCACGCCCAGCCAATACAAACTCTCCAGCGTCCGGAATGCCGTCGTTCCTACCGCAATGATGGGGCCTCGCGCGTTTGCGATTTCCCGAATCGTGTCTTTGGATACATCTATCCACTCGGAATGCATAACATGGTCCTTCATGATTTCCGATTTGACGGGCTTGAAGGTGCCTGCGCCTACGTGGAGGGTGACGAAGGCGGTTTTCACGCCCTTGGCTGCTAGTTCCTTCAGGATATTTTGCGTGATGTGCAGCCCTGCGGTGGGCGCGGCCACCGACCCTTCCTCCCGCGCATAGACGGTTTGATAACGTTGGGCATCTTTTTCTTCAGGTTGTCGGCCCAGGTAGGGTGGCAAAGGGATCTGACCCGCGCGGTGCAGTACTTCGGCGAAATGGAGGTGGGCGGGTTCCCAGGTGAAGCGGATGAGGTAGCCGTCGGGGACTTCGCCGACTTTTTCCGCCGTCAAAACCACGCCATCAGGCGCCCCTGGGTCAGAGGCCGCGTGCAGCGCCTCGGGGCCTGAGGCCGCGCGCAGCGCGCCCGACTTCCATTTCCCCGCGCCACCCACGAGGCACTTCCAAACCGCGCTGCCCCTTTGTGCCATAGCCCTGGAGGGCTCTGTGTCCAAGGGTTCGAGACAGAATACCTCTATCTGTCCGCCTGATTCCTTCCGGAACAGCAGGCGGGCTTCGATGACTTTGGTATCGTTGAAAACTAATAAGGCGTCGGGAGGTATTCGTTCCGGCAATTCACGGAAAATGGTTTCCGAGATCCGCCCTTTTTTATAAATCAACAGCTTCGAGGCGTCCCTTTCTTCCAAAGGATATTTGGCGATCCGGTCTTCCGGGAGATCGTAGGTGAAATCGGCGATGCGCAATTCCTGGGGACCCATGGGGCAAAGATAAGGGCCGGCGCGAAGCCGGCCCACAATTACAACTTACACTTGATTTGCCTGAATATAGGTTACGGACACTCTGTATAGGTTACGGAGCATCAATCCGGTTTCTTCCCATCGAGGAAGGTATTTAGGGTACTGATCTCGCCCTTATTGTTTTCGGCGGGCTTGACCGTATAATTGCTATAAAAATTTTCAATGGAGCTTACGGTATTGTAAAGCTCCATGTTCCTGCGCATGTACGCCGGGATCGCATCGAATTCGCCCGCGGTATCCTGGGCGTTCTGGTTGAAGCTGAGGTTGCGCAGCTTTTGGAGGCGCTCGGCGGCTTTGCGCTTCTGTTCATCCTCCTCGGGGTTCGCACCGGCCTGTGGGATCTGGGGTTCGGGCTTTAGTTCCATGCGCAATTCCGTGCGGATGGACTCGGGCCGTTTCGGCTCATCCTTAATGACGAGTTGCATGTCGAAGGTCGGCGTGTCTTCGGGCATGGCGGGAACCACCGAAGGCCTTGGCGCCTCCGGGGCCATCGAAGGCATCGGGGTTTCCTCCTGGTTTTCTTCATAGATGGTCGCCGGCCTGGAAAGGAAACTCCGGGAAGGGTTCTTGGTATTCTCCACGCGGCTAATGAAAAAGTTCGCCTCCCTGGGGGTGGACTCCACGAGTGTGGGCGCCATCTCATCGGGTTCGGGCTCGACGCGCGGGGGTGGCGCGGGGGCGACCTGCGCGGCGGCGCCCGGCGCGGTGACAGCGGCATGCGCGGCGGCGGGAATGGCATGGGCAGCAGCGGGAATGGCTTGCGCAGCCGCGGGAATGGCGTGCGCGGCCGCGTGGGCCGTAGCTGCGGCGGCGCCGGCGGCGGTAGGTTCCTGCGAGAAAAGGGCTGCTTGGTTGTAGATTTTCTTTTCTTCTCCTTCCATCCCCAGCGTCATCACGATCTTTTCTTCCTTCACGGGTGCGGATTGGGGGCGCGCCGTTTCTTCTCCCAGGGATATTTCCCGATTGTCGAAACCGGTGGCGATGAGGGTGATCCCGATCTTGGACCCCAGGGAGGGATCGTAGCCAAGACCCATGATAACGTCGCTGTCCTCACCAGCCTGGCTGAGGAGATAGTTTTGAATGATATCCACCTCATCCATGGTGAATTCATGGTCGCCTTCGGCGGAATTGATATTGATGAGGATCCACTTGGCTCCCCGAATGTCGTTGTCGTTCAGCAAGGGCGAATTCAAGGCATGCTCGATGGCTCTTTGGGCGCGGTTGTCTCCTTCGGCAGATCCGCTGCCCAGGATGGCGACGCCTCCGTTGCGCATCACGGTGCAGACATCGGCAAAGTCGACGTTGATCTGGCCGGTGCTGTTGATGACGTCGGTGATGCACTTGGCGGCCGTGGCCAGCACGTTGTCCGCCTTGGCGAAGGCTTCCTTCATCTTCAGGTTGCCGTACTGGTGGCGCAGTTTATCGTTACTGATCACCAAAAGGGTATCGACGTTGTCCTTCAGGCGGTTGATCCCTTCCTCTGCCTGCTGGATCCGCTTCTTTCCCTCGTAAGCGAAGGGGGTGGTGATGATCCCTACCGTGAGGACTCCCATGTCCTTGCAGATCCGGGCGATGATGGGCGCTCCTCCTGTTCCGGTGCCTCCCCCCATGCCGGCGGTGATGAAGGCCATCTTGGTGTTGACCTCAAGGATGCGCCGGATTTCTTCCAGGCTTTCTTCCGTGGCCTGCCTCCCGATTTCCGGGTTGGCGCCGGCGCCCAGGCCCTGGGTCAGGTGGGGGCCGAGCTGGACTTTGTTGGGGACTTTGCTGTGCGCAATGGCTTGTGCATCCGTGTTGCAGATGACGAAATTAACCCCCTCTATGCCCTGGTTGTGCATGTAGTTCACCGCGTTGCTTCCACCGCCCCCGATGCCGATGACTTTGATGATGGAGGACTTCTCTTTGGGCAAATCGAAATGAATCATAACCTCGTGTTTAACTTTTGAATAAAATGGGTTAGTACTTAGGGTACGGCCCGCGGTAGATAGGGTAGCGCTATCTACCGCAAGGTGTTTCTCGCATGCGAATGCCGTGGGGCATCCGCGATTTATAAATGACTGTCTTCTTCTTCCTTGAACAAGTCTATAAGGCCGTCCTTGATCGAATCCATAAAATTTTTCAGGTTCTTCTTCCGCCTGCGGACCTTCACAACACCAATTCCTTCCTCCCGGTCGATATTAACCTCGGTCTCCTCGTTTTCGGCGGCCACGACCTTCGCACGAGGTCCGTCGTGAAGGAGGTTTTCGTTGTTTTCAAATACGTTGTATCCTTTCAGGATCAGGCCTATGCACGTGGCGTACATGGGCTTGGCCAACTCCTCGATGTGTCCGGCGGCCAGGTGCTCGTTGGGGTAACCGATCCGGGCGTTCAGGCCGGTGACGTATTCGGTCAACTGGATCAGGTGCTTCAACTGGGCCCCGCCCCCTGTCAGGATCACTCCCCCGTTGAGGAGGCGGTTGTCCAGCCCCACTTGCTTGAGGTGGTAGGTGACGAAGTCCAGGATCTCGCTCATCCGGGCCTGTATGATATGGGCCAGGTTCTTGACGCTGATTTCCTTGGGTGCCATACCCCTAAGGCCCGGAATGGTGATGAACGCATTGCCCTTGGCCTCGTCCGACAGCGCGGATCCGAACTGCACTTTCATTTGCTCGGCCTGGGTCTTCAGGACCCCCAGTCCCGTTTTGATGTCGTTGGTGATGTTCTCTCCACCGAAGGGAATGACCGCGGTGTGCTTGAGGATACCCTCATAAAACACCGCCAGGTCGGTGGTTCCACCCCCAATGTCCACGATGGCCACCCCGGCTTCCAGGTCATGTTCGCACATCACCGCGGCCGCGGAAGCCAACGGCTGGAGGACCAGGTCTTTGGTCCGGAGTCCTGCCTTGTCCACACTGCGGTGGATGTTCCGGATCGCATTCTTGTCCCCCGTGATGATGTGGAAGTTGGCTCCCACCTTCACCCCACTGTACCCGATGGGGTTTGGGATGTTCTGGAAGTTGTCCACCGTGAATTCCTGCGGGATCACGTCTATGATCTGGTCTCCCGCGGGGATGTATGTTTTATACTGGTCGCTGATCAATTGGTCGATTTCGCGCTGGCAGATTTCCTCGTCCGTACGCTGGCGGACGATATCCCCCCGGGTCTGGAGGCTTTTGATGTGGTGTCCGGCGATGCCCACGTACACCTCATTGATCTCCAGGTTTGGGTTCGAAGCATAACAATTCTCAAGCGAAGTCTGGATGGCCTTGATGGTCTGGTCTATATTCAATACCATTCCATGCTGGACACCGTTAGAGTTGGCACGACCAAACCCAAGGATCTCCAGTTTGCCATATTCATTTTTTCTGCCCGCTATGGCTGCGATCTTTGTAGTCCCGATGTCCAGGCCCACTATGATGGGTTGTTCGTTATTCATGATTTATGTGGGTTTTTATGTTGAGGATTTTCTTCAGGTTCGAGGCTCCGGGCGCTGTCGATGTCCGTAGTTAAATCCCGGGGCACGGGCATGCGTTCGGTCAGCGTGTCCTGCATGGCCGTCCTGCCTTCGCGGATCATCGCCCTGGCAAGTGCCGAGGCCTGGGCGGTATCGGAGGCAACGGGCGCCTCGCGTTTCACGCCGATGATCTGTCCCGCGAAGCGGGCGTCCAGTGCGGCATATTTGTTCCAGCCCAGTTTGGGGGCCATATCCTTACAGAACAGGAAGAGCCGGTTGAACTTGTTGTCCAGGTCACTGGTGTCCCCGATCATCAGGACGCAGTCCCCGATGGCGGGCATCAATTCGAATTCATCCGATGCGTCCAGGTCCACCTGTTCGACCATGTCCCTCCAAAAGGGATGCGCGGACAGGTAGGCGCTCACGAGCACGATTTGCCTGGCCGTCTTGAGATCCAGGGGACAGGAAGTGAACACGGGCAACTTCACGGGATCGTATTCTTTCAACGGGAGTCGGGTTGCGGAGGAATCCAGGTACCAGGATTGCCCGTCCACGGTGAATATGCGCGCCACGGGCTCCCGCTCGGAAACCTTCACCCAAAGGATCTGTTTGCTATCGACAAAGAGTTCGGCCTTCCGGACCCAGGGACTCGCACCGATCCTTTTTTCCAACTTATGTAATGACAGTGACGTTACGGGCATTCCCACCAGGGAACGCGAATGCTGCTCCGTGAGGAGGTCTGATATTTCAACGCTGTCCACCATACGCCTCCCGTTACCCGCGATGACGATCCGGACGCCCTTGCACAGGGCCCGGTTTTCGCGTTGGATGGCCGCCACCAGCAGCGTGATGCAGCCCGCCCCAACCACCAACCAGGCCAGGAGGATCGCGAATTTGCGGATGCGGTTATATCGTGTCTGCTTGGTCAAGCGCTTTTTTTAAGTTTTTCGGCCAGTGGACGGACGAGGGAATCGATGTCACCGGCCCCGGCCATCAAAACCAACAAGGGACCTCGCTGGGGGGTCGAGGCCCAGTTGAGTAATTCTTCCCGGGTCATGATCCGTTTGCGCGGATTCTTCATGCGGTTCAGGATGAGTTCGCTGGTCACACCCTGGATGGGCAACTCCCGGGCCGGATAAATCGGCATCAGGATCACCTCGTCCGCCAAATCCAGGCTGGCGGCGAATTCGGCCGCCAGGTCCCGGGTCCGGGTATACAGGTGTGGCTGGAAGACGACCAGACAGGTCCTGCCCGGGAACAAATCGCGCGCCCCGCAGATGAGGGCCCGTAGCTCCTCGGGATGGTGCGCGTAATCGTCGACCAATACCAAATCGGGAGTCCTGATGATGTATTCGAAGCGACGGCGGACACCCTGAAAATCGGACACTGCGGAACGGATCGCACCGGCCCGTATGCCCAGGGAATAAGCCACAGCGATCGCCGCCAGGGCATTTTCGACATTGTAGAGCCCTCCGATGTGGAGGGTGAAATCTTCCAGGGTGGCGTCGGGAAGCCGCACATCAAAGAAATAAGTCCCATCCAGGGCCTGGAGGCGGATGGCGTGCACATCGGCCTGCGCATCGGTGAGGTGATAAGTCCGGTAGCGGCCGCTGTCGTCCGCCAGGGCCATGGCCAAATCCCGGGTCCGGGTCAGTCCGTATTTGCCCAGCAGCCAGCCTCCGGGTTTCACGCGCCCCGCAAAAGCAATGAAAGCTTCCTCCATGGCTCCTACCGTGCCATAGATATCCAGGTGGTCGGGATCCATGGCCGTGATCACGGCGATGTCCGGGCTGAGCTTCAGGAAGGAACGATCGTATTCATCGGCCTCCACCACGCAGACGTTCCGTTCGGTGGCAGCAGGGGGTCGCCCACTGCCCGGAAGGCCGCGGCCCGAGAGGTCGCTGCTCCAGTAATTGGTATCATAGTTGACCGAAATGCCACCCAGGAAAGCACTCCCTCCATACCCGCTATGCCTTAAAATATGGGCGATCAGGGTCGTAATCGTGGTTTTGCCGTGCGTCCCGGCGACACAAATATTGTAGGAATCGGCCGTGATTTGCTGGAGGACGTCGCTGCGTTTCAGCAAGGGATACCCCCCCCTTTCGGTAATATCCAAGCAGGACGCTATCCGCTGGGATGGCAGGCGTATAGATGACCCAATCGGCAGCGGGGTCTGCCACAGCGGCGTTGTCTTCAAAATATACGGGGATGCCTTCCGACTCCAGGGCTGCCGTCAGGGGACTGCGTGTCTTGTCATATCCGCTGACGTCTACCCCCCGGCTATGGAAATACCTGGCCAGGGCGCTCATCCCTATGCCGCCTATACCGATGAAAAATATGTTCTGTATGTCGTCGAGCGCTGTCAAGGCATCAGTTTTAGTATTTCCCGGGCAATCCGTTCGTCTGCGTCCCAGATGGCCAGTCGGGCTATATTGGTTTTTAACTTTTGTTGCAAAGCGGGGTCCCTGGCCAACTGCAGAAGCCTGGTCACCAGTTCTCCGCGCGCGTCCTTGTCGGGCACGAGCAGCCCAGCGTCGCGACGCACCAGGCTCATGGCATTCACCGTTTGGTGGTCCTCCGCTGCGTGAGGGTAGGGAACGAAGATCACGGGTTTGGCCGCCACACACAATTCTGCGATCGTCAGGGCTCCTGCCCGGGCAACCACCACGTCGGCGGCGGCATAGGCCATCTCCATATGGGTGATGAATTCCTGGGCCCATACCCCGTGCCTGCCCTGGGGCGCGGGGTTGCCCTTTCCCGTTTGCCAGATGAGTTGTAGGCCCTGGTCCTTCAGGAGATCCAGGCCCGCGCCGATGGCCGCGTTGATACTCCGGGCCCCCAGGCTGCCTCCGAAGGCCAGTACGGTGGGACGCGCGGGGTCCAACTGAAAAAAGCGAATTCCATCTTCCCGGCTCGCGTGGCTCTGCGTGATCAGAGGACGCACCGGGTTCCCCGTGTAGACGATCTTGTCCGCAGGGAAGAATTTTTCCATTCCCTCGTAGCCCGTGCAAATGGTGCGGGCGTCGCGGGCCAGGATTTGATTGCTCTTGCCTGCAAATGAATTTTGTTCCTGGATCAGGGTCGGTATGCCCTTTTTCTGGGCGGCCCTGAGCATGGGGAAGCTGGCATATCCGCCCACCCCAACCACGACGGAAGGTTTGTGCCGCCTAAGCAAACCGCCTGCCTGGAAAGCGCTCTTCACGAGTTTCCACGGCAGCCCCACATTCTTCCACGGCGCGCTCCGGTTGAAACCCGCAATGTCGAGTCCCACGATGGGGAAGCCCGCCTGGGGGATGGTCGTCATTTCCATTTTGCCTTTGGCGCCCACGAACAGCAATTCGATGCGGTCGTCCAGGCGCTGGAGGGCCTGCCCAATGGCAATCGCCGGGAAGATGTGCCCGCCCGTGCCACCACCTGCTATGATGACCTTACGACTCATGGGTCCCTCCTTCCAGTTGCTCCACATTGCGTCCCACGCTCAGGATGATCCCGATCGCGAGGCAGGTAAATAAAAAGCTGCTTCCTCCCATGCTGACGAGGGGAAGGGTTACCCCCGTCACCGGGAATAAATTCACGGTGACCGCCATGTTGGCCATGGCCTGGATGACCAGGGTAAAGCTGAGCCCCAGGGCCAGGAAGGCCCCGAAGGCATAGGGACATTTCCTGAAAAGGCGGATACAGCGGATCAGGAAAACCAAGTAGATAAAAATAATCAGAGCCCCACCAACCATGCCGTATTCTTCTATGATGATGGCATATATGAAATCACTGTAAGGATGGGGTAAAAAATTCCGTTGGGTACTATTGCCCGGACCCACGCCGACCCATCCGCCTTTGGCGATGGCGATTTTCGCCTGTTGGATTTGGTAGGGTGCGTCGTCTTTTTTCGCGTAGACGAAGTCTTGGATGCGGCCGATCCAGGTGCCGATCCGGCCCTTGGATTTCAGTTTGGCCACGGCGCCGGATGTCGGTGCGGCACTGTGGGTATTGTTGTGAGGGGATGTCACGGCAATCAAAACGAGGACGGCTACCGGCAGCGCTGCTACGGCGATGGTCCCCAGTATATGCAACAAGCGTACGCGCCCAATAAAACAAAGAAGCAGCCCCGTCGCGCCGGTAAGGAGCGCCGTGGACAGGTTGGCCGGTGCGATCAGGAGGCACGTCAGCGCGATGGGAAAGATCACCGGCAGGAAGCCCTTTCTGAATTCCTTGATCACAGCCTGCTTCCGGCTGAGTTGACGCGACACGTACATGAACAGGGCCAGTTTGGCCATGTCCGAGGTCTGGAAGGTCATGTTGATCACGGGGAGGCGTATCCAGCGGTTGGCATCGTTCAGGTTGGTTCCGAAAAACAGGGTATAGATCAACAGGGGTATGGACAGGAGATAGAGGATGAGCGCCACGCGCGAATAGAGGATATAATTCACGCGGTGGGCTATATATATAATGAGGATGCCCAGGGCGATAAAGGCGAACTGTTTGAACAGGTATACCTCGGTCCGCCCTTTGTACATCTTGTACGCGAGCGAGCCCGTCGCGCTGTAGACCACCAGCAGGCTGGTGACGGCTAGTAAGACCACCATCGTCCAGATCACCTGGTCCCCTTTGGTTCTATTTAGAATCCCATTCATTTAATGTGTTTGCGCGGAAGCGCTAAACTGACCAAATTAGCGCTTCCGCGCAAACTTCGCTAATGATGGTCCTTCGGACGACGCGCCTTCGGCGCGTCCTTTATAATTTCTTCACGGCCTCCTTGAATTGCACGCCCCGGTCTTCATAATTCCGGAACAGGTCGAAACTGGCGCAAGCCGGGGATAAGAGCACCACGTCTCCCTTGGTGGCCAGGCGGAAGGATGCTTCCACCGCCTCCGCGGCGCTGGCCGTATCCACCATCACGGGCACCTTGTCTTCCAGGGCCTCGTGTATTTTGGAATTGTCCAGGCCGAGGCAAACGATCGCCTTGACGCGGTCCCGGACCCCTTCAAACAAAAGCGAATAATCGTTTCCCTTGTCCACCCCGCCCAGGATGAGTACGGTCGGTTTGGTCATGCTTTCCAGGGCGTACCACGTGGAGTTCACGTTGGTGGCTTTGGAGTCGTTGATGAACTCCACGCCACGGATATTGGCGACGAATTCCATCCGATGTTCCAGGCTCTGAAAGGTGGTCACGGCTTCCCGGATCTTGTCCTTCCGGATGCCCATGGTAGCGGCAGCCACACCCGCCGCCATCGTGTTGTATTGGTTGTGCTTTCCCTTGATCGTGAAATCGTCCACGCTCATGACGAGAGGGTCGTCTCCCGTCCGGATGGTCATTTCATGATTCTTGATGAAAGCACCCTTGTTCACTTCCTGGTTCATGCTAAAAGGTAATGGGTTAGATGGAATGTGGTACTGCTTCAGGTATTTCATGGTTACGGGGTCGTCCACGCAGTAGATGAAGAAATCTTCCGCTTCCTGGTTTTGAATGATTTTGAATTTGGATCGGATATAGTTCTCGAATTTATACTCGTAACGGTCCAGGTGGTCCTCGGTGATGTTCAACAGGACGCCGATGTCCGGCCTGAACGTTTTGATGTCGTCCAACTGGAAGCTGCTGATCTCCGCGACGTACAGGGCCTTGGGATCCAGGGCGACCTGTTTGGCGAAACTGATCCCGATGTTGCCCACCAGGGCGGCATCCAGTCCCGCCGTTTTACAAATGTGCCAGGTCAGGGCGGTGGTGGTGCTTTTCCCGTTGCTGCCGGTAATGGCGATGATCTTGCTGTCTCCCCGGAAGCGGTAGGCCAGTTCGATTTCGCTGATTACCGGAATGCCGGCGGCCCGAACCCGCTTCACCATTTCATTTTTCTCGGGTATGCCGGGGCTCTTCATGATCTCGTCGGCGCCCATGACCTTTTCCTCCGAATGGCGGCCTTCCTCATACCGGATGCCGTGTTCCTCCAGCTCTTCTTTATAGTGCTCCTTGATCGTGCCCGCGTCCGACACAAAGACATCATACCCCTGCCGTTTGGCAAGTATGGCCGCGCCTACTCCGCTTTCCGCTGCACCCAGTATGATGAACTTTGTCGACATCAACGTATTTTTAAAGTCACGATGGCAAAGGCCACGCACAGGATCGTGATGATCCAAAAGCGCGTGACGATCTTGGCTTCGTGGTATCCCTTCTTTTGATAATGGTGATGGAGGGGGCTCATCCGGAAGATGCGCCGCCCTTCTCCGTATTTTTTCTTTGTATACTTGAAATAAGCCACCTGCAACACGACGCTGAGGCTCTCCACCAGGAACACCCCGCAAAAGATGGGGATCAGGAGTTCCTTGCGCACGATGATGGCCAGGGCGGCGATGATCCCGCCCAGCATCAGGCTGCCCGTGTCACCCATGAATACCTGGGCGGGGTAGGCATTGTACCAGAGGAACCCGACACAGGCCCCGATCAGGGCCCCGATGAATATAGACAACTCCCCGAGGTTGGGGATGTACATGACATTGAGGTAATCGGCCAGGAGGATGTTCCCGCTGGAATAGGCGAAGATGCCCAGGCAGACCCCGATCACCGCGCTCGTCCCGGTGGCCAGACCGTCGAGCCCGTCCGTCAGGTTGGCGCCGTTCGAAACCGCGATGACGATGAACACCACGATGATCATATAGAGAAGCCAACTGTAGGGTCTGAGAAAGGGCGGCAGCAACCGCGCGTAGTTGAACTCATGCGTCTTTACGAAGGGGATGGTCGTGATCGGTTCCTTGGCCTCCACGAAAACGCGTTCTTTACCGTTGAAAGGTAATTTTTTTACTATGGTAGTGTCGGTCGGCGCTTTCTCCCCCACGAATTCGCGGTACACGCGGGTATTGTTGTTGAACAACAGGGTAGCCGCCACCGAAACACCCAGGACCACCTGACCGAGCACTTTGAACCAACCCGCCAGTCCGTCCTTGTCTCCTTTCTTATAGGGAATGCCCTGTTCCCTGGCGATGCGCTTTGCCCTGAGTTTAAGGTAGTCATCCACGAACCCCACAAAGCCCAGCCACAGCGTCGCAAAGATCATCAGGTGGATATAGGCCTTGTGCAAATCCGCCAGCAGCAAGGTGGGTACTATGATAGCGAGGATGATGATGATCCCCCCCATGGTGGGCGTTCCCTTCTTTTGCTGCTCACCTGCCAAACCCAACTCCCGAACCGATTCCCCCACCTGTTTTTTCAATAGGAGGTTGATCAGGCTTTTCCCGAACACCATGGTGACGACCAGGGACAGGATCACCGCCAGGAGCACCCGGAAGGTGATGTACTGGTAGAGGGTCCCTCCCGGCATTTTGACCCCGGTGGATCGTAACCAATCGAATAGTTGGTACAGCATACTATTTTTCTAATAATGCGAATAACTCTTTCAATACGGCCTTGTCGTCGAAGGGGTATTTGATCCCCTTGATCTCCTGGTATTTCTCGTGACCCTTCCCCGCGACCAGCAGGATATCCCCGGGACGGGCCAAAGAAATGGCGGTCTTGATAGCCTCGGCCCGGTCGGGCACTACCAGGTATTTACGCTTCAACGCGCTGCCCAAACCGGATTCCATCTCCCTCAAAATCTCCATGGGGTCTTCGCTCCTGGGATTGTCTGAAGTGAAGATGGCCTTATCACTGTGCTCACAGGAGACGGCG
>Ga0206863_1135_pt1 | contig 15891 bp, 9 predicted proteins | sample Alteio_BWOrgCont_41_FD_152634 | JGI IMG/M metagenome (GOLD analysis project Ga0206863, IMG submission 152634) | Enriched cells from forest soil in Barre Woods Harvard Forest LTER site, Petersham, Massachusetts, United States -... | ecosystem: Environmental > Terrestrial > Soil > Temperate forest > O...
CATGGCAAAACTACTGTCAGGATATAACACCACCCCCCCTATCCCCGTTTGCCCATAATTATCACTTGCCGTATACTGGTCAGAATTTTTACCCCACAATAATTCTCCTTTTTTATCTATCCTTGTTACATTTAGCCAATGGTTTATATTTGTGTCCCCATTCCATGTAAACATATAATACCCGCTATCGCTTGTATTTATTATAGCGGGCCATTGAGTTACGGAAACCGAATTAAAACAACCACCCTTTAATTGGTAATTTTTCTCAAAAGTTACCTGTGCTGATATATATTGAGTGCTGCATAAAAAAGAAGCAAATAAGAGGGCATATACCTTATAAAAGTAAACCTCGCTCGAACTGGAACGATAATTTATTTTTTCCTGGAAATTATTATTGTCCCAAACCAAGCGAGGTATCTTCATATTAAATAGCCGAATCGTTTATTCTTCAGCCAAATTTATGTAATATTACCGTATTATCAATAACTTGTCTGTTTTAAGGGCTTGTTGTTTGCTATCCACTATGCGGTAATAATAGATGCCATCGGCAACACGGGTTAAGGCAAGGGTGGTTAAACTATTCGTCAATGGATATCTTTCTATTAGTTGCCCCATGTTATCATACAAATAGAAATAATCATTTATTCCCTGTCCGGCTTGTCCTGTTATTATTTGAATGTTCAGTTCCGTATTCGCAGGATTGGGATAAACAGTTACAAGGGGAGAAACAGGTGTTGTTGTGCTATCTACTCTCTTGCTTAGTTTATGAAAATCTCTGGATGTTGAATCGGGCAGTAATTCACAAGTACTAACATACAAGGTGGTATCTATAGGTGCAAGTATGGCCCTTGCCGCATATACTGCTGGCCCATATTGCGCCGGACAAAGAGGCGCTATGCCTTGCAAGGTAGGTAGTTCTGTGCTATTAGGCACGCTCAGCCCGTTCGATAGCATATTGGCATATATCTGGTATACCTGCTTGAAAGTTGATTCTACCGTATCAGGGCTTGAAATGGAACTAAGCATGCTATTGGCGTTGGTAACATCGGCTAAGCTTACCCCATTGGTATCTCCCAAGTTATTTAAGAGGGTGTATATGTACCCCATATTAGTTGAAGCTACGCTATCCATAAAGGTGTGAACAGTAGCATCAAGGGCCATAGTGGAACTATCAATATAATCAGTGTCGTTCGACAACACCGAGGAATATAATTCAAATTTTTCCAACCAGTGTGAAGCCGTTGAATACACACTATAAGGATTATGGCCTTTAATAATGGCAGTTGCTACTCCAATGGTGCAAGTATTACATGAAGTCATAGTACAAGGGGGGAAACCACTACAAACATAACAATCTGTTCCAGTAGTAGGTGATAATCTTACATGTGAACTGATATTGTCAGGATAGCCTGGAGTGCCTGCTGTAGGGTCATTAACCCAAAAAGTGAGTTGGTTTGGGGATGTATTATTAATTGACCAAGGTTGTGAGGACAAATTATCATGATAATTCCAGGTATTATTGGTACCATGCGTATTAGAGCCTTGGGTGGGAATATTAGCATTGTTGTATAAATATAAGCCACTGCTGTTGCTGCTACTACTATAGCTATACATTTCATTCCGGTCAATTAGATCATTTAATTGTGCACCGGAGAAATACATATCATAAAAACAATCACTGATATTGTTGCAACTCACTGTTAAGCTATAAGTCGTATTTGAGCCATAAGTATCATCCAGGCGTATGCCATCGCCATTGCCCTGCCCGGTAACGGTATTAGTAGTTACAATTGTTCCAACACCCCACCACAAATCAACACCTTCATTAGAGCCTGAACTCTTATAACTATTGGTTGTTACTGTATTATTTTCTATATATCCTCCTTGAAAGCCCCCGGCAGATATGCCATATTCCGTTCCTGAAATATTATTATTTTTAATAGTGTATCGGGTTTTAGTATTTAGAACAAATTCCTCCGCTCTAATTCCATAGGAATAATTTGGTGCACAAGTAATGGTATTGGTTTCTATTTCAGTTCCGCACTGGGCATTACCGCTCGTCAGAATACCTGTGGTAACTACTGTGAATGGGGATCCTCCTCCCATATGGGTCATATTATTAGAATTTATATTAATGGTGTTTTTATAATTACTTTCCGCAAAAACACCCATATTATCATAATTGAATTGGTTATTTTTAATATTAAAATTCAAGGTATCTCTCTCTATAATACCTACTGTTGAATTTTCAAAGGTATTGGATTGATTTGTACCCGTGCCTCCAATATTAACTGTATAACTACCCGTAGGGTCTCCCATAGCAATAATGGCAGATGAAGGATTACTTGGGGTAGACAGGTTATAACAGCCTGCGCAGCCGGTAATATCATTAAACGTGTTATTATAAATATTTACGCTACTTGCTCTTGAATAGATTCCATAAAATTGGTTTTCGAATAAATTGTTATCTCCCACAGAACCAGTATTACCAATATTTATAGAATATACATTATCCAGTTCAATACCTATTTCCGATTCCCAATTATAATAAGAACCGTACGGCGCATCCAAGTATTTTACCGTACTAGCCAGCGCTACATTAGTGCCATGGTTATTAGGGGGTAGCATAGTGGGATACATATAATTATTGCAGCTAATCTGGCTCCCTTCAATTACAGGTCCTCCATCAGCCCAGTTAACAGGTTCTACCACTATGCCTTTATAGTTTGCATTGAGAGTACTATTCTCAATAGTAAATTGAGAGCCGCTTGACGAAACAATAGCGGTATCAGCTCCCTCAATCAAGCTTCCGTCTTCTACAGTTAAGGATGATCCGTAAGGAACATATATTGCATCCCACATGGAACCGCATGGGCGTATATAAGAATTCTTAATAGTCAAATTGGCTCCATTGCTAAGCACAATCTTTGCGCGTGCGCCCATAAATATACTAGAGTTTTTAATGGTTAAATTTTGGTCGACATTAAATGTTCCATCTATTGTCAAGCTATAGCAATCTCCTGAGGGAGTATTATCAACATCTTCTATGTAATATCCTCCTGTACTATCAACAAAATGATAAAAAGTACCCGTATTGATTCGATAAAGATTGCTTACATTATTTATCAAATCCGGATTAACCCAGGCGCAATCAGTTCCGGCGTCCTCTCCGCAACATCCCGGTTCAAATAGTGAAGTGCTGCAAGAAACACCATTACAAGTGGCGGTGAGATATACTGTAAAACCATCTTGATCTGCACCTCCTACGGGAACATTAACCTGAAGAGTTGCCCCCCCGTTAAGAAGTTTTGTTTGTAAAGAAGGGTCGGAGGTAGAGAAAGTATATATAGGCGAGCCACATCCATCACATAGGATACTCGCATTAAATGAAAGTACATATGCATATTGGGCCACCCATCCTATATCCCCACCTTTATTAACATAACCGGTAAATGTTGGATTTACAGCACAAACCGGTGAGTTTAATGCAGTAATTTGAGGCTCCATAACGTCAGTGGTATAAGTTCCGTAGTATTTACAAGTCCCATTTGTAACAGTTACTGTATAAGCTTGGAAACAGTTGGTAGGAAATACATATATACCTGTTCCAGTTTCTCCATTTGACCATGTATAAGTCGAGCCTGGCAATGGGTCAGGAACTTGTAAATATACAGAACTTCCAGGACAAGTTGCTCCACTGGGGGTGGCCGTTATTCCAGAAACGTCCGGATGATTAGTAACCTGGTAATATGCTCCCGTAGCTACCAAATCGTAACAATCCCCTCCGCCATTTGATTCATCAATTTCATAGGTTTCTGCATATGTTCCAGCTGGATAAGTACTCTTATATTCTACAGTATTCCAGTCTTGAGGCATGAACATACTGGCAGGACTATTATGTTGATCAAAATCATAATAGTTGCTGCCCATTGCGCAAAAATCAGTACCACAGTTTTCAATATCATCCACAATGAAAAAAGTATTTTGAGTTCCCACCCCTGCTGGAATATTAGCATTCAAAACCATTGAATAATGATCTGCAACATCATTGAAATTGGGGTTATAACAATTACCCCATATCAGGCCACCATTGATTTGCAGGGTACCTATATAGTTAGGATTAGCATCCGTATATATTAATATCAAAGTTGCGCCATCAATATCTTCATTAGATGTAACAGTAGGATAATAAGGTAAGGTTCCGGGAACAATTTGATAGGTACCATTCCCGTTGCCGTTAATATCAGATGCTGGAATGATAGTTTCAAATGACCACGTACTACCTCCGTTATTAGCAGTAAATGGAGCATGATTGCAAGTTGGCCCCTCGACAGATTCAGCACCTATCGCAGTTGAAGTTAAGGTATAGGTAGTAGGGGTAGGGAGAATATTGTTTCTAAATTGGTACGTGGTTGGCAAGTTACTGAGGGGTTGGTAATTGGGGTCAATTACACTATAAAGAAGAATGGCTTCAACCGGTATTGAGCCTACCGGAATACCGCTTATTGTAAAAGTTCCCCAGGAAGAGTTATAAGGCACCCCTGTAGAGACATTTGGGGTTCCACAAATAGGCTCACTCGGATTATCTCTGCCATGTAAGGCAATGGAAGAAAATTTATAATTTAATCCACATCCTGAATAATAATATAAATTTTGCCACAGATATGAAGTAATCCTTGAGGTGAGAGTATATTCCGTTTTATGCGAGCAACTAGGACATCCGGGCACAGAATTATCAACCAATACATAATAAGTATTGCCTGTGGTTAAAGATGAAGCTATGATTCCTAAGGAATCGGACAAACCTGATGCTGAATCTTGTGCAATAATGCTTCCACCACAAGAACCATATAATACAATTTTATGAATATTACCTGCTGAACCTGTTAAGGATTTTACAATGATAGGGAGTGTTGAGGCTGTATCTACAAAAGAATACCACTTAGAGGCATTAGCTGCTAAGCTATCAACCGTATAGAATGGTGTTAATGCAAAAGAGTTACTACAACTATTTCCACAATCGGTAAGAACACTGTATTTTATAGTATCATGGCAACCCGAATTAACACTCTCCAGCGTATAAGTTGTGGAAGTGGAAGGAGAAACTATAATCCTACTTGTTGTAGCACCGGTGCTCCATGCATAACTTGTAGCCGTTGAAGCATTGAGTGTGTCATTAATACCCGGACAAGTAATAAAGCCTGGTCTTGCCGTAATAGTAGTCCCTGTTATGGTACTTATTGTATCTGGAAGAGAATCACTACATGAATGATGATCTGTTATTACCACAGTATAGTATCCGGCACTTAATCCACTAACTGTGGCTGTAGTTTGTCCTCCAGGAATCCACGAGTAAGTGTAAGGAGACGTACCATACTTTACCCCTACTGTAGTTGTTCCATTAATGTTTTGAGGGCAGGTATTTGTGCTTGAAACGATACTGTCCCTCAAAGCCATTGGCTGAGTAATAGTTATGGATGCAGAAATAGTATCAAGACATCCATTATTAGCCAATATAGTTACCCAATAAGTGCCGGCGCTCAATCCTGAGATAGTTCCTGTAGATTCGCTATTGCTCCATAAATAGGTGTATGGTGAAATACCTCCTGAAGGCGTTGCTGAAGCACTACCATTATTTTCTGTATTACAACTTACATTGGTTGTTACGCTAGCTGAAACACTAAGAGCAGTAGGTTGTGTAATAGCGGAAGAAGCAGTTGCTGTTACTCCATAATGGTCCGTTACTGTAATTGAATATGTTCCTATACTTAATCCCCCATTTGTATCTCCTGTCGTGCTATTACTCCATAAATATGTATACGGAACGGTGCCACCGGAAGGTGAAGCGAGAATACCGCCATTATTTCCGCCATGGCAAGTGACATTGGTTATCACAGTTGACGAAACGCTTAAGGGAAGATATACTTCCCTTATCCGATTATTAGCGCCGTCTGCTATATAATAGTTCCCAACATTATCAAATTCTATATGATTGGGGCTATTAAATTCAGCAGAGGTGGCTAATCCTCCATCACCAGAATAGCTTGCTGTCCCATTCCCTGCAACAGTGTTAATTACACCAGATGCATTTACCATACGTATACGATTATTGCCATCATCTGCAATATATAGATTACCTGAGCCATCCATCTTAGCTATGCCGGTAGTCATATCTATTTCGGCAGAGGTAGCCGCTCCTCCATCACCCGAAAACCCAGCAGTGCCATTACCCACAATAGTGCTGATAGTACCTGATGTGTTTAACATCCTTATACGGCTATTACCATAATCCACAATATAAATATTACCGGCAGCATCCACCGAAACATTGATTGGATGCTTAAGTTCAGCAGAAGTAGCCGCTCCTCCATCACCGGAAAATCCAGCAGTGCCATTGCCGGCTATAGTACTGATAGTACCTGAAGTGTTTACCATCCGTATACGATTATTAGCTTCATCTGCTATGTATAGATTACCGGAGGCATCGATTGCTACGCCATAGGGACTATTGATTTCAGCGGAAGTAGCTGCGCCTCCGTCGCCGGAATATCCAGCTGTTCCATTTCCTGCAACAGTACTGATAATACCCGAAGTATTTACTTTCCGTATGCGGTTATTAGCTTCATCTGCAATGTATATATTGCCTGAGGCATCTACCGCTAAACCTTTAGGAGTGTTTATTTCAGCAGAAGTAGCTGCATCTCCGTCGCCGGAATATCCAGCCGTTCCATTTCCTGCAAAGGTGCTAATAGTGCCACTTGCATTCACCATTCTAATACGGTTATTATCTAAGTCTGAAATGTATAGATTACCTGAAAAGTAAATTAAACCACCCGGAGCATGAAGTTCGGCAGAGGTAGCAGCTCCTCCATCCCCTGAATAGCCTGCTGTCCCATTTCCGGCATAGGTAGCAATAATTTGAGCCTTACCAGCGAGTATTCCTAAAAACAGGAATACATACGTGAATAAATTGATTTTTTTCATGACTTCCAAGTTTAACGATTATTGATGAACATTATTAATATTAGATAGCTTATTATTTTTTATTCTTTACAAAACTATATAACATACATATTTTGTCAAGCCACAATTATTAAACGGTGGGTTTGACTTATTATATGGTAGGATTGGATTATTAAATGACAAATCGATATTGCTGAAATTATTCAGCAGAATAATAGATGAGTTTGTGTTTTTCGTTTTCATTCGACCTTACTTTACACTTCCTAAAATCAAATGACAGGAGGTGCGATTAATAACTATCCCTAAAAAGCGTGGCGTTGTACTTAGGTAAACAGGTCGAACTGTAAAGAATGTAGAAAAAACCTATTATATAATGCCTCCAAATCTTATTAACAAGAGCAAATATATATACAGATTGTAAAATTTCCAAGAAAAAAATAATATATTTATATTAAATATATATTTATATCTATACATCAAGTAATTGTAGTTTTAACTGTATTATTTAATATTTGAGGGAGTTTCCTATCTATTCCAAAAGCATATCCATTCTGTTTTCTAATATATCCATTAGCCGTTCTTCGGGTACATAATTGGTAAGTAGCCCTGCTGTATCTTCTCCAACCCAATCATTGTGTTTTAAGTCGTATTTCCAGTTAATAAAATGGTCTACCTCTGTATTTTTTGGCTCTCTTTTGGTCATATTAGGTGGCAAGTTAAATCCAAAGCGCTCAAAAATCCTATGTCCCCTCATCGCATTGTAAATGTTGTAAAGCGCCATAACATAGACCTTGTGCTCTTTTATGGTTTTAAATTTCTTATCCTTATCGGGGCCGTGAATACTTTGGTACAATATTTTATAACTTCAAGCAGGATAGTATCACGGGACCTTACTGGCTCGCAATATTGTATTTTGGAATTTACATACTTTGGTCCCCATAGTTTACTCCATTCCATTTTTATAAGTTCTCCAACTTCTTTATTCGGGACCAGTATATTGAAGTGCGGATTATACCACCGTTCATTGGGATTAAACTCACATTCGAGGGTTTTCACCCCCAAAAACTGTATGGTATCGCCTCTTTGCCTCCGCTTCTGATATTTTTGATTAATCCGGTGAAATGCCCTGTACATGGCATCAATCCGGTGTTTTAATTTTCGGGCAGGAACCGACCTTGTCGTCAATACAATAAAGTGCGGGTCCGGCCATGTATGAAAAATTGGTTCAAACTTGCTTCTAAGTATAAACTCCCTGATATTATTACAAACAGAGCATACCCGGCGGCCGCAATATCTTGTATGCTGTTTACCATGAGCCGTTGTTATTTCCTCCATGCAATGAAATACCTCCCAAAATTCTTTCAAGCTTTTTTCATCACCTTTTCTTTTTGCAATGTCAATTAGACACAAAATCCTTTTGGAAGAAATCATTCTTCTTTTAGCTCTGCCCAAAACTCTTTTCCGATTGCCAAGGTCGTTTCCATTTCCTTGCACAACTGCCGTTTTTTCCCCCTTTAGGGGGAGGGTATTGCCTGTCCGCAGTTGTTCTGAAGTGTGGACGGGATTAGTGCATCAGCAATTGCTTATCTGCTTTGATTATATTGCCATTTTTATCTATTATGCGATAGTAATACATCCCTGCTGACAGGTTATTTGTGGGTAAAGTGGTTAACTGATTATCCAGTTCCATGCTTTTGATCTCTTCTCCTAAGCTGTTATACATTACAAAATAAGCAATTTGGCCTTGTATTAAATTAACTTGTATATTCAGCATAGTATTGGCAGGATTGGGATAAACTTTAGCATTGATATTAGAGGCAATGGCGCTTTCAGCAGTTGTTGGCCTTCTATGAGCAGCATGTCCAGAAGACGAATCATTCAAACAGCTATCTGTAAATACATAATTGGTATTCAATAACCTGTTCAGCAGAGATCGTGACTCAAATACTGCGGTACCACCTTCTAATGGACATTGAGTAGCAATACCTACCAGGGTATCGAATTGCGGTTTATTTATGGTATCTATACCTGCCCCCAAAGTATGGAGATATACATAATTGACCAATTGTTGATTTTGCTCTATCAAATTGACAGGAGTAAAGGAATTATTCAATGACTGGGCAGTAGTGTAATTCTTATTCGCAATATCAGCGCTTATGGTATATAATACGCCTATATTATTGGGAGCAGTTGAGCTGGATGTAGTGGTATAAAAGCTATGCAATATCGTACTACTGTCCATCAGGGTGGTATCTTCACTTATTTGAGTGAACACAGCTTGTTGACTGATATATTTACTTTCATCAATAAATACGGAGTAAGGCACGGAATCGTCCACTATTTTTTGAGCTAAGGGCTGGTATTGCGAACGAGTTGGAGCCTTGCAACTAATGCAACCGGTGGGGCATGCTGGTACGGTACCTGTAGCAGAAAATACATTTGTATTATAGATATAAAAATCACCAGTAAGATAATTAGATGTAGCATTATTGGCTGCGGAATAAGCAGGATTCTCCGTGGCACTATTCAACACGTATAATGGAGAGTAAGAAGCCCATGAGTTAAGCGTGAAGGTGTAATAATTGCTAAAAGGGCCTTGCCATATATCACCAATGGGGTCAGTGGCGCTGCCTTGTTTACCCACGTATCCGCTACTTTCCAATACTAAACCATTGTAAGCGCTTCCCATATAATTGTTATCTATGCTGCTTGGGAAATTGAGGCCTTCAAACATCATACACTCCCCTACATTACTTATGTTATTGCATTCATGTATTGCCTGGCTAAGCACCGAACGTATACCTATTACAGATGTATCAGCCCGGCCGGAAGGGGAATTACCTATGTAAGTACCTGAGGAGGAAATGGTATTATTATAGATAATACAGCTTTGGGCACTTGCTAAATATATACCGGATTTTTGAGTTCCTTCTGTTCTGGAAGTAGACGGTAATATGGCTAAATTATTCGTATCAACGGATAAATCATAATAAGGTAAAGGACAATCTACAGAATTTATCAGAACACAAGAAGAGCTTGCCTCAGAAACAGAATTACCATCAATAAAGAGGGGAACGGCTGGTCCATTGGGTGCCATCAATAATTCTGCTATGATTCCGAAGTTCATAATACCTGTGCTGGTGCCGGAAGCACTTACCACGTTGCTTGTAACATACCCTATATTGTTGTACGTCCCTTCTCCGGTTAAGGCATAATCGTTCAGATGTATTCCAGTATAAAAATTGGTTATCGTATTTCCAGTTACTAATGGATTGTCAAGATCTTTTAAATATATGCCATGGTCTCCATAGGGATACACTGCGACAGTTGGCGTAGAATAGGCATTAGCCGTATTGGTTATAGTATTATCAATCACATCAGGAAAAGAATAGTTTGTCATATCTACACCCCGATAGCATTCATGCATAATATTACCCTGGTTAGAAGATGTACCCCCAACAATTGCCTGATAGAAATAGAGGTTACTTTCAAAATATTCGTAAGCCAAATCGGGATTGTTAGCAAACACGGCTATGCCCACTGGAGAAGGGCAATGGGCATACGTAACAAAAGGAAAAATAGATGGTATACATTGACCATCATTTCCATATAAATATTCAAAATTATCATTACAAACTGCAAAACTTGAAGAAGTCACATTTACACCATAATTCATATTACTAAATGTATTTTGATAGGAGGAGGATGTATAATCCCCCACTTGAATGCTATTCCTGGCACCGAGATTTGTTATATAAACACCTGAATTAGTAATGCTTCCCAGATTGGGATATTTAAGATAGGCGTTATTGGAATAACCTGGATCACTTTGGCAAGTTAAGACAGAACTTCTGAGGCTTAAATAGGCGGTTCCGTTATCCGGAGCACTTTGGCTGATATATATATCGTATAAATTATTATTTAATAACCCATAAGTAATATAAGCCGAGCCTTGCATCTGTATACCATCAATAGCATCTTCTATTATGCACGGTGAAGTGGCGCTGCTACCATTAATATACAACGTACCACCTGCCTCTACTTTTATTCCCTGCCACATATCACCACAGGCATAGAGACGGGAGTTATCAATTGTAAGAGTAGCGCCGCTGGGTACATCAATAGTGGCGCCATCACCCATAGCAATATCACAATTGGTTATTGTAAAAGAACCGGATATAGTAAATGTGCCGGGGCCAGTGATGCTTATACAAGAATTACTGGTAAAATCTGCTGCTGTGTATGAACTGGAAGATGAGCTGCTTGGTATCGTCAGAGGAGTAGGGCATGCAATAGAATATAAATAGCAACAATCTGGATTAATTGTGAAACTTGTACTTGTTGAAGCTGAACAACCGACAGCATCTGTAACCATTACAGAGTAAGTACCCGAAGAAAGAGAAGTTAAGTTTGCTGTTGTTCCTCCGGTTGGCGCCCAACTATAGGTATAAGGAGAGTTTCCTCCTGATGGAAGAGCAACCACCGGGGTTCCTGTGCATATATTACCTGAACCCGAAATAATAACTGAAAATGGAGGGTCAACGGTTACAGTAACGGTAGCAGTATAAGTTGGACATGAGCCACCATCAGTAGCAGAGACAGTATAAGTAGTAGTTCCAGAAGGTGGGGATATAGTTACTGTTTGTCCTGATGATGACCCTGGCGTCCATATATAATTAGTAAAACCGTTGCTAGCACTTAAAGTAACAGAAGATGTGCCGCATAAAACATTAGAAGGTGAGGCTGTTGCCGTTAACACGGGGACGATTGAAACGTCGTCAATATAGTAATATGCAGCGGCTACGCTTCCGGTTCCTGTCAAATTATAAGCTGGTGGATTTGAATTATCAAAATTGCCAATAGTTATCCAGTCCTCTCCACCAGATATACTGAGATAGTTTCCCCAAATATGCATCCATTGGCCACTACTATTAAAGGTAGGACTACAATTGGTAGCAGCTGTAATTTGTGGAGTAATATAATTTTGAGTATTGCATTGATACATTGCATATGTCTTAGAGTAGACATTATTAGGATTACAATTACTTATATATATTCCCATGTTTGCAGCGTTAATATCCCATTCGCTATTTGGTGCAAGGAAAGCATAAAACGAAACTTGATAGGTTACGCCTGCCGTCATAGGACTTATATTTTGCTGCAGATAGAGCCTATTATAATAAGGTAGCGTATAATTAACTTGGAGAGCATTCAATCCAGCATAGCCACCACTCGTTGGCCCAGGAGGGACCGTGTGGTTATCTGCGGTGCCCTCTTCATTGGAGGGTACCTGAAAATTTGTATTTGAACAACCACTATTAAAATACAACCCATCCCCTAAAGGAGACCACCAGCAACTTACATCTGAATAACCTCCAGTCGCAACACTATAAGGATAGGGGCAGATAACTGGGGTAGGAGTAACAGACATTGTAACATTTGTTGTTTCAAACCCTCCATTAGAAATCAAATTGCCACAAGTAGGAGTAGGGCAAACATTAACGGTCTGAGTGTATACAACAGCCACATTGCAAATACCAAAGGTTCTTGTAGGACTATGCACTGTATATGGTCCTACAGCAAAAGTTTTAATATAATATGTTTTTCCTATTGTAAGGTTGGTAGCTGGTATAAGAAGTGTTGTATCATTTCCAGTCATTAGAGTTGCAATTGAGGTATAATAAGAAGTTGAGGAAGAAGTATCATATATAAAAGCAAACAAAACTCTGTTTTTTAAAGTGTCATGAGGATTTGATATGACGAAGTCCTCAGAGGTACTTGCAGCTGCGAAGGAAAACCAAGCCACTGAATCTAATAATGAAACTGAGTTGTAACAATACAATGAACCACTTATTGAGATAGGATTACTTAAACTATCTCCTGGACTTGCCTTAGTTTTGATACCTGTAAGCAAAAACAATAAAAATAATATAGGCAATAATGTTGTTTTTTTCATGGCGTTAAGTTGTAAGGTTTTAATGAAATATAGATCATTTTAGATTAGCTTAAACAAAACTATACAATCATATAAGTTTGTCAAGTCACAATTATTATATGGTGGACTTGACTTATAATATGGTAGATAGTAAGCTATTAATTAACTTGGCCGTATACTTAGGTAAGAAATACAGGCCTAATCTTAAACAGAATGTTTAATTAAATGAGACCTAATGTATAGAACCAATTATTGAACTTCCGAGAACAAATATAAAAACTTTTTTGATATATCAGTGTTAAATTCTGATTATTTTATCTTAATTATATTATTTCATATTATAATAAAAAACTAACCAATCACTATTCAAAATCTTTATTTACACGGAAAGCTAATAATTCCTCTAATTCATCAGGGACTTTATATTTTGCAAGCCTTAGCCCCAAATCTTCGTTAATCCAATCAGGGGCGGCAAGGTCATAATTCCAATCTTCATACTCTTTCAATATTGTAGATTTCTTCGGACGCTTTATTCTCAGGAAGAACCAGTTACTTGTAGTAAAGAAAAGAAAGTATGCGAGGACCACACAATCTACCCATTGGCTCAAAAAGCACACGGATATATTTAATACGGTATCCATAGAAAGACCGGAACAGGCTTTTGTTAGTGATATAACATATATCCGTATAAAGGAAGATTTTGGTTATTTATCGCTTATTACGGATGCCTATTCCAAGCGGATTATGGGGAGCAGCCTTTGCCTGAATCTATCACGGGAAGGACCTCTTACAGCTTTGAAAGAGGCCTTGCAAAACCGTATTTATACACATCCGTTATTACATCACTCTGACCGGGGCTTCCAATATTGCAGCCAGGATTATGTTGAAATACTCCACCAAAATAATGCTACTGTTAGTATGACTGAATCGGGCAGTCCCTATGATAATGCTATCGCCGAAAGGGTCAATGGCATCTTAAAATGTGAACTGGGCCTTGATGCTGTATTTGATACCTATGAACAAGCAAACAAAGCTGTTCTGGTAGCCATAAAGCGGTATAATAAAATGCGCCCCCATCTTAGCTGTGGATACCTTACTCCCAATCAGGCCCACAAATCAAAAAGAACCTTAGTCAAACTGTGGAAAAAATACAACCGAAAAAATATACCTAAATTTGAATCATTAACCAGTCAACTTTTTTAAGGACGAGACACTGGGCTTTCAGAATGAAGAGTGAAGAAGTAAGAATGAGGAGAACTACAGCAATTTTTTTCATAAGGTAAAGATATTAATTTTTAACGAATAATTAATAGCTTATCCGCCCTTATTACATTCTGTGCATTATCCACTATCCTGTAATAATACATGCCTGCTGATAACTGTCCTAAAGGAATAGTTGAAAGGTTACTTTCTAATTTGGTACTTTGAACCAATCTTCCCATATTATCGTAGAGGTAAAAATACTTTTCACTTGAAATCGAACTCTCAATATTTATAAAATTTGCGGCCGGATTAGGATATACTTTTATATTTTCGTCAGTAGATTTTATCTCATTCACCCCATCTCCTGATTGATATGGCACAAGCAATAATGTGCCATAAGGATTAGCGCCATTTGCACCATTAAAGTTAAGGATCACACTATCCTTTCCTGTTACCAGATTATAGCTGAAAATCACTCCATCATTATACTTGCCCCCGTATTCCGTCATACAGTACAGTACTTTATTTGCCGTATCTTCAACTAAACCATCATCTCCCAAATTACCGTTCGTATCGTTAAAATTAATTACTATAGTATAATGATTTGCATCTATATCGTAACTAAAAAGGACACCGTCATTATTACTTCCTCCATCCGCCGTCATTCCATAAAGTAATCCATTAGATGCTAGAAGAAGGTCTCCAAATGGGATTTCTCCAAGTGAAGGACTTAAATTAACTAATGAGGTAAATGCATTATTAATTGGATTAAAACTAAATAATACTCCCCCCCCCTGGACCAAACTCTCCTGTCATTCCATATAAGAGCCCATTTGGAGCCTTTATAAGCCCGCCTTGTGTCCAGCCTCCAGTAGTAGATTTATTAAAGTTAATCAGCACCTTTTCCTTACTTGTTAAAGGGTTCAAAGAATAAAGTACTCCCACATTATTTGTGCCTCCATATTCTGTCATTCCAAAAAATGACGTATCATTTAATACAAATAATCCTCCATACGCCGCTGAACCATCTGTATCATTAAAGTTAAAAACAACAGAATCCTTATTATTATTGGGGTTGTAACTAAATATTATCCCATCATTATAAGCCCCACCAAGGGCTGTAGTACCATATAAAATTCCTTTATATAACGTAGAACCCCAAGCAAAATTTGAGCCATTAGAATCACTGAAATCCACAAGAGTATTTTCACGGCCATTGTTTAAATTATAACTAAAAAGGACACCCTTGTTTTTACTTCCACCAAATTCACATCCACCATAAAGAAGCCCATTTTGACTTAAATATAAATCTCTTGCTGGCTCGCTTCCATTCAAGCCATTGAAATTAAATAAAACACTGTCTTTTCCAGTGAATGGATCAAAACGAAACAACACCCCATCTCCACCGTGCCCACCTGCTGAGGCCTCCCCATATAAATAATACCGCTGGGCTTTCAGAATGAAGAGTGAAGAAGTAAGAATGAAGAGAACCAAAGCAATTTTTTTCATAAGGTAAAGATGCCGCTATTTCATCGAATAATTAATAGCTTATCCGCCCTTATTACATTCTGTGCATTATCCACTATCCTGCAATAATACATGCCTGCTGATAACTGTCCTAAAGGAATAGTTGAAAGGTTACTTTCTAATTTGGTACTTTGAACCAATCTTCCCATATTATCGTAGAGGTAAAAATACTTTTCACTTGAAATCGAACTCTCAATATTTATAAAATTTGCGGCCGGATTAGGATATACTTTTATATTTTCGTCAGTAGATTTTATCTCATT
>Ga0206863_1246_pt1 | contig 15880 bp, 15 predicted proteins | sample Alteio_BWOrgCont_41_FD_152634 | JGI IMG/M metagenome (GOLD analysis project Ga0206863, IMG submission 152634) | Enriched cells from forest soil in Barre Woods Harvard Forest LTER site, Petersham, Massachusetts, United States -... | ecosystem: Environmental > Terrestrial > Soil > Temperate forest >...
TACTATTGTTTGAAACGTTTTTAATATCAACTTCGTTGATAAAGACAAAAACATCGGCGCCGTATTTTTTATGGAGGTAAGGGAGAAGTTGCGGATTACTGATATGGGTATTCATAAATCGCTGGCTGTAATCCATAGGCACCTGCAACTGGCCGTTATGGATGAAGTGTTTTTTTTGAAGTGTGGGGTCAAATTCGGCATGGCTTTCACCCGAAGAATCGGTTGGAAGTAAATCGTATTTATATTCAATGGAGTTGTAAACATAGGCAAGGGTTGTGTCCGCTTGCTTGGGCGATTGTAAAAGAGATACAGTGGAATAGTTTTGCCTGAATGTGTTATAAAGTGCAAGGTCCATAACGGAGCGGAACGCTTCGGTTATCTTTTTATAACTGAAATGAGTGGTGGTATTTACATCTTTTCCTATTTCGTTCATAAACATAGTAGTCCTAAACGGAACTAATAAAATTTTATGATGGATAGCTGCATTTTTAAGTGTATCCTTGTTTTGCTGCGCCAATGAAGAAATGGACGTAATGAGCAGCCCCAGGCAAATAATAAATTTAAAGTGCGTGCTATGTGATTTAAGATTTGTAAAAATCATGTTTCTTAAATCGTATCTCTTGAATATTCTTTCTATTTGTGCAGAAGCCTTCCTATATCAAGTCCGTTAGCGTATACAATGACGGTAAGAAGCAGTATCATACCTACCCATTGTGCATATTCCATTACCTTTTCGCTAGGTTTGCGGCCTGTAATCATTTCATAAAGCAGGAACATAACGTGTCCGCCATCCAGTGCCGGTATAGGTAAAATATTGATAAAGGCAAGCATAACGGAAATAAAGGCAGTGAATGCCCAAAAACGGTCCCAATCCCATACTTTCCCATATCCTTTGGCAATGGTAATAAAACTTCCTACCTGTTTGTGCGCACCTTTTACCGTAAATATAATATTTAGCTGCTTCGCCAAGCTTCCAATAGTGGCAAAAGTGGCGTGCACACCCATAGGAATGCTTTGGAAAAAGGAATAGTTGGTGTGGATATAGTGTAAGGTATCGGTTGTAAGACCTACCCCCAATTTCCCCGAGTCACTAACATGAACAGGTACTGTATGGGTATTGCCATTAGAAACTACAGTAAGCAATACGTCTTTATTCTTAGATTTTTGTATAGTAGAAGACAGCGTTTGATAATATATATCAGTGCTATCAACTTTAACAATACGGTCTCCCTTTTTAAGTCCGGCTTTTTCAGCGCCTAAGCCTGGAAGTACGGAATCTATTTTGATAGCATAGAGCGGTTCAATAAATCCTTTTGCATCACCTAGTAGGGCAGATAAATTGTCTTCTGAAATAGGAATGTTTACTACTTTACCGTTTCGCAGAACTTGTATGGATTTGGCCTTCTCAAATATAATATCCATCGTAACAGAGTCGAACCGATTAACGGATTTGCCATTAACAGCAACAATCGTATCTGTGTTTTTCAGCCCCACATTCATAGCAAGAGAATCACAATAGATGCCATATTTTACATTTTTCATGGGCAAGTAAGAAGTACCGTTTACACATGTGAGTATGGTAAATATGACGAAGCCTAAAATGAAATTGACCGTTACACCGGCCACCATTACAATAAGCCTTTGCCAGCCCGGTTTGGCACGAAATTCCCATGGCTGTGGCGGTAGTTTCATTTGTTCCTTATCCATGGATTCATCTATCATGCCGGAAATTTTTACATATCCACCCAGCGGGAGCCAGCCAATACCATATTCTGTTTCACCTTTTTTATATTTAAAAAGCGAAAACCAAGGGTCAAAAAAGAGATAGAATTTTTCTACCCGTATTTTAAAAATGCGGGCGGCAGTAAAGTGTCCCGCTTCATGCAATAGTATTAAAATAGAAAGGCTGAGAAGAAACTGCGAAACTTCAACAAGTATACCCATGATTGATTTACAAAAGGTTACAAAGTTATCCCAATTTTTATTCTATAGGGACATTTATTCTATGTCTCTTCCCTTCATGCAGGGTTACTACCCACATACCCGTGGAATAACCAATAGCAGCTCCCATAAATTCGTCCGAGGCCCAATGGGTGTTCTTATAAACGCCGGAGAATAAATTAAAGGCCGCAGGCACGTATGCCAGCACCTTGATTAAAGTAGATTTTGCATGGCGAAAGGTGATGGTAGAAATGGCAAAGGCGAGGGCAGCGCTGCCGTTAGGCATAGACCCAAAATCTTTTTGAAATTTAAATGGGCGGAAACTAAAGTCTCCGGCATTGGCTATAGGATTAGCTCTTCCAATACCCACTTTGAGCATTTGGGTAATTACTTCAGAATAGAGTCCTGCCTGGAACAACTCTATATCAATCTTTTCAGCCTCGGTATTGTGCTTTAATATTCCATAACCTACAAAAACGGTGGCTACGGACGCGGTGAAATACCATTCACCATAAATTCTTCCTGCTTCCACCGGAAGGTCGTAATAAGCGTGTTGATTATTTTGTGTGATATTGGCTATTCTCAGGTCGAAGGGTATTATGGCGGCCGTTGTAGCTACAATCAGGCCGAGCCTGAGCCAGTCTGACTTATGCCACCTTGCCGGCTCTTTTACAAAAAGAAATGATTCATGCCCAAACTGACGTAAACTATAGGGCTTTCCTTCTAATGTCTTTTCATATAAAGTATCTTGTTCCGCCTCTTTTTTTGGGACCGTATCCTTGATAACCAGCTGAACTATTTTTCCCAGTTTTAGTCCGCCGGCAGTATCATTTTTCGAAGCAGTATCCTTTGTTACTTGCTGGGCTAAGATGGGAGATGCAGCAGAGAATAGAAGAAAGAAACAAAAAATGTATTTCATGAAGATTGGGAATGAAACTTCCATTTTACTGAATGATATAAATACAAAGCTATATCATTCATGCATTTAGAGTATCATTTTCCCGCTCAAATCTGCAAAGCTTTGTTTTCTTCCCTTATTCTTACCCATAGCATAATGGCATTAAGGAAGCTAAAAATAGCGGCTGTATAATATAAATGAAATATAAGGGGAATGACAGCAATTTCGCCTATTACAATAAGGTAATTAGGATGTTTGAAATATTTATAAGGCCCTTTTTTTACCAGTGGAAATGAAGGTATGCGGTAAACTTTCGTGTTCCAGAATTTTCCGAGGGAAGAAATAACCCAGATTTTAAATAAAAGGAGCATGAAATAGTAAACAAGAAAATATAAACTGCAGGATACAGGCCTTGAAATGATGTATTCAACTATCAGCGAAATGAGAAATAGAACGTGAAGCGCTACTATAAAAGGATAATGCTTTTCCCCGTATTCTACTGCCTTATTTTGTAACAGCCACTTCTCATTCCTGCGGGAAAGAATCAGTTCCCCTATACGCAGAAGAATGATAAATGACATGAAAAGGATGAAAACCATATTAGTCTTTGTTCATTTGCAATAAAACCATTTCACTCGAAAATCCCGGACCCATAGCTACCATCAGCCCATGGCCATTTTCAAACCCCCGGGAAATGAATCGTTCCAATACATATAACACTGTAGGGCTCGACATATTGCCATTTTCAGCCATAATATCCCGGGTGTTTTTCAAAAAATCGCCTTTTACGGGTAATGCTTCCGTGTACGCTGCCAATACTTTTTTGCCTCCCGGATGAAAAATAAAGTTCTTTATATCAGAAAGCCCTAATTGGTGTTTTTCAAGGAAGGAGGTAACGTCACTATAAATATTTTTTGAAATGATATCCGGAATATCCTGTGAGAAAAGGACTTTGAAGCCTTCGCTGAGAAATTCCCAGCCCATCACATCCAGGCTGTCGTAGTATAATTTGCTTTGTGATGCAAGAAATTGAACATGGTTTTTGTTGCTGTGATTATCTCCCATAATAATACAGGCAGAAACCCCATCGGAAAATAAACTGGAGCCTACAAAATTACTTTTGCTATAATCGTTTCGTAAAAAGGTAAGGGAGCATAACTCTACTGACACCAGGAGTACTATCGCATCAGGATTTGCCTTTGCCAATGTACCCGCTTTTGAAAAGCCGGAAACCCCGCCTGCACAGCCCAACCCGAATATGGGAGTGCGATTAATATTTGGATGCAGACGCATTTTATTAATGATAAGAGCATCTATACTTGGGGTAGATAAGCCGGTGGTGGAAACAAAAATAATGTCGGTTATCGCTTCCTTTTTAATTCCGGCGGAAGCAATGCATTCTTCAATGGCTTTTACGGAATATTCCAGCGAAACGTTTATGTATTCTGCATTTTGTTCCCCGAATGTATGTGGATTTTTGTAGTAATCGAGCGGCTTACAAAAATTTCTTGTGTTAATCTCCGTATTTTTAAATACACCCAGCATCCGCTCAATTTCGGGAAAAGAAGGCTTGAATACTTCTTTGGCACATTGTTGTGCTTCTTCCTGGCTAATTTTAAAAGGGAAATCTATTGTTGAAATAGAGGCTAATGAAGGCATGATTGGTGATAAGTTTATAAGAAGGCGTATAACATGTAGACAACATAAGACCTGAATAGGTTGGCTGTTTTAATGCCTCTATACAAATATAACCCAATTTCCCTGCAGGCATCATTAAATGCTCTATCAGGTTTGCTTTCAAGCGACCTTATCGCCTCGTATAAGTCTTAGTAAAACAGCAACGATGGCAAGAACCAGCAATATGTGAATAAGATATCCTGCACCGTATGCAAAAAATCCAATCGCCCAGCATATTACTAATATTATGGCTATGATGTAAAGTAAGCTTCCCATGATAAATTGTTTTTAGTTGTTATATATTAATTTAGATACTCACGAATTCTTTTTGCTTCCTACAATGACTATAATTCCACCGGTAAGTAAAACCAAGCCCACATAAGGAGACCATTGTACGAAATGATTTTCTTTTTTGTCCACCTGAACCGGGCCCATATCAACTACCTTTTTCTTGGTTACATAATCGAATCCGGTATAAAGCATCATCAAAATTCCGATTACTATTAGGACAATCCCGAATGTTTTTCCAGTGTTCATATTTTTCTGATTATTTTGAATTCCAGTTATAAGATTAGGCAATTCTTAAGAGCCAGAGGATTAAAAGGATCAATGCTATTAATAATAACAGATTGAGCAATCCGCCTAAGCCCCAGCCACCTGCCAGAATGCCGACCAGCCATATAATCAATATGATTACAATAATTATCCAGAGTAGGCTTAAAGCTGCTCCGGCTGCATCTCCATCATGGCCCGCTGACCCTATTGACTCTTCTGATAGATTCTGCTTGGTTTCTGTTACCGGAGCTTCAGTAATGCTGTTAGAGTGTGCAATGAGTTGTTGTTTTGAAGCCGCATGAAAAATTTTGTTTTTCACATTTTCAGGCATGGCAATAATTTCAGGCATTTTTGTTTCGTTATCTCCATGAAACATGCCTTTTATAAAGCCTTGGTTTTCCGGGGCTGAAAGTGATGCTATCGCTACCCGTTGATGTGATCCTGTTTTTGTTTGTTCACTTGCTGTGCGGGTTACAGTAGGTGCCTTTTTCACATAGTCAACATAGTATCCGCCTCTGTAATGGCGTTTGGCTACGGTAAGATTAGAACTACAGGAGGAAAGGAATAAGCATACAATGATGCAAGGCGTGAGGGTAGCGAGTAATTTTTTCATGGCGTTTTATTTTAAAGTTTTATCTTTTGTAAAATCAAAAGTAACCTCCATTAAAAATAATTACGATGTATATTCGATAAACATCATGAAAGACAGGTTCAACATGCCATAACACAAGTCAAACCTGCAAGGCTAAATAAATACTAGAGAATAGCCTTCTTTTTACAAAAGGCAGTAGCTGCATTGCGGGTTTCCTTGTCGCTTTCCATATAGTCGGAAATACCAGGCTTTGCTATAAAAGTCCCTTGTTCCATGCATTTTTCAACTATGGAAGGAATATCAGTAAAGCTGATTTCATCTTTCAAAAAGGCGTGAACGGCAATTTCATTGGCAGCATTCAGAATGCAAGGCATGTTACCACCTTTTCTCATAGCATCGAAAGCCAGTTGTATGGCAGGGAAAGAAGTAAAATCGGGTTTTTCAAAAGTGAGTGAAGGGTGGGCAGCAAAATCAAACCTCTTGAAGGAAGAATGAACACGGTTTGGATAAAACAGCGCATATTGAATGGGTAATTTCATATCGGGCAATCCCATTTGCGCCTTAATAGAGCCATCTTCAAACTGCACCAGCGAATGAATGATAGATTGCGGATGAATAATCACTTCAATCTGTTCCGGGCGGAGGGCAAATAGCCAAGCGGCTTCAATAATTTCAAGCCCTTTGTTCATAAGGGTTGCAGAGTCAATGGTTATTTTGGCTCCCATGCTCCAGTTAGGATGTTTCAGGGCATCTTCCTTTCTAACAGTTTCTAAAAATTTTCTGTCTTTCCCCCTGAAAGGCCCACCGGATGCGGTAAGTATAATTTTTTCTATTTTATTGTGAAACTCTCCTGCCAAACATTGGAATATGGCGGAATGTTCCGAATCAACCGGGTAGATATTTACTCCCTTTGCTTTGGCTGCTTCCGTAACCAATGCTCCTGCCACCACTAATGTTTCTTTATTGGCAAGGGCTATTTGTTTTCCGGCTTCAATGGCTGCAAGGGTAGAGCGCAAACCGGCAAACCCCACAATAGCAGCTAAAACTATGTGGATGCTTTCCATTTGCACCACCTGGCAGAGGGCATCAGCCCCGGCAAATACCTTTATATCATGTTTTTGCAGGGCATCTTTTACATATTGGTATTTCTCTTCCTCGGCTATTACAACCGCATTAGGCGAAAACTCAATAGCCTGTTGAATTAATAAGTCTGCATTATTTTGGGCGGTAAGTACCTCCACCTGCAATTTGTCCATATTAGCACGTACAATATCGAGCGCCTGCTTTCCTATAGAGCCTGTAGAGCCAAGTATAGCTATGTTTTTTTTGTTGGTTTGTGCCATAATAGGGTGTTAAAACTACACATTTGTAGTGTATATTCTAGAAATTATGTAGCTGAAGTATGAATGAATAATGCATTTTTTGTACATTTGAATCATAAAATCTAATAGACCATGAAAAAAATTATTATTGCAATAGTTTTTTCAGCAGCCTTTTCTGCATGTATGCCTCCGGGTAATAAAAACATTGTGGATGATAGAGCTTCAAAAAATCTGGAATTGATGCGTAAATTTAATGAGGAAGTAATAAACAAACATAATACTGCTATGGTTGACTCTCTCGTAGCTCCGGATTACGTAGAGCATTGTGCTGATCCGGGATATACTCCTGACCGCAACGGACTAAAGAAGGGCTGGGAAGATTTCGCTAAGGGCTATCCGGATTTAAATTGCAAAATAAACTTTATGATAGCGGATTCGGACTGTGTGACCATGCAATATACCTTTACAGGGACCAATACCGGTTCTGTGGCGGGTATGCCTGCTACCGGTAAAAAGATAAATGTGGATGGTGTGGATATTGTGCGTTACAAAAATGGCAAAGCTGTGGAACATTGGGGTTATATGGACGAGATGAAAATGATGACCCAACTTGGAATGATGCCTGGCATGGGAAGTAGCGACTCTACCAAAGCTAAAGTGCAAGACGATAACAGCAAGAAAATGTAACCTGAACATTTAATATGCAAAAGCCTCGATGGAGGCTTTTTTTATGGATATAACTTTGTACTTTCGCATTTATAAATATGCCGTACATGCCTTCATCCATCAACGTCCTCTTTATAGATTCCGTTCATCCGCTTTTGCAAGAAGAGCTCGAAGCGAACGGATTTATTTGCCATTTACAATACGAGTGGAGCCGAGAAAAAATAGGGGAGGAGTTACGTAAATTTGATGGAATAGTGATCCGCAGCCGGATAAAGCTGGATAAGGAATTGATAGATAAAGGCACTAACCTTAAATTTATAGCCCGTGCCGGTGCAGGAATGGAAAACATTGATGTGCCTTATGCCGAAAGCAAGGGTATAAGATGCCTTTCTTCCGCCGAAGGAAACCGCGATGCGGTAGGCGAACATGCATTAGGGATGTTACTTAGCCTCTTTAATAATATTTGCCGTGCCGATAGGGAAGTAAGGCAGGGATTATGGATTCGGGAAGGTAACAGGGGTGTTGAATTACAGGGTAAAACAGTTGGAATAATAGGGTATGGCAATATGGGCAGCGCTTTTGCGCAAAGGCTAAAAGGATTTGACTGTACTGTATTGGCATATGATAAATACAAGTCAAACTTTTCTAATGAATTGGTAAAAGAATCCTCCCTGGAAGAGCTTTTTGAAAAGACTGATGTACTGAGTTTGCATCTGCCATTAACAGACGAAACACGTTTTATGGTAAATAGTTCTTTTATTGAAAAATTCAAAAAAAATATTTATCTCATCAATACGTCTCGTGGTAAAGTGCTGCAAACAACAGATTTGATGAATGGTATGAAAAATGGTAAAGTGCTGGGAGCCTGCTTAGATGTTCTGGAATATGAAAGCCTTTCTTTTGAGGGGCTGGATAAGAGTAATTTGCCTGGGCCATTCCGCTATTTGATAGAAAGCGACAGGGTGGTTCTGACACCTCATATTGCAGGATGGACACATGAATCGAATGAAAAAATTTCGGCTACGCTGGCAAGGAAGATTGTGGAGTTAGTTAAAAAATGAGATTCGGGTACTTTTTGTTGAGCACTATTATATACTTTTGCATCGCTCTTTAACGCATTCATACCAACACACAACAACCTACAACCCTTGAAAAGACTAATAAGTACTTTAATTATTGCCTTTGCAATCAGCACATTATCTGTTGCACAAAATTCAGATTCGCTCCCCAGTTGGAAACACTGGAAAACAATAGTAAAAGGTGGCAGCTTCTACGGCTCATGGGGCTATAATGAAGAAACGTATACACATAGCAATCTGTATGTTGTTCAGCCCGGAATGCAGAATAAGTATGTTTTCAATAATATAGTGGCACAGGACCGTATAGGCTGGGACCATTTGTTTACTGCTCAACCTACTATACCTCAATACAATTATCGCCTGGGGTATTTTTTCGATAAAAAACAGGTATGGGCTATTGAATTAAATTTTGACCATACAAAATATGTTGTTGAGCAAGGTTATGACGTACGTGTAAATGGCACGATGCATGGCAGAAACGTTGATACTATGGTGAACCTTAATAACTCTACTCTGCGTTATCAGTTGAATAATGGAGCTAATTTCTTTCTATTTAACCTAGTAAGGAAGATTACTATTTTTTCTACCAAGGATAAAAAATTTGTAATTGACGGCTTAATTAAAGCAGGTGTAGGGCCTCTGGTACCGCATGTGGATAATTCTATTTTCGATGAACAAAATCGCAGGCAATTTCAATTGGGCGGGTGGAACACGGGAGCGGAAGCCACTATAAAAATGACTTTCTTTAAGCATGTTTATGTAGAGTATTGCAATAAGGTTGATTATGCCCGTTATTCATGGCTTGAAATTCATGGTGGCAGGGCGCACCAGGACTTTGGCACGTATGAGAATATCCTGAATATAGGCTATACGTTGCATTTCAGAAAAATAAAGCCTGAAGTGCCGACTTCTCCGGCGCCTGCTAAATAATCAGGGAATAACCACTATTCTTTTTTGAAACTATTTCTGTAATTTATTGGAGCAATGCTTTAGGTGTTATCCCAAATTGTCTTTTAAACTCCCTGTGGAAATGTTGCGGATGAGCATAGCCTAATTCGTAGGCAATTTCCGATATGTTCTTTTCTCCCTGATAAATTAGGCGTTTTGCCTCTTCAAGTCTTTGTTCTCGAACCAACCCAAAAGTACTGATGTGAAATACTTCTTTAAAGTACTTTTTGAGTTTAAATTCGTTCAAGCCACAAAGCCTTGAAAGTTCCGATAATGAGAGTGGTTCACTTAAGTTACTGAGTAATATTTCCCGTGCATGATACACTTTATCCATATCTTTCTTACTGATGGCATCCCGATAATTAGCATCTTTTATTATTAACGCTTCACATTGTTTACAGAGGAGGTCAAGCACCTTCGATTCGAAATATAATTTGCCAAGACCTGTGGATAAAGGACATTGCCATATTGTATCAAAGAAATATTTTAGGTTGGGAGCAAAACCATTTTTCGGGGCATGTAATACAAATGGGGTGCCTTTCTCTATTTTTTCAGCCAAATGAGCAAATTCAGGAATATATCCTGAAAACAACCCAATCATTTTTTCAGGTAAGATATGAACTGAAAATATGCGATGAGTACCTATACCTATAAATTCATTGCTTTCAATAGAATTAGGATTAAATAAAATATTATGATACCCTTTCGTAAGAATATAATTATTTAAAAGGCCTTCATGTGTTTGATTAATATTTCCTTCCAGTATAAAATTTAATTCAACAAATGGCTTATCGTTAAAATGCCTGAGGGGTTTTGTTTGGTGTTCTATCGTCATAATACCATCCACGATACCCATCCAATCTGTTGTTACCAATGTCAAATTTGCTTTTCTATCTTCAAGTGGCGCAGCGTAATGCTGAACCACTCCATGGGGAATTTTTAAAACCTCTTCCAGGCTAAATCCGGTTTTATTTTCCTTTTCTTCTGGTTGCTTTTTCATGGAGGTACTCAATTTATGGTACAAATTAATCCTTTAAATGCCCTCATTTAAGATAATATGAACGCAATTTTGCAACAAATACTCTACAAATGGAAAACGAATTTAGCGAATATAAAATGCATCCTGATAAAAAAGCGCCTGTATTAATAGTTGGAGGAGGGATTTCAGGCTTAACAGCTGCATTATTTCTTCTAAAGCATGGAATTACCCCTTTATTAATTGAACGGCATAAAAGCACCTCCATTCATCCCAGGGCGAGGGGGTTTGACATACGTACTATGGAGCTATATAGAGAACTACAACTAAGTGAGCAAATACGAGAAGCTGGCAGGGCATTGGCGCCTGCCTGGGGAATCCATACAAACGCTTCTCTGGCAACAGCGTTAAAAAATAAAAAACCTCGTAATAGGGAAGTAAAATCTCCCATTGCTACAAAGGGTCTGGAAGAACTGGCAGCACAAAGCCCGGAAGTTGGGGCACGTTGTACACAGGATTTATCGGAACCGGTATTACTTGCTGCTGCAAAACAGAGAGAGGCTGAGATATTATTTAATACCGAATTAATTGCGTTTGAACGAAACGACAAATGCGTTATAGCTATTATCAGAAACCGGGAAACCGGGCAAGAACAAACCATCCATGCAGATTATATGATTGCTGCCGACGGAGCCAAAAGTATTATCAGGGAAACATTGCAGGCAAATACTATCGGGAAAGGCGTTTTAGGGAGTTTACTGAATATCTATTTTGAGGCTGATCTGGCAGATTTTGTAAAAGGGCGTGAGTTTAGCATATTGCGAATTAAAGACCAGGAAATTAAGGGCTTTATGACTTCCATTAATAATACGGATCGATGGGTGTTCCATTTGTATTACGATATCGCTAAAGGGGAAAAACCGGAAGACTTCACGGATGCAAGGATTACTAAAATCCTGGAAAAAGTTGTTGGGTTACCTGAAATAAAGATTCGTATTATAAGTATCCTACCTTGGCAACCAACCGTAAAAGTAGTTGCTGAAATGCAACATGGTCGAATATTTTTGGCAGGTGATGCCGCCCATGTTATGACTCCGTATGGTGGAAAAGGTGCTAATACGGGTGTGCAGGATGTGCATAACCTTGCATGGAAACTGGCTGCTGTAATTCATGGAAAAGCCTCACCCGAATTATTACATACATATAACAAGGAGAGGGAGCCGGTAGGACTACATAATGCCGAACAATCGGGTAAGATGGCAGATGAATATGGATTATTGAAAAAGATTAACTGGAAGATTTTTGGCTCTTTTTTACTAGTAATGTTGGTCGGGGTACTCAAGCTAAAAAAACTATTTCCCCGCTTGGCAATGGGCAAGGCGGGTGGTTTGGTAGGATTGCCAGACTATAAATATCCGACTCCTATTTGTGATGAAAAAATGAAAACTACCCCGTATGCAAAAACTGGTTTACTTAATGCGGAGCCTGGCACAAGAGTACCTCATATTTGGGTGGAATACAATCATGAGAAAATATCAACTCTCGATTTATTAGGCAAAGATTTTGTGCTTTTCACGGGTACAGATAATAAAGTATGGAAAGAAGCAACTGATAATATTAATAATAAAATGCAGATAATAATTCCAATTTATAGCATTGGGGCCAAAGGAAATCTTGTTTATAATGAGAAATCTATCAAAGAGGTTTTTGGAATTGGTGAAACGGGAGCAGTATTAGTGAGACCTGACGGGTTTGTAGCATGGAGATATAAACAACAGCCTTTAAACCATTCAGATAGTCTTTTTAAAATATTCCATGCTATATTATTCATCAGGGAATAACCACTATTCTTTTCCCGTCGGGTACCTCCATGTCCCAGAGTTTGCCAATATCTTTCAAAGGTACGCTTATGGTATCCACTTTCAGTTTGCCATCTGCTGCAAGCTGAAACATTTCGGGCAATATCTCGGTGAAGAGTTTGTGCACCTGCTCTTTCGACCAGCTTCCCAATCCGGAACCGCTTAACTGTAAATCAACGCTTCTTAAATTTGCTGCTGACAACTGAATTAAATCTCCCGACATAGCTCCTATGGAAACATACCTTGTTTTATGGGTAAAAGAGCCTTTGCCCTTTAATGTAGCTAATATCATTTCTGCCGTGTGCCCCCATACATAATCAATGATTATATCAATGGGTGTATTTTTGTGAATCTCTTTCAATTGCGATAAAATGTTTTCATCACTTTGTTTAAGCGATATTATTTCATCTGCACCCAACGAAAGCAGCGTCTGCAATGACTGTTCATTTCTTCCTGTTGCAATTACTTTTTTTGCGCCATAGTGTTTTGCTATCTGTACAGCCATCTTGCCGGTAAATCCGGTCGCACCATTTACTAAAACCACATCTCCGGGCTGAATATCCGCCTTGAAACGCAACCCCATAGCCGAACCGATTACTGCATTTGCCATGGCTGCCGCAGTTGCATCATCTAAATTGGAGGGTAATTTCACCATTCTTTCTTTTTCAATGATTGCTTTCTCTGCAAGCATTCCGCCGCTACCCATTGAATATACTTTAGTGCCATCTGCCAGCACTCCCACACCATCGCCGCCCGGTATCTTAGCGGTCTTTTTATCTTCAGCGGAATAATGAGTGCCTCTGGCTATGCCTCTGTCAAAGTGTTTAATAGCTGCCGCCTTTACAGTGATGAGTAATTCATCATCCGTACGAACGATAGGTTCATCAACATCTGTGTATTCAGGCATTGCGCCTGCCTGGTAAATAACTGCTGCTTTCATTTGTTTTAAGTTAAAAAATGATTGGTTTAAATATATTCAATTAGGGGATAAGCACTATTCGTTTTCCTTCCAAATCTGTTCTCTGCCATGCTTTTTCAATATCGGCAAGGGGTACTTTTTCAATTTCAATATGAAACTTGTTTTCTTTTATCCACTTCCACACCATTGCAATGCCTTCCGAAAATGCCTCCGGTGGAATGTTACCTACCCCATATAATTCAAGGCCCGAGGTACGCAGCATCTCACCTGTAATAGTGGCTCCCGAACCTGCTTTTTCGCCTATATGTATGTAGCGGATTCGTCTTTTTGCAAAACCCGCTTCCTTCGGAACAAAAGATTTCATAAGCAGTTCAGCCGGATGACCCCATATAAAATCAATCACCACGTTGTAACCTTTTTCTCCTGCTTCTTTTTTAAATGCTTCCGACAGTTTTTCATCGGATTGCTTTAAGTCAATTACGGCATCTGCTCCTAATTCTTTCAATAATTTTAGGGAAGATTCATTTCTTCCTGTGCCGATAACTCTTCCTGCTCCCAGCATTTTAGCCACTTGTATAGCAATCTTCCCGGAAACTCCGGTAGCGCCGTTTATTAAAACGGTTTCACCTTGCTCTACCTTTGCCGTATATTTTAAAGGAAAGAAGGAAGTAAGAATGGAAGCGGGAAGAGCGGCCGCAATTGCAGCGTCAATTCCATCAGGAATAGGCATGGAATGTTTCACTGCTGTTTTCTCCGCAAATGAGCCGTAAGGCGGTGTTGTCATACCAAAGCCTACTAATTTGCCATCGGGGGTCATTCCTATTCCACTATGCCCCACAATGGCAGGGAATTTTGGAAACATTTGTTTGCTGGAATAATGGGTTCCGTTTGCTACCATCTTGTCAAAATTTTCAAGTACAACGGCCTTTACTTGTATAAGCGTTTCATCCTTGCCTGGAATGGGATCGGGGAAATCTTCGTAACAAGGTATTTCACCAAAATCGTTTATCACTGCTGCTTTCATCTGTTTTAATTTTCGACAAAATTCAGCAATGATACCAAGGTGGAAGTTTACAATTGTTAAGAAATGAAATTAAGATGGTATTTCTTAACAAAAGATAATTTCTTATTTTGCTAATCTGTTCCGGATACGGCTTAGTGAAACAGGCGTAATGCCTAGGTAAGTGGCGATGTATTGTTGCGGTACACGCTTAATAATGTGGGGCTTTTCTTTCAGAAGATTTAAATAACGCTGTTCAGGTGTATCTTTTATAAGCGAAAGAAAATGCTTCATGTAATTATATTGCCTTTCCTGTACCGCATTGATCATATTCTGGCTCATTACAGGGATTTTAATAATGTCAGCCATTATTTTATCCATGTCCTTTTTGTGTATCCAATAAAGAGTGGAAGGCTCAATGGCTTCTATGGTAACAAAGCTGAGAATGCTCTTTTGGAAGCTTTCTGCACCTGAGAATATTTCGTTTTCAAAAGCAAACTGGAAAGTAACATCCTTTCCATTGTTGTTAAACCAAGTTCTTAAGCATCCTTTTTCCACTACAAAGGCTTTTTTAGAAACCTCACCTTCTTTTAGTAAAACTGTTTTAGCAGGAACCTCTATGCGATGATAATAACTCACGTATTCATCCCATTTATCTTTTAGCAACGGGAAGTTATCTTTGAATTTGTCGAACATCATAATGCAATAATGGGTTTATACAGCCATCTTGTTCAGCGCACGGACGGCCAACCATATAGAAAATACAGTAAATATAAGCACTATCGCGAAACCTTTTAGCACAATGAGGTCGCTATAGCTTCCCGCGAAGAGGCTGCGGGATGCTTCAACGGCATAGTAAAAGGGATTAAATTTTGCCAATAGTTGAATCCAGTTGGGGGCAAATGAAATAGGTAGCATAATGCCTGAAAGAAGCATTAAGGGCAGGTACGAAGTTTGTGTAATGGATGCAAGTACACCTTCATCTTTAACCGATACAGAAATGGCGTATGAAAAGGAAGACATGGTAATACCTATCAGCAAAATAAGCAGCATGGTTAAGGCTATTCCGGTTAATGGCACGCGAAGGCCTAAGAACACTGCAATTACTAATAAAATGCAGGATTGTAAAAACAAAATAAGTATCTGGTTACAAATAAGGCTCATGATGATACCTACCCGGGTGGTGGGTGTCACCAGCCATCGCGCAATGAGTCCCTGCCGTATTTCATCAATAAAGCTAAAGCCTGCAAATAGCGCTCCCATAGCCATTATTACAAGCATACCCGGCACAAATATCCGTACAATTTCGCCTGTGGGCATAAGGGCTGTATTGCCAGTGTTTTTTAATAATGGCATATAAAGCACCAGGTAAAGTACAGGTTGCAGAAGCCCCATAATCAGCCATACAGGGGCACGCATCCCTTTTTTCAGGTGGCGCTTAAACAGCA
>Ga0206863_1249_pt1 | contig 15708 bp, 16 predicted proteins | sample Alteio_BWOrgCont_41_FD_152634 | JGI IMG/M metagenome (GOLD analysis project Ga0206863, IMG submission 152634) | Enriched cells from forest soil in Barre Woods Harvard Forest LTER site, Petersham, Massachusetts, United States -... | ecosystem: Environmental > Terrestrial > Soil > Temperate forest >...
TTGATCTGATTAAATGATTTTAAAAGACAATCTTGTGTAAATGTAACGATATTACCGCCACACTCCATTATTGAGCCACTTTTTATTTCTACTCCTTTATCGTTACTACCCAAAACTATTCGATCAGGAGTAGAAATGCTTGTCATACTTAATACAGTAATTTTTGAAGCGTTTGGTATATTAATATTTTTTCCTGCAATAGGCCCCGTGAAAACTAATTCGTCCAGTCCTATTGTTTCGGTTTCTAGAGGATATGTACTTTGTTTAGAGTTACCTAAGAATGGTAATAGCCCTGTATATCCCTTGCTTTCTGCAATAGCTAATGGCGTTTTATCTTCTATATCTTTAATTGTTATATCAGTTTTTGAAGCAAGATATTTTACTACATCTTGCCTATTATTTGAAACAGCAAAATGTAGTGCTGTCCTTCCATTTCTAGCTTGCCCATTTGGATTAGCATTTTCTTCTTCAAAAAGGCGTATTACCTCAATAAGATTACCATCTTGAGCTGCTTTACGCAAATCTCGATTAACATTGGGCTTAACCAATTCTAATGCTTCCATAGTATCATACATTTGATGTTTTTTATAAAAAGCTAAGGCTTGTTCATCGCTTAATCCATATATCTTTTGATGATCAATAATTAATTCAGAAGTATCAGCTCCTATACTGCCACCTGCTAAATACAGCGAATCAGCTTCTATATGTAATAGTCCAGTACGTTCAGGATTTTCTACTCTTATATTACCACGACATAATACTACTTCATCAGCAAGAATAGCACAAAAAGAGCCTACTGTAATATCAGCTCTAATTACTAATCTTTTTCCACTTGCATTTATTATCACTGGCTCTTCACCTTCAATAATAGGTTCAGCTATAATAGTGGTATCTATATATTTCATTTATAATTCTATAAATAAATTAATAAAAATATCTTATATATTTGCAATAAAAAGTCAATAGTAAGAGACCAGAAATACTGGTAAAAGTACATTAATTAAGAATAGATGACGTTATTTTAAGCTTAAGGAGAGGCGGTAGTATTTGATAAAAATAAATCAACCCTCATCAAATCCACAAAACTCATTCAATTTTGAGCGTGCACAAGCTGGACGGTCACGGACAGTTGGCATAAGTGCGCTCTCGAACCTTAGATTTATTTTAGCTTAAGATCGGCTATAGCCGAAAGAATTTCAGAAACAATTTAATAAAATGGTAATTGCAAAAGAGGAGAGGTTTATCTCTTCTTTTTGAGAAGTAGTTGATTTCACATTGCAAGGCAGTTTTTAATATAATCACCACACCATGTACCAAGCAAGATGTTCTGAGATTATTGACAAAAGTAAATGAATGGTATATTATTAACAATAAATAATGAGTTATAGATATGTCTAAAGCATTTGGAGTAATTGAAGATATTAATGCGCCAGTTAATGCCGAGGGGCAAATGCCTCTGCATATCGCAGCGATGAATGGTGACACTGAGAGGGCTAAGCTCTTAATTGAAGGAGGAGCAAATGTTAATGAAAAAGATGCTGGAGGTTCCACTCCAATGGCTTATGCCATTTGTAATTCACACCCTGAAATTGTAGATCTCCTTAAGGATAAAGATGTTGATATTAATGCTGCAATTAATGTTGCAGGACATACTCTTTTGCATATTGCAGCGATAACTGGTAGAACTGAGGCAGCTGCGCTTCTAATTGCAAAAGGAGCGAATGTTCATGCAATAGATGGCGACAGTCATACTCCAATGTATTATGCCGTTTATATAGGCTACACTAAGATAGTTGATCTTCTTCAAGCAAAGGGTGTTAATATTAATGCGCCAGTTAATGCTGAGGGGCAAACGCCTCTGCATATCGCAGCGATGAATGGTGACACTGAGAGGGCTAGGCTCTTAATTGAAGGAGGAGCAAATGTTAATGCAAAAAATGCTGCGGGAATTACACCGATGCGTTGTGCTGCAATAGGAGGTCATGCTGAAATGGTGGATCTTCTTAAAGCAAGGGCACAAGTAGGTGCTCATAGTGGTTATGATGAAGGATCAGCCGCTGCTTCTAGCCATGTTCAAGTTCCATTAGTAGGTTTAGACAAAGATCTTCTCGACCTTGTTAACGACCTAACTAAAGACTGGGATGTTGACTAAAGTCGAATAAATTATGAAATTCAGTATCAAGTGTACTGAGATTTCACACTACACCACAAGAATCAATATAATCACCCCACCACTGCATCATTTTGGTTCGTTCCGGAATATATTGTGCATGGTTGTAACTTGCTCGTACATTATTTCGTTCGGAATGAGCAAGTTGTCTTTCTATAACATCAGATGCAAAACCATGTTCATTTAAAATAGTTGAAGCAGTTGCTCTAAAGTCATGAGCTGTGGTGCGAGAGTGGTAGCCAAGCCTATATATTGTATAGAGCATTGTATTTTCGCTTATAAATGTCATTGGTTTGCTGCGGTGTGGAAAAAGATATTCGCTAGAACCAGTTATGACGTGTAGCTCCTTAAGTATGGCAATAGCCTGATTTGACAAAGGAACTATATGAGGATCACGCATTTTCATTCTCTCCGCTGGTATGCGCCACTCTTTCTTATCAAAATTTATCTCAGACCATTTAGCCCCTCTTACTTCTCCACTTCTTACAAAAGTTAGTATTAGAAATTTTAGAGCTAATTTAGTTTGAGTCTCTCCATCATATTTCTCAAGTTTGGAAAGAAATTCAGGCAAATCGCTAGCAGCGAGCCGTGAGTAATTTTCTTTTTTTCTAGTCTTAAGCGCGCCCCTAAGATCAGCTGCAATATCTCTTTCAGCCTTACCTGTTGCAACAGCATATCTAAAAATATTTGGCCGCAGACTTGTAAAGCTCTATGAGCTATATCAATCGCATCTCTTGATTCTATTAACCTCAGTACTTTTAGTAGTTCTGGGGCACTTATTGAATCTATAGCTTTAAAACCGAGATGAGGAAATATATCAGCTTCCATTCTCCTTAAAACATAGGAAGCATGTCTCTCTCAGTCCAGCTTCGTTTTTGATTATTATGCCAGCACCTTGCTACAGACTCAAAGGAACTTTCTATATCAACTAACTGCTTCTGTTTTTCTTCTATTTTGGCCTGAGATGGGTCAATATTATTTATAAGCATCTCTTTTGCCTGCATTGCCTTATCTCTAGCAACTGATAAAGTTACTATAGGATAAGAACCTATTGATAATAATTTTTCCTTACCTGCGATTCTATATTTTAATCTCCAGTACTTAGAACCGTTCGTCTGAACTAAAATATATAGGCCAGCAGCGTCACTGAGTTTATATGGTTTGTCTTTAGGCTTCTCATTTCTTATTGATATATCTGTAAGTGTCATTTGGGGGTATCAAATTGCTTTAATAAAAAATACCCCCAAATACATATGGATTGGGTAGGATTTTGTTGGATTGTATAAAATGAAAAATGGCGGATGGGGTGGGATTCGAACCCACGGTACGATTGCTCGCACGCTGGTTTTCAAGACCAGTTCCTTAAACCACTCGGACACCCATCCGAGAGTTCTTATATCAAAAAAATCGTCGACAAGCAAGTATGTTCGGTAAAAATATTACTAAAAAAATTAGCAGCAGTTATTGTCAATAATATTAAATTATTTTTTATTAAGAATTAAATTTATAAACAAATTCCTTAATTACGGGAACCACAAACTGCTTGAATTTACTCCCACTAAATACTCCATAATGACCTACACCTGGCTGCAAATAATATTGCTTTTTTTCTTTCGGAATATTTGTACATATCTCTAGAGCTGCTCTAGTTTGCCCAACCGCAGCTATATCATCATGTTCTCCCTCTATCCCAAGCAGGGCACAGTCTTCTATCTTTTCTACATCGACTTCTCTACCACGAGATCTCATCTTGCCTTTTGCAAGAGAGAATTTTTGAAAAACTTCTCTAATAGTTTGCAAATAAAATTCTGCTGGTAAATCCATCACTGATAAATATTCGTCATAAAATTTTTTATGAATCTCTGCCTTAATATCATTATGAAGCACTAAATCCTTAAATAAGTCCATATAGGAATTAAAGTGCCTTTGCCAGTTCATACTAATGAAGCCAGCAAGTTGCAAAAACCCTGGGTATACTTTTCTACCAGCTCCTGGTAAATTATTCGGTACAGTTGTGATAACTGAATTCTCAAACCATTTTATTGTATGTTCTTCCGCAAAAGAGGTAAGTATAGTAGGATTTGCACGAGCATCAATGGGCCCTCCCATTAGAATAAGCGATTTTGGTAAATAATGTGACTTTTCATCTGACATTATAGATGCAGCAGCCATCACTGGTACTGTAGGTTGACAAACTGCTAATACATGGAATGGATCTTTAAATAATGCAAAAAATTCTATCAAATAATCTATGTAATTATCTAAATCAAACTTTCCATATGCCACAGGAACTTGCGACGCATTAATCCAATCCGTTATATATATATCAAAATATGGTAGTAATTCTTCAACAGTACCTCTAAGCAAAGTTGCATAATGACCAGCCATAGGCGCAACGACCAACAATTTAGGCAATTTCGTAGGGTAGTTTTTCTTAGAAAAATGAAGCAGAGTACAAAATGGCTTTTGGTCCACTTCTTCTATTTCTATTTTATAAGTTTTATTACCAATTTCACATTTTGTAATTCCAAATGATGGTTTTTCATAATGCCTGGTCAGTCGCTCGGTCACTTCTAAAGCCGCTCTTAGCATACTCCCAGGGAAACTATACGAATATACATTAAATGGATTATTCAGAATGGACTGCATATTAAGTAGATTGATCCTGAATGGAGTAATTTGAGCTCTATAAGCCTCTATAAAATTGTACAGTTGATTAAAATCACCTACTTGTATTTCCAACATAAGTTTTGTATCCTGTGTCCAAAATTTTCTCAATTCTACTAAATGTAAAGATTATACTAATTTTCTAACATGTAGTAGAATTTTGAATTTTTTCGGTGAATATACATATCTATTGTAACATTATTAACTATAGGTTTCTCTATGTACCCATACATAAGACTCAGAAGAACACGTAGTCATCCATGGCTTAGAGAGTTACTTGCTGAAAATAATATCTCAGCATCAGACTTAATACTGCCAGTTTTTCTTACAGAAGGAAGAAACATAAAAGAGAAGATCTCTACTCTTCCTGGAGTATACAGATTATCAATAGACCAGGTTGAGATTGTTGCAAAAGAAGCAGAGAATCTTGGAATCAAAGCAATAGCATTATTTCCTTGTATTTCCGAAGAGCTAAAATCGGAGAATGGTGATGAAGCATATAATTTGGATAATTTAATATGTAGATGCATACGTCACATAAAAAATGCTAGAATAAACATAGGTATAATTTGTGATGTAGCGCTTGATCCGTACACAACTCATGGGCATGATGGTGTTTTATCAAATATTGAGATAGTTGATAATGATTTAACATTAGAAGCATTGCAAAATCAGTCTTTGGTCCTAGCAAAGGCAGGAGCAGATATATTAGCACCATCAGATATGATGGATGGAAGAATTGGAGCAATCCGCAAAACTCTTGAGAATAATGATTTTGGTCATATTCCGATAATTGCATATGCAGCTAAATATGCTTCACACTTTTATGGTCCTTACAGAGATGCTGTAGGTTCCACAGGCTCTCTAGGCAAGTCAGATAAAAAAACTTATCAACTTGATCCAAGAAATTCAAAAGAAGCAACAAGAGAGATAAAATTAGATATTAATGAAGGAGCTGATATTATTTTGATAAAGCCTGGGATGCCTTATCTAGATATCATTAAACATGCAGCTGATAATTTTAATTTACCAGTTTTTGCTTATCAAGTCTCTGGAGAATATTCTATGATAAAATTCGCAGCACAAAATGGGGCATGCAATTTTGAAGATACTTTGATGGAAACTTTAATTTGTTTTAAAAGAGCAGGAGCAAAATGCATATTTACATATGGCGCAATAGAAATTGCTAAGATACTAAACTCTAACTAAAATTGTTAAATTTACTCTGCGCCTAAATAGAATCATTAAAATGAGGCTTAATATTACAATGCAAAAATCCACCATAACATGCACAACAAAAATAGAATTTGATGCAGCGCATAGAGTGATTGGTCATGAGAATAAATGCAAGTATTTGCACGGTCATAGATTTACGATTCTTGCAGAATTTGCGGCTGAAAATTTGGATAACATCGGAAGAATCATAGATTTTGGGGAAGCCAAGAATATTATAAAAAAATGGATTGACGATAATTTTGATCATACAGCTATTTTATCTATTACCGACAGAGAAATTGGTACTAAAATAGAATCTTATACAGGTCAAAAAATATACTATCTAGATAAAAATCCTACAGCTGAAAATTTAGCAAACCATTTATACACTGAAGTTATTCCGGAACTCTTTAAATCTGTAGACGTTAGACTTACTTCTCTCAGATTGTATGAAACCCCAAATTGTTATGTTGACATAAAAAAATCAGAATAAAGACACAAGCATTACAAGCATAAATATACATCTTTATTGGTATAATATGTTAAATTACATTAATTAATACTTGCAGCTGTGTAGCAAATATGATACACTGCTGATGCACTAAATATATTGATATAATAATGGCAAGGAAACACGACTTTATAGATAGAGTAGATAAGTTCATAGGTGATAAAATTTACAGCCTTAGGTTAAGCCTTGGACTGTCACGCCAACATCTTGCAAACGCTCTTGGTGTTACGCACCAACAATTACAAAAATATGAAAAAGGTACTAATAGAATTTCCGCTGGTAGGCTTGTTTTAATAGCAAAAGCATTGGATAAAAGTGTAAATTACTTTTATGTTGGTTTAGATACAAATGAAAATATACAAGAAGTTCCAGAAAAAGATAATAAACTCTGTATGGAGGTTTCTAGAAATTTTATGAAACTTAGAAATCCAAATCACAAAACAGCAGTAAATACTTTAATTAAGTTTTTAGTAAAAGAATCTGCGTAGTCATTAAATTGAAAGCATCGGATCTAGCCCCCCAAACTATAGTCAATGACTTTGAACATAGATCGTTGTGGTACTCTCAGTCACCCCGTATCTTCGTGCTGCAGTGTTATATAGAAAATTAGCTTGAATTGGATACTAGGCATAGGAAGCAAAGCCTATAAATGGATTAAGGCGAGCGACGAGTAACAACATACGCAAACTCAAGATAAATCCCTATAAATCCTAACTTGCAACGAATGGACTAATTCTTGGATGCTTCCTTTAATAATTCTTTTTCAGCAACATTAAGATTGCCATCCTTAGTATTATATTTTTTGTCTTCACTTAATTCTAAATTATAGTGAGGTGGCATTTCGAGTGGCTTGTTCTTTGTAACAGCGTACTCATTAGGTCCAGGATTTACCAAACCGATTTTGTGTTTCGTTCTTGTGGAACACGCAATCAAACAAGTAGAGATAAAGAGTAAAAACATTATATTTTTCATTCTATATTACCTTCAATGTTGTTGGTTGATGATGCTAATGCATTTTTATTTAGTATTTTATCAAGCTCAATTTGTGTGCAAAGACCAAGTAACACAGGATCACGCGGCTTAATATTTTTGATATTCCAGTGGCTTCTTTCACGTATTCCTGCAATGGTTGATTTAGTAGTACCAATTAGCTTTATAATTTGCACATCATGAATTGTAGGGCAATTCTTAAGCAACCAATAGATCGCATCCGGTTTATCTTGCCTTCTTGCCATTGGTGTATATTTTGTTGTTTTTTTCTTTTTTATAAGGTTGTGAAGATGATTATGTGTGATTTCTAGTTTCCTATCTGGATTCTTCTCGCATAATTCTATCTCTTCTCTCGTCAATTGATGATTTGTTACAGGGCTAACACCAATAATGCCTTGTGCAACGTCACCATCTGCAATACCTTTAATTTCAAGCTCATGCATACAACAAAATTCAGCAATCTGTTTGAATGTAAGAGATGTATTTTCTACCAACCAAACAGCGGTTGCTTTTGGCATTACAGGTGTATGTTTGTGTTCTGTCATATATTAAAATAAATTCTTTGATAGCAAGGATAAACATCAAAGCAGTGAAAGTCAAGAATCTGGTATAAATTTTTGAAATTTAGGGGAAAATGGTGAGCCCGCCGGGATTCGAACCCGGGACCCCCTGATTAAAAGTCAAGTGCTCTACCGGCTGAGCTACGGGCTCCTATTTTTTAGTCTTTATATTTTGAATTATGTTATACTGTTGGTCATCGTTCACTCAACATTTTCTGAGAATTATAATGTTAAAGTGTTTTACTTTATCTACTAAAAACCTTAATATGTCAAGCATAATAGAACGGTACATATGAAAAATAAAACTCTGGTAATAATTCCATCAAGAATAGGATCTACTCGCCTAGCAAAAAAACCTCTCCTAAAAATAGGCAATCAAACAATGATAGAACGCGTGTCCATACAAACTATAGCATCCGGACTGGCAAATATTTATGTTGCGACTGATGATATTGACATTTTTAATCAATTATCTGAATGTCGTATAAATTCTATTATGACACCTTCTGACTGTCAATCTGGTACAGATCGGGTTTATACAGCTTGGCAAAAGCTTAGCAACAAAAACCAATTTGACTATATAATAAATGTTCAAGGAGATATGCCTTTTGTAGACCCATCTATAATTCAAAAAGTTGCAGAAGCGCTTTGGGAAAGCAAATGTGATATAGTTACACCAGTTGTAAAAGTAAATACAGATGATGCTATATCAGAAAGTAATGTAAAGGTAGTTGCCACACTTAATAATAAGGCATTATATTTTTCAAGAAGTTTAATACCAAATGGTGCAACAGAATTTCTTTATCATGTTGGAATATATGGTTATAAAGCTCAAAGCCTTGAAAAATTTGTAAATCTACCAATGACATTTTTAGAAAAAGTAGAACGTCTTGAGCAATTGCGGGCTTTAGAAAATGGAATGAGTATAGAAATCTGCTACGTTGATACTATGCCTATTTCAATTGATACACCTGCAGATTTAGAAAAAGCGCAAAATTATTACAATATAATTAAAACTTGGCAATGAAAAAATATAATAGTTGGCAAAATTATTTTTCCATCATCAATTTGGGCGAGGTAGATAGCACAAATAATGAAGCGAAACGCTTAATATCCAACAATACCCCCAATAATCATATTATCGTAACTGCAACTAAACAAACAGAAGGAAGAGGCCGTTATGGTAAAAAATGGGACTCAATAAAAGGCAATCTTTTTATGTCGATTATTTTGCCTTGTCTTGCTCCACTTGATACAATGTCGCAACTCTCGTTTGTTACAAGCCTTGCTATAGAAAGAGCGATAACGGAGCTTTCTAAGAGAAGAAATATTACATGTAATATTGAGCTAAAATGGCCTAATGATGTGCTTTTAAATAACAAAAAAGTTTCTGGTATTTTGCTAGAAACTGCTGGACAAAATAATGAATATATTATTGTTGGAATTGGGGTTAATATAAAAGATTCGCCTAATATAGTTGACTATAATACAACATCGCTTACTAAAGAAAATATTTGCAATATAGACTCAATAGAGATGCTGAACCTTATTATGGTATATTTCGATAAATATTACCAATTATGGGTTAATAAAGATTTTTTATCACTTAGAGAAAGATGGCTCAAATCTGCAAAAGACTTAAAAAAGCAAATCACTGTAAATACTGGCAAATCAAAGAAAGTAGGTATATTTTTAGATGTAGATTTTAGCGGAGCTATAAGACTCAAGCTTGATAATGGAGAGATAAAAAAAATTCATACAGGAGAAGTCTTTTTCTGTGCTTAAAAATCCGGTTATTATCCTAGTATCTCCTCAACTTGGAGAAAATATTGGAGCTTGTGCAAGAGCTATGAAAAATTTTGGCCTAAATGTTTTGAGAATTGTAAGCCCAAGAGATGGATGGCCTAATAAAAAAGCATGTTCTGCAGCTGTTGGAGCTGTTGACCTAATTGAATCAGCACAAATTTATGATAATTTAAAGGATGCAGTTGCAGACCTTGAGTTTATTTATGCAACTACCTGCATTGCAAGAACTATGAATAAAGAATATGTCCTTTCAAAAGAACTCCACAGAAATTTTAACTACAAAATAAAAACTGGCATTCTATTTGGAAGAGAAAATTGTGGGCTCACAAATAAAGAAATTACTTTTGCAAATAAAATAATTACAATTGAAACGGATCCAAATTTTGCTTCTCTAAATATCGCACAAGCTGTTTTGGTGGTTTGTTATGAAATATTTAAATCTGTTACAAGGCCAGATCTCTCAAATATACAAGATTTAGCCACGAAAGAAGAAATCGGTTTTTTTTATGACCATTTACTGAACATGCTTGACAACGCTAATTTTTTCAAAATCTACGAAAAAAAAGAAGCAATGCAAAGAAATATTCTCAATATTTTTTCAAGAATAGATAAATTATCAAAATCCGAAGTACAAACACTTAGAGGTATAATTAAAGCTCTTGAGCCCAAAGTAGATAATAAACCATTATAATCGCTTACCACATATCTACATTATAGTTTTTATTTGAATTTGCGTATGTTGTTCTTCTTTAACTATATAGTCTTTTAACTTCAAAATGGGATTAGGCATGACTAGCGAAGCCTATGAGTATTAGGTAATCGAGGAATAACAACGTCCTATGAAAGTAAATGACTATAATCAAATCAAGTTGAAGTCTAGTACTAGGTGGGGCACACGATAGCTACAGATATAGTAATCCACTTTGAATTAGGTGAATTGTTGCTCCTTACTACTTACCTAATTATTTATATTCCTCTCTCATCACGCCTAATACACAAATTCAAGATGAATGACTATATATCACTATGATCATATGAAAATGTATCACCATAATCTATAAATTGAGCAAGCAATGGGATCTCTGTCACTAGCAACGCACTATATTCGAATGCTTTTTCTAATATAGAATCTCGAGATGTACTAACTGATTGGCTATGGCGTACAATTTCTAGAATGGTCGCACTCAAATCCTTACACATCATAATTTGTTCGGCGTTGCTACAAATTCGTTCCAAGAAATTCAAAGCCCATAGACCACAACTCATATCATTCAAATCAATATATTTTTCAGTACTCTTATTATCTACTTTTTGATAGTTTAAGTTGAGTACAGTAATATTGATGTCTTTAATACATAATATTTTATTTATTAAATTCGTTATTCCACATTCATAACCTCCGCCTGCACTGTTGATAATCACACCCTCTAAGTAATCATCATCAAATTTTCTCTCTACATATAATATCCAATGTGTTCCCTTACCTACCGATGGTATTTTACCATCTTCAAATTCTTCATCATGAGAAATTTTTATACACGCTATGCGTATAGCATCTAGCGTTATTCTAGCATCATTAATGAATGATTGTATTGACCCAATACCATCTGGTAAATTACCGTCAATAGATGATACAAAAAATACATTGGCAGCGCTTCCCAAAATATGCGCAGAAATTGCTGTCAAATCTTCTACTTCTAATACTGTGTGCTGAAGATCACCATAGATACTATCTCTGTATGTTTCGCTGTCATCGTAATTATAATATGGAGAAAAACTTGGTAACATAGTTTCTGGTGTAGATGCGCTACATTTCACAATCGGAGTAGAAATGCAGCTTGAACTACTGTTTATAGGACTTATTGTACTGCTCTCTAGAGATTCTGCGTCATTGCCAATATTATAATATTCAAATACTCCTGCTGATTCTAGTAAATCTTTTAATTCTGATATAAAGGCCGGATGTATAGTATCAGCTTTTTTCCCATGTTGTGCATGTGTACTCGTGGCCTTTCTACCTAAAGATTTACTACACACAACTATACAACCACCACCAGCTTCTCCTTTGCGATATGTAAAATCCGGTCCTAAATCTGAAATTAATTTTTCAATCATGTCTAAATTTCTAGCATTGAATTTTCTATTATATATATCTTTTAAAAGCCTAATATTTACCATTGTTGCATTAGGTAAATCTATGCCAGCTTGCACTGAAAGAGGAGTAAATGCTACCGGTGTGGCACATTCAGATGGTGATGGACTTGGATCAGGTATTGTGATTACCGACAATATTTCAGCACCAGCGATTGAAGCACATATTTCTTTGCATCTAATATCATCACTTTTTTCAAAAAACTTGCATGTAAAATCCCCAGATACGATGTGGCTTGCTTCCTTGATTAAACGCGCCTCTTGTGATTTATTTACACGTAATACAGTGATTATTAAATCATTTAATATAGCGGTATCTTCGTCTGTTAACTCCACATATCCCATGCTTTTTCTAACATCTATACAAAACTTATGATCTGGATTCTTTTTGAAATATTCTATATATTTTTTTAGATTCTCTTGAGAAAAAGCACCATCAAATTCTGCGCTCACTTTTGCAACAGTCGTATATGAATAGTCCAGAGATTTGGGTAGCTCTTGTGTGACTTTAGGTAATCCGCAATTAATCCCTGCAATTTTAATAGTTTCAAACCTAAACATATTCTTTGCTTTTGCAAATTCTTGATTTTTAGTAGTAATTTTTTGATTAAGCTTATCCAGCTTCGTAGTAAAAACACTATCAGTTATTATTGCTTCTTTTCTCGCTTCAGCCACACGAGTCCCGTAATCTATTATTGTTTTATATATTGAGTCTTCTAGAGGCTTTGGTTTAGCTTTGCTTGTTTCATTTATAGCTTTATCAATGGCAATTATAGCGCCAATCGAATCTTGTTCTAAGGCAAGAAAAGTTTGAAATCTATCAATGATAATTTGTTCATCCGTACTTAAATGTTCAATATCTAATTTCTTTAGAATTTTAAAAATTGTTCCAAAAGTTTTTATTTCTTTTTGGGATATTTCTTTTTTAGCATAAGTAGCAAAATTTGTTCTCTGTAATTTTATAGATTCTAAATTCATCTGATCTTTTTTGCCTACTTCTCTTTTGTACTCATCTATGGCTTTTATCAGCAATGTATCATCTGAGCTTGGCATATCGACTTCTACAATGTCAGATATTTCGTCTTTTACTGTTGACTCGGGAAAATAAGCAAGGATTTTTTCTATAACTATCTTTTCAACTTCGCTGATGAATAAAGGATCCATTTTTTCAAGTATTTTGCAAATTCTACTGAGTTTTGTAGCTTGAGATTTAGTTATAGTTCTATCATGAAAATTACTTAATTTTACCTTATCGTCTTTGATAGAATTAAAATCTTTTGTATATGAATAATGAGTCTCTATTTCATATGCTCTGATAGCATTTATCAGAGCAAAATTATCAGTAATAGGCACTCCTATTCCAATCAAACGACTCACTATGAATGCAACATTTTCATACCCTGTGTACTTCGCTTGCTCAATGCAATATTCTAATATACTATGTAGAATCTCAACATCATCGGTATTTACAGCGTGAATGAAAAGTGATGATTTGATTTCTTTGCTTATAATCCTATGGTCCCAATTTGCAAATTCCCAAGCTGTTCTCGGGGCAATAGAAGTAGACTTTTTAAGTGTTTGTTGGATGTTTTCGCATGCCATCAGTAAAGTTGGCTTGATTACGAGATCGGTGGTAGTTAAGTGTACTGGATTAAACTTATTATATAATGCCATGTCTTCTTTTGACATTGCACGCACAGATTTTGTATCGATTAATTCCAAATATGCTACATAATTTTTGATAGTAGATACATTGACAATTCCTTTTTGAAGCATATAAGCAAAAATCTCAGGATTTGTATTAATTGCAACAATCGCAGTATTTATACCCTGACAATCTAGAATATTTACATTTTGTGGGTTATAATCTATAAGCAATTTTGCCATTTGCTGATTTTTAATCTCCATTACATAATCTAAATATGTAAATCCATCTCTATTTGGAATAACCAAATCAAAATCTTGACTCAAAAATGCCCTTACCATTTCTGGTATTTCGGAATGAATTGCCATATAAAATGGAGTCTCACCATATTGATCAATGTAATACTGATTTACTCCAGCATCTATTAAGATTTTGACCATTACTGGTTGGCCTGAATGAATTGCTGAATATAAAATTATTTCATCATTATCTCTAGTCTTAAAATCAAAGCATAATGGATTAAGTAACATATTTTTTCTACTTTGTGACGTAGCAGAAGACGATGATTTCGCAGCTGCTTCCTTAGAAAGCACTATATTTAAATTATAATCAGGAAATTTTGCTAAAAATAATTTGATGTCTTCTGGAGTTGTAGTCCTACAGAGGCTTGATAAACTAGGATAGCAGGTTGAAAAGATAGTACCATTTTTTTCATAATTGCCGTAATTAATATCTGTCCCCAGATCTTCCATTAATTGTTCTGCAATGGAAATAATAGTATCTACATCTGTAATTCTTTCTTCACCTTCTAGCAGTACTGTCATTGTATTATCAAACATTACATTAATAATATGTTGTAATGGTATCTTTATAATTGAGTCTTTATCTTTTGCTGCAATCATTGCTCTCGAGATAGAATCTAGTGGGATTAATGGATCGGTAGGATTGTATGGAGCATCAGAGTCCGCTAAAGTTTCTTGTAATATATGCTCCAGCGTATTTTTGGCTTCTTCCATCCATTGTTTATAACCAAAAAGTTTGCTAAACCCCAATTTTCTCATATTCCACCTGTATATAATTTATTATGTTAAAGCCTAGTAATGGTAATATGATTAAAAAAATCATATAATTCTATAATATACCTTAAGTATTGATATATAATACAAAAGAGGAAACGTCAAGATTTGTTAATACAAAAATCGAAATTTTCTTAAAAAATTTTAATGATTAATTAGTTATGAATTATTAAAAAATTTTTATCAATTTTCTAATATAATTGATTTTTCTACCTGGGATTTAACACCAATTTCAGATTAAATGGCAAAGTTATCACTGCGAAAGCAGTGATAACTTTCATTAAAACTGGATCTCGCATTTGGTGTTTAGTTCCATATTGTAATAGCGATGATATTACAAATGCAGTATTATATATTGACCGATCAAATAAGGAAAAATTATGGGGCAGATTTTACACGCTTGCGCCAAAACGACAGAGGCAGTACGTAAGCATATCCAAAATAGCAAGGAAAGCCTAAGCTCTTTAGCTAATAAATATTCTATTAATCCTAAGACAGTAGCTAAATGGAGAAGGCGCAAGCACACTTGCGATGCCTGCCATGGGGCCGAAAAATGTTAGATCTACTGTGCTTTCTGTTGGACAGGAAGCTGCTTGCATTGCCTTCCGCAAAACTACTTTACTACCTTTAGATGATTGCCTTTATACTTTACAAACAACAATTCCATTTTGGTCAGGTAGTGTGATAGAATACATTCTAAAAAGAATTAGTTAATCAAGAAATTTTATCAAAAAAATACCACATTTTAATATTACATTAACTTATTAACCTAATTATAATTTGTGACATAGCATCAAGTTATATAAAGTTGAATTAGGGTTATTTAATTTGATGTGAGGATATTATGTCTAGAGGACCTGGAGATGCTGCTTGTATAAATTGAGCATCATCTTGGAGTTCAATAAAATTTGATAAAT
>Ga0206863_1251_pt1 | contig 15625 bp, 12 predicted proteins | sample Alteio_BWOrgCont_41_FD_152634 | JGI IMG/M metagenome (GOLD analysis project Ga0206863, IMG submission 152634) | Enriched cells from forest soil in Barre Woods Harvard Forest LTER site, Petersham, Massachusetts, United States -... | ecosystem: Environmental > Terrestrial > Soil > Temperate forest >...
GGGAAAGTGTTCGGCCGAGGGGCACCAGTGGACGGACGAGGGGATGGTGACGGATTACGTGGAAAAGAACGTGCGCGCCTGGTTCCGGAGTTACCCTCACGTGCAAACGGATGCCCTGGTGTACGACAGGGAAGGGTTCATCTGGAACGACGCCCTGGATCACGGGAAGACGGTGCGCATCTACGGGGAGGCTTGTACCATCCACGTGCACGGTCCGCAGGACTTTACGGATATCTACGCGCACCTGGCTTCAGGCGTGCCCCTTTCCTTCACCAATACTACTACCATTTCGCGCGTGGAACCAATTTTGGATACGCTTTACCCTGGCTTTGACGGGCCCAACGTGTCCGACCAGTTCAGGGCCAACGCTTTTATCCGGGAGTTGCAGGATTATGCGGCGAGGCAAGGCGATGAGTGGCCCAACCTGATGGTCCTGGCGCTGCCCAACGATCATACGGTGGGCACGCGCGCGGGCGAGCCCCTCCCCGAAGCCATGGTGGCGGACAACGACCTTGCCCTGGGTCGTATCGTGGAAGCGGTCTCGCATAGCCGCTTCTGGGATTCCACGGTCATCCTCGTTACGGAGGACGATTCGCAGGCAGGCTGGGATCACGTGTCGGCATACCGCACGACGGGGTTCGTCATCAGTGCGTATTCGCGGGGTTTGCACACGATACATACGAATTACAACCAGGTGTCGCTGTTGCGGACGGCAGAGCAAATACTGGGAATACCGCCAATGAACGCTTTGGATGCGACGGCGGTGCCGATGTCGGATTGTTTCTCGTCGGCGGTCGACACGTCGGCTTTTGTTTCATTGCCGAACCGGGTGCCCCTGGATCGCATAAATCCCTCACCCACGGCGTTGCGCGGGAAGGCGCGGCACTATGCAGAGATGTCGGCGCTCCCCGAATTCGATCATATCGATGGAGGGGATGATGATCTTTTGAATCACATCCTTTGGTTCGCGGCTATGGGTGATAAACCCTATCCCACGGCGTTGGTGTTGCCGAAGAAAGAGCGGCGCGACGCGGACTAGGCGGTGCTCCCCGCGGCCTGTTTAAGCGGCCGTGTTGTCGCGAATCCAGCTGAGGAGCGCTTCGCCGACGGCTTCCCGGCGGTAGAACCAATCCGTGCTTTGGATGCGGAAGAAATTCCAGTTCGCCCGCTCCAGGATCAACTGGCGCGCGATGTCTTCGTGAATCCGTTCGGCGGCATGCATGTCCCCGTCGCATTCGATGGCGAGTTTGCGGTTCCCCGCGATGAGCCCGAAGTCGATCCGGTATTTGCCGATTTCCAACTGGGGATGGAGGTAGTCGCCCCAACCTTGTTCGTACAGGAAGCGGCAGACGCTGTTTTGGAAATCCCCGCCATACACATCCACCTGTTCCAGGAGACTGGGCAGGGTAGGGCTTGCTGCCGGAGCTTGCCTCGGGGTGTTATAATAGTCGATGAGTTTTTTCCGGTAACATTCGGGATTCATGATGGCAACCGCATCGGGATGAATACTGTGGAAAAGCACTGACCGTTCCCGTGCACGGCTGGCGGCCACGTTGTAGATGCGCATATACTCCTCCGTCGTTGCTGCCCTGGGGGGCTTGAAGGTATAGCGTTCTCCTTCTTTACGTATGGTATGCGAGGCCGTGATGGTCAGGAGCATGACGTCGCGCTCGTCGCCCTGGAACTCACGCGATGTCCCGATGAGGAGTTCGAGGGTGTCTTCGTATTGTTTGATGAGCTCGTTGCCCGCGATCTCCCTCAGCAGGGCCTGGTGGTGGGCCTGGTTGGCGCTGTCCAGGGTGATGATGCCGATGGTGGGCAGGCGCTTCAGGGCGCCTTCGCGGAATTTCAAGATATATTCTTCGATCGTTTCCGCCACCTTTCTAACAATGAGGGGTTTCTCCTCCGCATCGGGGTTGTCTTCCACGTATACGATCCCTAAGGGCTCGCCAAAGGGCCTTTCGGTTGCCGTCTTTAGGGCGACGATCTCCCCATTGTACATGTAGCGGCTCGAGTACCCGATGATTTCGGGCAGGCAGCGGAAGTGCTCCGTGAGGGTGACGATGTTGGGATAGATCACCCCGCTGAGCGTATAAATGCTGTTACTTTTATTGTTGACGTCGAATTGCGTCTTGAAGCGGTGCGAGATCAGGTACTTGTCCAGGAGTTCGTTGGTCCGGTCGATGGAAAAGCAGCTCCTGTCGGCAATGACGCTGGTCTGATTCTCGTCTCCCACGATCAGCGTTTTCTTGCAGCGGTAGACGAGGTTCAGGCTGCTGATGTCGCACTGGCTGGCTTCGTCTATGATCAGGAGATCGAATTGTCCGGGGGACGCGTCGGGGAAGAAAGCGATGGCCGCCTCCTGGGGCATGATCCAGATGGGCACCGCTTCCTTGGCGATCTGCATATTGCGGATGGCGCTGGCCATGTTGCGCGCGGTATTCTTTCCAAACCCCTTGCCGATGTTGATCAGGTCGTTCAGCCAAGCATTGAGCGCGGCTTTTTGAAGGTCGTTGACGCTTGCGGCTTTGTTGAACCAGGCCTTGTAGGAAATGAGCTCTGCCGTTTGGCGCTCGATGCCCCGCTTAACGGTTTGCATTTGAGCGAGGAGGCCCGCCGAGCCCCTTGTTTTGGATACGATATGGTCCAGGAAGCCGCTTATTCGCGCATAGAAAAGATCCCTGGCGATGTCTTCTACCGTGGGGAACTGCTTGATCCCTTTGATTCCGTTTTCCTTGATGGCATGGACCGTCTGGGGAAGGGTGCGGCCCACTTCCTTGTGGAGCTGGTCGAAGCGGATGGACGCGGGCTGCTTGGCGCGCTTTTCGCGGTATTGGGACAGGTATAACTCGTAATTCGCGCGGTTCACGAATTCCAGGGCTTTTGCGATGTTGAACAGGAGGGGATGGGCGTGGTCATGGTCGATGAGGCGCGCCTTGGCCTGGGCGAGCGTGTCGCGGATCTTGCGATAGTCCACGTAATCACCGAGGCCCCGGATGTATTTGCATTTCGCGTCGAACTCCCCTTCGCGGGGATCGAGTTGCGGAAGGTTTCGGCGTTTCAGGCCGATGTTTATTCCTGCGAGGCTGTCCATGAAGGCGTCCAGCAGGTCGAGTTCTTTATAGACGCTTTTTATTTCTTCGGCCTTTATGCTGAATTTCTTCAGGAAGTTTTGTATGGTGATCCGGAGTTGCTTTTCACAGCGGTCGTGGTTGATGGCCGTTTCGATGAGGCGGAATTCGGGCAGCTCGGCGGCAGCGATATAATTGACCTTGCAGGCAAAGAAGGGTTTTAAGGGTTTGTCCAGGAGGTTGCGCGTCATCCAACCCATTTGGGGGTTGTCCCCGAATTTGAGAATGAGCTGGTTGACCTGACGGTACAGGACATCGGGGTCGGCGCCCTGGAGGGGCGTCAGGTCCAGGTCGTAGGGCAGGAGGGTTTCTTCCGCGGCGGAGACCTGTTCCCGCAGGGGCTCCTGGTCTTTGAGGAGTTTGCGCAGGGCGGCGCGGTCGAATTCGGGGCTTTGGATCAGGCTTGCGGCGATCGACGACTTTTGCGCGTTGGCCCATTGGGTTTCCACCTGCTGGAATTCGCTCATGAATGCGTCGTCCGCCACGTTCGGGTCGACTTTTGCATATTCGTCCAGTTCGATAGCCTGGCTAATCTCTTCCAGTCGGACCTCGATGCGACGGAGTTGTTGCACTTCGGGGAAGTCATGGTCCTGAAGGAAATGGTAGTGGATCAGGTCGAAGTCGTCCGGCTGAAAGCGGTTGGCGATCACCGTGAGGGTCTGGAGCTTTTCGGGAAAGTCCTCCATGGGCGCCTGGTAATCCACGGCGTCCCTGAGGAGGACGGGGATATGCGGCGCTTCCTCGTGGAGGAAGAAAGCCCATTCGTAAGCACTCCGGTCCTCTTTGCTGGTTGTCGCGGGGTGGACGATCTCCAGGCGCTCCCCGTTGGCTCTGACGATCTGGTACATATCGTTCAGGAGCAGGGCGTATTTATTTTCCAGGGCGGACAGTTGTTCCTCCAGGCTTTCGATCCTGCCCGCATCGTAGCGCTGGGAAATGTGGCGGATGATGGCGCTCACCGAGGCCTTGAGGCCTTCGTTACCCTTTCCTTCGTTGACTAATGAAACCGCCAGATCCTGGATGCCTTTGGGCAGCTTGTCCCTCAGGACGCTCAGGGCCTTGGCGTTGTGGGACACCACGAGGATGCTCTTCCCTTCGCTGACGAAGTGGGAGATGAGGTTGGCGATCGTATGGCTTTTCCCCGTACCGGGAGGGCCCTTGACGGTAACGGCGTCTTGTTCGCGGAGGCGGCAGGCGATCTCGAATTGTTCCTGGTTATAGGGCAGTGGAAAAAGGAATCTTTTTTCGGGCTCGATCAGGTCTTCGATTTTCATGTCGCCTTCCGGCAGCGAGAAGAGCTTCCGGAAGAAATCGGGCACGCTGTTCAGGTCGCCCTGGCTTTGGAGCTCGTTGAGGCTGCGGATAATGGCCGAGGCGTCGCGGGAAATGGCGATCTGGTCGGCGACGACTTTGGTTTGGACGATGGGGGAAAAGCTAAGCGTTAGCTCCCTTGCTGTTTTATGGAATGAATAGTCCAACGCGCCTGCGGGTTCTTTCGGCGGATGTTCGGGGGCGCCGGTCGGTTCCTTCGGCGGGTTTTCGGGGCCACCGGCCGATTCTCCGGGGTCGCCTGCGGATTCTCCAGGGGCGTCACCCTTGAAAAAGGCTGCCGTTTTTCTCGGAAATACGGACAGCATCTCCCAGCCCCTTTCAAAATATTCCTGCCGTATGAAATCGGGATGCATGCAGTATTCCAGGGTACGTGCATTGAAGCGGTCCACGGCCAGCAAGACCTCATGCTTTCTTTCCTCATCCAGCAATTCGGAAAAATATTGTTCGCAGAAGATCTTATAGGCGAACGTATCGGGCTCGATGCGGATCTCCTGGTTCTTCAGTTTGAGACGTAAGGGTATGTGGAAAAGGAAATTCCGGTATTTACGGCCGCTGATTTCTCCCTCGACGAGACCGAAGGAAAGGTGGAGGCGCCTGCCGGTGCGACCCCTCAGCTCATAATAAAGCGAATGAAGCGCGTCATAACATTCGTTCACCTCTAGCGGGAGGGCATATTTCTTTTCATATTCCTTGAGTGCCTTATCCGCGTCGGGGACCTTTTTGTCGGGTGCTTCGTCGACGGGCGCCGCTTTGTCCGGTGCCGCTTCGACCGGGGACGCTTTGTCCTGTGCCGCTTCGACCGGTGCCGCTTCGACTGGTGCCGGGGGCAACGGGATTCGCTTGATTTTCAGCAAATATTCGGGATTCCCCTGGGCTTCTCCCCATCCATCGATGACGAATTCGCCGATACGTTTGGACGCACAGCGCCGCGCCAGGTCCATCCAGGCGCCAACTTCCCAGTAATTCGTCCCGGGGGTCTTGGGGTTGCCGGGCTCTTGTTCGAAATCGAGACAGTCCTGGCGTGCATTGTACAGGTCCCGGATGTAACAGAATAAATTCTGAAGAGGGGTTTGGGTTAATTCGGTGTTTAGGTTCATAGTCGTTTAAACGGATTTTTATCGAACTTGGTATGCAAATGCCATGCCTCGTGCGATATTTTAACAGTATAATATTCTTTAATTTATTGGTGGTTTTGAGCGTCCACGCTCAGGATATCAAACCCCATTCTTCGGTAGATTTTACCACCTTCTATCGCCAGTACCGGGTCAATAAACCTCTTTGGACCAAAGTTTTTACCTGGCTAAAGTCAGAAAATCTGGAGTCCTTACCACCTGGTAAATACCCCATCGACGGGGACAACGCCTTCGCCGTCATCACCGAAGGGCCGACAAAGTTGCTGGACCAAACCAAATGGGAATCCCACCGGACCTATATCGACCTGCATACCGTGATCCGCGGTTCCGAGCGCATCGGGGAGGCGCCACTGGCTACCGCCACGGTGACCGAGCCCTACGCGCCCGCCGCCGACATCGCCCACTATGAGGCATCGGGCACGTACTACACGGTGACGCCCGGTTCGTATTTATTATTCTTCCCCGAGAACGTGCACCGTGCCGGAATCCGGACGGAAGGCGACAGCACCGACAAAAAACTCGTGATCAAAGTCCGCTATGCACCCGTCGTGCTGCTGGACTACTACTTCAACAACGAGTGGCACCGCGACGCCCATGGCGATTCGGTGCGCTACCACTATACCTGGACGGATACCGCGAACAGTGGCTTCTCGCGGCTGGGTGATATATTCCACCGGCAGGGCTTCGGCCTGGACAGCCTGCTGAAGGCCCCCACGGCAAGGCAATTGCGCGGCGCTTCCGTGTACATCATCGTGGACCCCGACACCCGCCTTGAGAGCCCGAATCCGAATTACGTCTCACCGGCCGACGTGGCTGCATTAAAGGACTGGGTTAGCTCAGGAGGCGTGCTGGTATTGATGGGAAATGATAAAGGAAACATGGAGTTCGAGCACTTCAACACACTCGCCACGGCTTTCGGAATCAAGTTTAATGAAGATTGCGTGAACCACGTCGTCTCCAAAGATTTGTCTCCGGGGATGATCCATTTGCCGGGAGCGGATTCGATATTTCGCACGGCATTTACGCTATACATGAAGGACGTCAGCAGCCTCGGCCTCCAGGCTCCCGCCGTCCCCGCCATCGTCAAGGAAGGCGCCGTGCTGGCCGCCGTGGCCCACTACGGGCGTGGGACCGTATTTGCGGTGGGGGATCCCTGGTTGTACAACGAATACATCGACGACCATAAGCTGCCCGCGGACGTACAGAATACGCCGGGCGCGGAGGCTTGGGTGGCGTGGTTAAAGGGACAGATTTTTAAATGAGCCCCCAAACGAAGTAGAACAATCCAACCCCCGAAATCGCAATACTGATCCACCAAAGTGGCTTCCTCCGCGTGAGGATGGCGATCGCCGAAATGGCGATGGCGATCTGGAACATGGTGACGGCGCGCGCCAGGACAGAATGCCGCGCGAGGTGCTCGTGGGACTCGTCTTCCGCTTTTTTGGCGTCTTGCTGGATTTGAGCCTGCTGCAGTTTGTAGCGCGCAATGGTGGTATCGGCTCCGGGGGTAGGGACGAGGGCCCGGATTTCGGCTTTGATGCCCTTGGCCTGGTAATAGGCCCATTGGTCGGAGGCGTGGAGCTGTTCGAGGATGGCCTCATCGGAGTGGTGACCCGCCATCAGGCTGGCCAGGGCGGCGAAGACGGCCATGAGCGCGGTGGAGATGGCGATGTACATGGAGCTGTTCTTCTCGTGCTTTTCCATGGCTTCTTCCACGCGTTCTTCGATGGTCTCGTGAAGGTGTTCGGTGGGGACTTCCATTTCTTCCATGGGCCCAAGATAAGGGTTTTCCGCGGCCGCGCGGCTGCCCGCTATGGTTCGACGCCCGCCACCTGCATAGGCAGCACATAAATCCCTTCAGACGCGGTAATAAACAATGTCCGTTTGTCCCGTCCCCCGAAGCACAAATTTGCCGTCCATTTTTCGGGTATGGGTATGTGCGCGATGCGCTTCCCCGAAGGGCTGAATACGGTCACCCCACCGCCGGTCAGGTACACATTTCCCCGCTCGTCCAGGGTCATTCCGTCGGACCCCATGGTGACAAACAGGCGCTTGTCGGAGAGGCGGCCGTCCGCGCCGATGGTAAAGACATACGTTTTTCCATCCTGAATATCCGCAACGTATAGATGCCGGCCGTCCGGAGTGCCAACGATCCCGTTGGGCTTGACGAGGCTGCTGTCCATTAATATGGGTTGGGACGCCCCTGGCGGCAGGTAGTAGACGTCCTGCCCGCTGATATCGGGTTGGGTGCGGTCCCACCAGGGGCGCTGGTAATAGGGGTCCGTGAAGTAAATACCCCCGCGTGCGTCCACCCAACAGTCATTGGGGCCGTTCAGGCGGTGGCCCTGGTAGTCGCGAACCAGAACGCGAACCTGGCGGCGCGGGCTGATGGACCACAGTTGGTCGTGTTCGTCGGCGCAGGTGATCAAATTACCCTGCGGGTCGAAGTACATCCCGTTGGAACGTCCGGTGCTGTCCATGAACAACGAAAGATGGTCATTCACGTCGTATTCCCAGATCTTGTTGTTGGGCTGGTCGGTGAAGAAGACATTCCCGTCCCGGTCGGTGGAGGCGCCTTCGGTAAAGGCGAAGGCGTGACTTACGAGCCGGGGCGTTGCGCCTGGGACGACGATATTGCCGCTGTCGATGAGGGGCTGCTGGGCGCAAGCCAGCGCGGGCAACAGGAGGAACAACAAAGATCGTATCATGAGAACAAAATTTTAAGGGTCGCGCCCGACTCACGCGGAATCGGGTCGCAGGAGCACCTGCACCATCTCGGGTGTCTGTTGCAGCAGTATCCGAGTATGCCCTCGCGTAAGCGCGCCAAGCACCTCCGCGTCGAAGTGCCGAATGGTGAGCAAGGTCAGGCCCCTTTCCAGCTCCACGTCGAACACCTCGGTGACCGCGTGGGCCAGGCGTTCGGTCTTTTCGCCCTTGTCGTCGAGGCACAGTTGCACGCTGATGGCGCCGTTCTGGACGAGGTTGGGTTGTATGTGCAGGGACTCGAGGATGGCGTAAAGGCGGCTCAGGGTGCTTTCCCCGGCAAAGGAAAAATCCCGGGAATGGAGGGTCAGCCACGCCTGGTTCTTTTTGAGGACGATGATGGGTGGCAGTACGGGTACGCTGCGGTCATGGATCAGGGTCCCCGGTTGGGAGGGGTCCAGGAAGCAGCGCACGTACATCGGGATTTGCTTGTTCTGGAGGGGCTTGATGGTCTTGGGGTGGATGACCTGGGCCCCGTAATAGGACATCTCTATGACCTCGGTATAGTTCAGCTCACGGATAATGCGGGCCTCGGGAAACAGTTTGGGGTCGGCGTTCATGACGCCCTCCACGTCCTTCCAAATGGTCAGGGAGGTGGCACCCAGGAAGTTGGAGAAGATCGCGGCGGTATAGTCGCTGCCTTCCCGGCCCAGGGTGGTACTTTCATTTTCGGCCGTGCAGCCAATAAAACCTTGGAGGAGGACCATGCGGCGCTCGTCCAACAGGGGCTGAATTTTCGATTGCGTTTGCTGTGCACTAAACTCCAGGTCCACCGTGGCGTCGCGGAAGCGGGCGTCCGTGCGCAGGATGTCCCGGACGTCCAGCCAGGTATTGGGGATGCCGCTTTTTTCCAGGTAGGCGTGCATGATGGTGGTGGAAAGGAGTTCCCCGATGCACACGATCTGGTCATAGTAATAATCGTACTCGCGGACGGGACGGTCGTGGAGGAGCCATTCGACTTCGGTGAAAAGGTCGCGCATAGCCTCGGGGAGGGCTTGGCCGCCGCGGCCGGCAGGGCAGCCTGGGTCAGCCGATCCCAGCAGGGCCTGGTAGGTATCGATGTGTTTGAGCTTGATTTCGTCGAAGAGGGAAAGCGCCTCGGCGTTATCCCCCCTAAAAAAAGCTTCCGCCACCTTTTCCAGGGCATTGGTGGTCTTTCCTATGGCGGAGATCACTACTACCAGGGGCTGACCCCGGTGTTCCGAAAGAATGTTGGCTACTTGTCTGATCCTGTCCAGGCTGTTGACCGAAGCTCCGCCGAATTTGAATACTAGCATATTATGTTTGCAAAACTCGCTGCATTTCTTTTATTTTGGAAATTATTTTAGCCACGTACGAACGCTCGCTAGCATGCAAACAAACCGTAGGGTCCTAACACTGGACGAGTTTACCATCCAGGAGTTGAGACAATTTCCATCCGCTACCGGGGAGCTGTCCGGATTGCTCCGCGACATTGGGCTGGCGGCCAAACGAATCAATGTAGAGGTCAACAAGGCGGGCCTGGTGGACGATATCCTGGGAGACGCGGGGAGCGTGAACGTCCAGGGAGAGGACGTCAAAAAGCTGGACCTTTTCGCCAATAACCAATTGATCAGCGTCCTGAGGAACGGCATTTACTGCGCGGGGGTGGCCAGCGAGGAGGATGACAATATCCTCGTCTTCGACGACGACGTTTCCAACCGTTCCAAGTACGTGGTGTTGATGGATCCCCTGGACGGGAGCTCCAATATCGACGTCAATACTTCCATAGGAACCATTTTCGCCGTGTACCGGAGAAGCACGGCCCCGGAAACGCCCTGCACCCTGGGGGATTTTTTGCAGCCGGGGGCCAGGATCGTGGCAGCGGGTTACGTTATTTACGGGTCCAGCACCATGTTGGTCTACGGCACGCGCAGGGGGGTGAACGGTTTCACCCTGGACCCTTCCATCGGGGAGTTCTGCCTCAGTCACCGGCTCATCCGCTGCCCGGATATGGGAACGATCTATTCGGTCAACCACGGAAATTATTACCAGTTCAACCAGCAAGTCCAAAACTACATCGAGTTCTGCCAGCGCAGTGATTATACCCAGCGCTATATCGGCAGCATGGTGGCAGACATACACCGGAACCTCATCAAGGGGGGGATTTTTATGTATCCCGGCACGCGCAGCAAGGCAGGAGGAAAGTTGCGCCTGCTGTACGAGTGTAACCCCATGGCCTTTCTGATGGAGGTGGCGGGGGGGCTTGCTACGGACGGTCAAAGCCGGGTCCTGGACATCATGCCCACGGAGCTGCACCAGCGCTCTCCTTTATTCCTGGGGAGCCGGAAAATGATGGAGGATCTGGCGGCAACGCCGGGGTAAAGGCGTATTTTTGCGACCTATGCGAACGATGATCCTATTGGCCCTAATCGTGGTTGGCATGAATGCCGCCGCCCAAGACAGCCCTTTCAACGAACAAATCCTGAAGTACGTCAACCAATTCCGCGCGGATAACGGGAAGGCCCCGCTGAAAATGAACCCCGACATGGTCGAAACCGCGGGCATCCACAGCACGGCCATGGCCAAGGGTACCACGCCCTTCGGGCACGATAACTTCGACCTGCGCTACAAGTATGTGGCTGCCAAATTAGGCTTCATTGACGCTTTTGCCGAGAATGTAGCCATGGGTATGATGAACGCCCAGCAGGTCGTGGACGGATGGGCGCACAGCCCCGAGCACCGGAAAAATATGCTGGGGGACTACAACCTCACGGGTATCGCGGCGGCTACGGCCGCCAACGGGTACATTTATTTCACCGAAATTTTCGCGCATAAGCCGTAATTTGCCGCCCATGACGGAGCAACCCATCATCCAGGTTCGCGATCTGGTGAAGCGCTACGGTAATTTCGAGGCCGTCCGCGGCATCAGTTTCGACGTGTACAAGGGGGAGATTTTCGGCCTCCTGGGTCCGAACGGTGCGGGCAAGTCGACGACCCTGGAGATCATCGAAACCCTCCGGGTGAAGACCGGGGGCAGCGTCACCGTTGATGGCCTGGATTTGGATCGTTCTCCTAACGAAATCAAGAAACTCATCGGGGTGCAGTTGCAGTCTTCGGGATATTATCCCGGCCTGAACCTCCTTCAGTTGATCAACCTCTTCGCCGGGCTTTATAACCGCCGCGTGAACCCCATGGAACTGTTGGATTCGGTGAACCTGAGGGAAAAGGCCAAGGCCCTGTACAAGCAACTGAGCGGTGGCCAGAAGCAGCGCTTTTCCATCGCCACCACGCTGATCAACCAGCCCAAGATCGTCTTCCTGGACGAGCCCACCACGGGCCTGGACCCCCAGGCCAGGAGGAACCTTTGGGACCTGGTTCAGGAGATCCAGGCCAAGGGCACGACGGTCATCATCACCACGCATTATATGGACGAGGCCGAGATCCTTTGCGACCGCGTGGCCATCATCGATTCGGGGAAGATCATCGCCCTGGATACGCCCGATGTGCTGATCGACAACCTCGTGGCCACGGGCTTCGAAAGGGAAAAGGAAGTCAAGAAAGCCAACCTGGAAGACGTCTTCATCGGTATGACCGGTAAACATCTCAGAGAAGAATAAACAATGACGCGCCGGAGACGCGCGAACACAAAACACACATATGTACAAATTCATCGTATCCCTTACCCTTACTGCGATCGTAACGGGTGCCCAGGCGCAGGCCACGAAGCCCGCCACCAAACCCGCCACCAAACCCGCCACCAAACCCGCCGCAAAGCCGACGGCCCCCCTTTTGAAGTCGGGCAATGACAGCCTGAGCTATGCCATCGGCGTCAACATGGCCGATTATTTCAAACAACAGGGCGTGGACCATTTGAATTACGCCTGCCTGGATAAGGCCATCTCCGATGTATTTGCAGGGAAAGGGCAGGTCCTGACAACCGAACAAGCCGTTATGACCATACAACAAAAGATGCAGGATTATATGGCCGCCAAGGCCAACGCCACCAAGGCGGAAGGGCTTAAATTCCTGGCCGAGAACAAGAAGCGCCCAGGGGTTACGGAGCTGCCCGACGGGCTGCAATACGAAGTCATTAAAAAAGGAACGGGCCCCACCCCCGTAGACACCAGCATCGTCAAGGTGAACTATACGGGCTACCTGCTGGATGGAAAGAAGTTCGACGCATCCGCTGACCATGGCGGACCCGCGACCTTTCCCCTGAACCGCGTGATCAAGGGCTGGACCGAAGGGGTCAAGCTCATGCCCGTAGGTTCCACTTACAAATTCTATATCCCCTCCGAACTGGGCTATGGAGACAGGGGCGCGGGGAATGGCAACATCCCCGGAGGGGCGACCCTTATTTTCGAGGTAGATCTCCTCGATATTATGCCCCCCACAGCTGCGCAACCAATGCAACCCAAAACCAACCAATAATTATGAGCGATCCCCGTTATCCCATCGGGAAGTACGACCCTCAACCCTTTTCCGAGGCGCTGAAGGAGCAGCGGATCGATGACCTCCGCCACCTGCCCACGCTCCTGGAAAACGTCGTGGGAGAGCTGGATGCCGATCAGCTGGCCACGCCCTATCGCGAAGGGGGATGGACCGTGCAACAACTGGTGCACCACATTGCCGACAGCCACATGAATGCGTACATCCGCTTCAAGCTGGGGCTGACCGAAGACACGCCCACCATCAAGCCATACAACGAAAAGGCCTGGGCCCTCCTGGCCGATTCGCAACTCCCCGTCAGTGTGTCCCTGACCCTGCTTCACGCCCTGCATATCCGCTGGGCGGCGCTCCTGGAAAGTATAGCGCCGGAGGACTGGGAAGGGCGTAGCGTGATCCATCCGGATTCGGGCAAGCATCAGACCCTTTGGTTCCTGCTGGGGATGTATTCCTGGCACAGCAAACATCACCTGGCGCATATTACTACGTTGGTCGAGGAAAAGGCGTGGTAGCGAAACAGCAACTTATGGAAGAAAGGGACCTGAACTGGACCGTGCTGGAGCGGAAGTACATCAGCCGGCACCAATACTTCACTGCGAGGGTTGACCGTTGTCAGCGTCCTGATGGGCATATCGTGCCCGAATACTACGTAGTTGAACTCCCCCCCAGCGTGTGCATGATGCCGGTCACGCAAGACGGCATGGTCCTGATGGTCCGCCAATACCGCCACCCCTTGGGTGAAGCCATCCTGGAAATCCCCGGGGGCTTCGTGGAACCCGGCGAAGATCCCATCGTGGCGGCCCGCCGGGAATTGCTGGAGGAAACGGGCTATGCCTTCGAACACATCGAGCTCCTGGGCGAGACGGCTGCCAATCCGGGGCTGCTGAACAATTTTACCCACCTTTTCCTGGCACGAGGAGGCTACAAGGCGCAAGCCCAACACCTGGATGCCAACGAGGAGATCGAGATCGTGCCGTTGCCCCTGGAGACCGTGCGGGGCATGCTGCTTAAAGGAGAGATAGTCCAGTCCATGCACGCGCTGTGCATGTTCTATGCTTTTCAGAAATTAGGGTGACCTTTTCCCGGTTTTCGCCATATACAGGTAAAGTCCACCTTTATGAGTGACCAAAAGCTCATTTCATCAATCCGGGGGGAAACCCCGGACCGTGCCCTGGCCGTATTATACGCCCATTTCCCCATGGTGCGCTCGAACGTCCTGAAGTCCGGAGGAAGCCCCCAGGATGCCGAAGACATTTTCCAGGAATCCCTCATTATTTTATGCCGTAACGTGCGCCGCCCGGATTTCGTGCTGACGTCGAAGTTGAGTACCTATTTGTTTGGGATTGCGCGAAATATCTGGAATCAAGAATTGCGGAGCCGCCAAAAGCCCGTGCCACCCGAAGATCCGATGACCTCGGATTGGGTGGAAAGGGAAAAACGCGCCCGCCTGGCAGAAAAGATCCTCGACGAGTTGGGAGAGCGTTGCAAGGAGTTACTGCTGCTGTTTTATTCCGGCGCTTCGATCCGCAAGGTCACTGTGCGCATGGGCTACACTTCCGAAAACTCCGCCAAGAACCAGAAATTCAAGTGCCTCGAAAGGGCCCGTAACCAATATAAATCCTTGACCCATGCGTAACGAACTCGAAAGGATGGAAAGGATTGAGCAATACTTGCTGGGCCGCCTTTCCCTTGATGACAAAGCCGCCTTCGAGGCGGATATGGCCCTTGACCCTACCCTGCGTGAAGACGTGGAAGCGCAACGCGACCTGATGGAAGGCGCGGATCGCGCGGCGTGGCGGCAGCGTGTTCGCAAAGCCGGCCGCCGGTTCCGAATCAGGAGGAATACCTGGAGATGGGGCCTTCCTGGGCTGGGGGCGGCGGTTGTGGCGGCGTGGTTGTTTGCAGGGCATGGGCATGGGCACGCGGGCGACCCGTCTCTTGCTGCAGACACGTTGCTTCCCACTCAGGAATTTACAATACAAGCGGATAGGGACACGAGTATTATAACCAAGGGGGGAATGGTGGTGAGCATTCCCGCGGATGCCTTAGGGGCTGGATCCGTGAATGTGCGGATCCACGAAGCGCTGACCCCTGCAGCTATTATTGAATCGGGATTGTCAAGTCAGTCGGGGAACGGATTGTTGGAAAGCGCTGGCATGTTTCGTATTCAGGCTTTTAAAGGGGGCAATGCGCTGGAACCACGCAAGCCCATTTTCATCCAGGTGCCGACCGATACCATCAAGCCCGGGATGCAATTATACACTGGCGTGCCTATGCCCGGGGGTCGGTTGGATTGGCGCGATCCCAAACCCTTAACGCACGATCTGGTGCCAGTAGACATCCGAAAACTAAACTTCTATCCCCCGCACTACCAGGATTCGCTGAAAGTGTGGGGCTATCCAACGGATACGGTATTTGCGGACAGTTTGTATTTCTATTCGGGTTATGCCGCCATGGCGGGATCTTTTACGGATGTAGGATTCGCAATAGATAATAATTATGATAAGGATCAAGGTTGCGGCATCGATCCCTCAAAGATCAGGGCTATCAGGGACTCTGCATTTGCCCGGACCTTTATTGCAACCAGGGAATTCGAACGACGACTGCATTGGATTTTCACGTTTGAACGTGGGGATATCCTGAACTTGTACCTAAGGAACCTGGATAAAGACCTGTGTTACATCGATTCCATGGCGGCCAAATTCAGCTATGGCAGGGTGCGCCAAAAATTTCAATACTTCGCTTCGCTAAGGGAGGGCAATGTTCCGGGACCAAAGGCACATTTACAGGATTATTTATGGAAATTGATTCCCCTCCTCCATAGCCTCTCCGAAAAAAGACTCTCGGATGCGCGCGATG
>Ga0206863_1252_pt1 | contig 15616 bp, 9 predicted proteins | sample Alteio_BWOrgCont_41_FD_152634 | JGI IMG/M metagenome (GOLD analysis project Ga0206863, IMG submission 152634) | Enriched cells from forest soil in Barre Woods Harvard Forest LTER site, Petersham, Massachusetts, United States -... | ecosystem: Environmental > Terrestrial > Soil > Temperate forest > O...
ATCGTACCCCCGAATCGTCCCTTTGCCTTCGCCATAGATTATACCATTCCGGTCCAGAAGGGACCGTAAGGAAGCAGATCTGCCGTCGCTGGTGCTGTCCACGCTCACGACATAGGTTTGGTAGGGCCCCTGGCCTTCTTCGATATTATGCCTGAAGTAGGCGTGGAACTCCTTGATTAGTTGGGTGGCGTTTTTGGAAGATATTTCTATGGTGCTCATCCCGGTGGTAAAGTGGTGGGCGATCCGGTCGGCCAAAGTGAGGGTGTCTCCGCTGGCGGTCAGCACGGCTAACCCTCCCCGGCTGTGTCCACCCTGCTCGTAAGTCATACCAATGGCACCGTTGTACAGGGGATAGGTATCTCCATAGCTGGGATAAAACAGATCGAACTCCTGCTTGGTAAAGAAGAGCCAGCCGTTCTGGTCGAAATAGTGCGCGTTGTTTTTACCTATGGCCACCTGGAAGTCCCTTTGCCAATGGGTGATGACCTCGTGGTAGGGCTCGGCCGCGGGGGCAAAATAATAGGGCGCATTGTAGCCTTGTTCGTGGTAATCGACGTGGATCTGAGGCAGCCATTGGTTATACAGTTGCAACCTTTGCCTGGACTCTACCTGCGTTTGCCAAAACCAATCCCGGTTGAGGTCGAAATTGTAGTGGTTGGTCCGCCCTCCGGGCCAGGGCTCGTCGTGCTCCCGGGAATTGGGATCGGCATTGGGATGGAGCCCCACTACCTCATTGAACCAGTTGACATACCGGTCCCTTCCGTCGGGATTGAGGCATGGGTCGATGACGACAATGGTATTTTTCAGCCATTCACGGCTTTGCGCATTTCCCGGGTCGACCAGGGTGTACAGGGTTTCCATGGCGGCTTCGGAAGAAGAGGGTTCATTTCCGTGAACATTGTAGCTCAACCACACAATGACGGGCGTAGTTTCCGAAGGTGCGCCGTCCTGCATCCCCGCCAGTCGAAGGTTGTTTTTGCGGATGTCTTCCAGGCGCGCGATGTTTTCGGGAAGCCCAACGAAGGCGACGAGGAGGGGTCTGCCCTCATTGGTCTGGCCATAGTATTGCAGTTTCACCATGGAAGGAGAAGCCTGCGCTACGGATTCGAAATATCGTACAATCTTGTAATGTGGGGTGAAATGAGCCCCTAGGGGATAACCTAAGAACGCTTCGGGTGAAGTTTGGGCAAACGACGCGGACACACACAGGATTGCGGCCAGGAGGAAAGAACATTTTTGCATGCGCCTAATTTCGTGTAATTTTTCGGTAATTGAACCCTTGTATGAGAAAGTTCCCCCTGGTGTGTAGTTTCCTTGTTCTGGCCGCCTCGAGCCAAGCCCAATACGATATTCAGAAGACCGTCAAGGCGACGCATGGGGTCGTAGTCTCCGCGCATCCTCTTGCCAGCAATATAGGCCTGGATATTTTAAAGAAAGGGGGAAATGCCGTGGACGCCGCCATCGCCACACAACTCGCGCTGGCGGTGGTCTTTCCCGGTGCGGGGAATATAGGGGGCGGAGGTTTTATGGTAGCCCATTTTTCCAGCGGCCGTTCCCTGGCCCTGGATTACCGCGAAGAAGCACCGGGCAAAGCGGGCAAGGATATGTACGTGGACAGCACGGGTAAGGCCCGCACCGATTGGTCTCAGAACGGGCACCTGGCTTGCGGGGTACCGGGCACGATCGCGGGCATGTTCGCGGCGCACAAATATGGGCGTCTCCCTTTTAAAAAGCTCATTCAGCCCGCCATAGACCTCGCGGAAAACGGATTCATCCTGAGCGAGTCCGAAGCAAGAAGTTTGAATGGAACCCGGGAAGCCTTCCTGAAATATAATATGGGTCCCATTGCCTTCGTCCGTGACCAACCCTGGAAGGCCGGGGACACCTTGGTACAGAAAGACCTGGCCGCTACTTTACGTCGTATAAGGGACAAAGGCGCCAAGGGTTTTTATGAAGGCGTCACGGCTCGATACATCGTGGCGGAAATGCTCAAAGGCGGAGGCCTGATCAGCCTGAGCGATTTGAGTGGTTATGTAGCCAAGGAACGACCGGTCCTGAGCTTTCCTTACCATTCCTACACCATCCTGACCATGCCGCTGCCCAGCAGCGGCGGTTTGCTCCTCGGGCAAATGTTAAAAATGGTGGAAAACAATCCCGCCATGCAGGAAGGATATGCATCCGCCGATGCCACACAAGTTATGATCGAGGCGGAGCGCAGGGCTTTTGCCGACCGGGCGACCTATATGGGCGACCCCGATTTCGTAAAGGTCCCTGTGACCACCCTCCTGAGCGATACCTACCTGACCGCGCGGATGAAGGACTTCGTGCCCGGACATGCGGGCAGCAGCCAATCGGTCCAGGCGGGGGTCATCCCTGCGGAAAGCACCGAGACGACACATTTCGATGTGATCGACCAGGAGGGGAATTGCGTCTCCGTGACAACAACCCTCAACGGTTGGTATGGGTCCAAAACGGTGGCGGGCAAAGCAGGGTTCCTGCTCAACAATGAAATGGACGACTTCAGCATCAAGCCCGGGGTCCCGAATATGTTTGGGGCCATCGGAGGGACGGCCAACGCCATCGAGCCACACAAACGCATGCTCAGTTCCATGACGCCCACCATCGTCCTGAGGGACGGGAAACCCTTTCTTATTGCGGGAACACCAGGAGGGACGACCATACCGACTTCGGTTTTTCAAACTGTCGTTGACGTTATCGATTTCCACCTGAGTGCTTTCGACGCCGTGAACTATCCGAAGTTTCACCACCAGTGGCTACCCGACGAGGTTGACCTGGAGCGGGGGTTTCCGGATTCCACGGCCGCCGCGCTGGCCAAAATGGGATACCAGCTTCAGCATTGGGGCGGTATCGGACGCACGGAGGTCATCGAAGTACGTCCCGACGGAAGTTTTGAGGGTGTGGCCGATGGCCGTGGTGACGACGCGGCGGCGGGATATTGATGGGCGCGCGCGACGGGCTTGCGGGCGCGCGACGGCCGGCCCGGCCTGATTTTGACTATGGACACCGAATCGATATACCTGACCTCTTTGCTCAAGCGCATGGAGATGTATCAGGACTTAGGCAGCAAAACGTTCGCCCAATTGGGCGACAAAGACATGGGGTTCCAACCGGATCCCAATTCAAATAGTATTTCGACCATCGTCCGGCATATGCATGGAAATATGCTGAGCCGGTTTACGAATTTCCTGACCGAGGATGGAGAAAAGCCATGGCGGGACCGCGACAGCGAATTCGAGGGGAAGGCGGCCTCCAAGGCAGAAGTCATACATCTTTGGCAGGAAGGCTGGGACGTGACCCTGGGCGTCATACGCTCCCTGGAAGGATCGGACCTGGGAAAGACGGTCACCATCCGGGGCGAGTCCCTGACGGTGCTGGACGCCCTCAATCGCCAACTGGCACACTACGCCTACCATACCGGTCAGATCGTGTATCTCGGAAAGGTCGTCCGCTCGGATCATTGGAAAAATCTTTCCATGCCCAAACGTGGAACGAAGCACCCGGACGATGAATGAAGCTCCCGGCAGAATGATCCTCCTGGGGGGCAAACCTTTCCTCTTTTTCTCGGGGTATTCCTACCTGGGCATGTCCCATGTACGCGATTTCACCGAGCTGTTAAAGGAGGGTATCGACCTGTATGGAGGCCTCTTCCCCTCATCCCGGATATCGAATACGCCCCTGGCTTTGTTCGGACACCTGGAGCACTACCTTTCCCAATTGACGGGGACGGGAGGGACGGTCACCTATGCATCGGGATATCTCGCCTGTCAGGCGGTGGGTCACCTGCTGGGGGAATTCCCGCAAATCCTCGTTGCCCCGGGGATGCACCCTGCCAGCGGCCTGGAAGCGACCGAGGAACCCGTTGGCGTGGATCCCAGGAGCGGAACGTTTGAAGCCTTTGAAGCCTGGAGCCGCTGGGTCGTGGAATATGTACGTAACTCCACCCACGACCACTTCGTGCTCGCCGCGCCTTCGGTGGATCCCCTGACGGGCGTGGTTTTCAACTTCGTTTTCCTCCAGGACCTGCCCCGGAAGAAGCGTTTCACGGTTTTGATCGACGACTCGCATGGGATCGGCTGGAGGGGCGAGCACGGGGAAGGGATCGCCTCTTCCCTGATGAATTTATCCCATGTAGAATACCTTCTCGTTTATTCCATGGCCAAAGCCCTGCACATCCAGGGAGGCGCCGTCAGCGGCCCCCCTGCCTGGGCGGAGCGCCTGCGCCAGTCCTCTTTTTATTCGGCAAGTACGCCCATGGGGCCCGCCTGGGCCCATACCCTGCTGCAGGCAGGTCCTCTGTATGAGGTCCAAAGGACGCGCCTGGGACACAATATGGTCCTCATGAATCGCCTCCTGGAAAAGGCCCTTGTGGAAGAGGATCCGGCCGGTGTCCTCCTGGAGCCTACGGCCCTGCCCATCCTGTTGTGCAAGGGGAAAGGGCTGGGGGCCTACCTGGAGCAAAGGGGTATCCTCATTTCCTCCTTTGCCTATCCCGATCCCCAGGGAGCCAGGGTGGAACGGGTCATCCTCAGTGCCCTGCACGAAGCAAGGGACCTGGATGCCCTTGTCCGGGCCTGTAATGTTTTTCCTTATTCGGCGACTAACAGGTAAGAACGCGCTCCCCTTGGAACTACTCACCCGACAACAAGACTTCGCCGGCCTCATTCAACAGCACCGGGCCTTGATCTTCAAGGTCTGCCACGTATATTGCAAAACCGAGGCGGACAGGGAGGACCTGTTCCAGGAAGTCGTTTACCAACTTTGGAAAAGCTATTCCTCGTTTAGGGGCCAGGCCGCCTTCAGTACCTGGATGTACCGGGTGGCGATCAACACAGCGATCTCGGGCGCTCGCAGGAACAAACTCGGACGGTTGACCACCTATATGGAAGAATTGCCGCAGGCTGCGTATTCCGACGATTCCAACCGCGAACAGATCGAGCAACTGCGCCGGGCCATTGCGCACCTGAATGACGTGGAAAAAAGCATCGTCATGCTGTACCTTGAAGAAAAATCCTACGAAGAAATGGAGGCCATCCTGGGGATCAATCAGAACAACCTTCGGGTGAAGATGAACCGGATCAAAGAAAAACTAAGGAAGGTATGGAACTAGATCAATTCAAGGAAACGTGGCGGGCGTTGGATGACGCCCCTCCCCTGCCCGCGGACCTGCCCACCCTTTTGGAAAGGGCGGAACGGGCTGCGGCCAGACCCCTTCGCCGGATGAAAAGGAATGTGATCAAGGAATCCATTATCCTGGTCATCACCTATGCCCTGGCCTATAGCGCCATGCCGCAGACCATACGTGTTCCCGTAGGCATCATGTACGTGATCGCGGGCATGACCGCCCTGATCTATTATACCATGCAATACCGGACGCTCAGAAGCATGGAAGCCATCGGCTCGGAAGAAGACGTCCTGTCCTATTTTTCCAAAAGGGTTCGCCGCCTCAGGGGATTCCTGCGCTTCAACATGAGGCTGACCTACGTATTAGTCATTGGCGTTATGTGGTTCGTTTGCTGGGTGTCCTGGAAATACGACCGACCCAACTTCTATCATTTCGCGGGGATACGATTGCACCCCGGGCAGGAGGTTTTGATCGTATTGGGCTGGACCCTCGTTGGGGCGATCATGATGGTGCCCGCACATTTTACCGCGCGCTGGTTCAACTATCGGTTATACGGCAGGTATATCGATATGCTGGAAGAAAACCTGAAAGAACTAATGTAATTTTAGGGTCTATGATTCGAAAAATTACGTCCCTCCTGATAAGCTTGTCCACCCTGGGGGGCGTCCAAGCCCAGGAATCCCTTCTTTGGAAAATCAGCGGCAACGGTCTCTCCCAACCCTCCTATCTGTTCGGCACGATCCACATGATTTGCCCCCAGGATTTCTTCATGAACCAGTCGACCAAAGATGCTTTTTCCAAAACAAATACGCTCTATCTGGAATTAAACCTGGCGGACCCCTCGGCGCCCATGCGGCTCATGGGTCTGATCCAATATAAAAACGGACAAAAGCTAAGCGACCTGTTCGATAGCGCCGATTACGCCCTGCTGACCCGGTTCGTGCGCGATACCCTGGGCGCGGACATCCACTTCTTCGAGCACTACAAGCCCCTGATGCTGTACAGCATGCTAAGCTCCAAAATGCTGCCCTGCGCTTCGGAAGAGGCCTATGAGACTAAGTTCGTGGACATGGCCAAGAAACAAGACAAACCGGTCAAAGGGCTGGAAACCATGGAAGAGCAGGTAAGCATTTTCGACAGCATTGCGGGGAAGGACCAGGCGGATATGATCCTGGATATGGTCCGGCACTATGACAGCCAGAAACTCGATTTCCACCGGATGGTGTCCTACTACAAGGCCCAGCAACTCGATTCCCTTTTCCTCATGCTCCAGGAGTCCCCGGACACCAAGATCAACGAGGATCTCCTCCTCAACAACCGCAACCGGAAATGGATCCCCCTGATCCAGGCGGCCATCCGGGCAAAACCTTGTTTCATTGCTGTGGGCGCAGGGCACCTTGGGGGGCCGAACGGGCTGATTTCGCTGTTACGGAAGAAAGGATACACGGTAAAGCCGGCCCCCTAAAGCCGCGGCAATAAAGCACGGCCATCTTCGTTACCTTTGTTGTAATGACGGTGTTCCGGAAAATAAGCCGATTCTTCATCCGCCTGGTAGCCATCCTGCTACTCCTGCTCCTGTCCCTATGGTTGCTGATCCAAACGGACCCGGTACAGAATTGGATACTCGGGAAGGTAACCGGCGTCCTTTCCAGGGAACTCAAGACCACCGTCAGCGTCCGGCACATCAACTTCATCCCCTTTAATCAATTCGCCCTCCAGGGCGTCCTGATCCGGGACCTGCGCCAGGACACCCTGCTGTATGCGGGGGCGATCAAGGTCGATATCACCGACTGGTTCTTCCTGAAAAGCGCGTTCGACCTGAAATACATCAGCCTCAGCGATGCCCGGGTCAACCTGACGCGAAAGGATGCTACCTGGAACTACCAGTTCCTGATAGATTATTTTTCCAGTTCCAAACCATCGGACAGCACAAAAAAGAAAACGTCCATTGCCCTGAGGGAGGTTGTCCTCAACGATGTACAGGTATCCCAGATAGACAAATGGATCGGGCAGGACATGGTCCTGGGGGTAGGTTCTTTGCACCTGCAGGCCGATTCCGTGGATATGGACACCAAAAAAGTCGTGTTCGATGAATTGACCACCCGGCAACTCAGCTTTCTCATCTCGAACTACCCCGGGCTAAGGCCCGATTCCCTGAGGCCCGCGGACCGAAAAGGCCCCCCCGGTCCCTGGAACCCGGATGGATGGAACCTTACCTTGAACCACCTACGCCTGGATGATTGCCGTTTCCGAAATGATGTCTATACGCCAAGGCCCGTGTTGACCTGGTTTGACGGGCAACATATCGACTGGAACCACGTCAACGCGCGAATCGACCAGGTGCGCTTCGTCAAGGATACGCTGACGGCTACGGTCGTGTCGCTGGCCACCAGGGAAAGGTCCGGTTTCGAGGTGAAGCGACTCACGGCTAAAGTCCGGTTCAATCCGAAGATCATGGAGTTCCGGCAGTTGGATGTGCAAACGAACCGGAGCCGCCTCCGCGATTATTTCGCCATGCGTTACGATGATTTCGATCAATGCATGGCCGATTTCGTGAACCGGGTGAATATGAAGGGGGAATTCAAAAACAGCTTCGTTTCCACGGACGATATTGCCTATTTCGCCCCCGACCTGAAGACGTGGAAAAAGGGGATCGATTTCAGCGGGAAAGCGGAAGGCCCCGTAGCCGCCCTGAAGGGGCACGACCTGGTGTTGAAAGAGGGACAAACGACCTATATCAACGGGGATTTCGCCATGACGGGACTCCCGGATATCGACCGCACCGTGATGAGTTTTAACCTAAATGACCTGCGGGCGTCCTTCGATGACATTGCGGTCATCGTCCCCTCCCTGAGGGACCTGCACCACCCAAATCTGGCAACCATCAAAAACATCCGATACAAAGGAAGCTTTACGGGGAAGATCGATGATTTCATCGTAAACGGGAAAATGCAAACGAACCTGGGGACCGTGGTCAGCGACCTCAACCTGAAACTACCCTCCCGGGGTGTTCCTTCTTATAAAGGAAAGGTCACCGTAAGCGAATTCGATCTGGCCACTTTCCTGGGAATGGACGCCCTGGGGCCTTTCAGCTTCGACGGGACGGTAGATGGGAGGGGATTCGCCTTTGAAGACCTGGATGGAACCCTCAAGGGACAAATTGCGGATGCCACCATCAATCACTACTCCTACAAAAACTGGAATGTACAAGGGACCTTCCATAAGAAGCTCTTCGACGGTGAACTGTCCATGGACGACCCGAACGCGGCCTTTATATTGGATGGAAAAGTCCGCCTCGACAAGGCATCCCCCGAATTCAACTTCAACGCTGACATCACGCGCCTGAACTTCCAGAACCTGGGGCTCATGCAAAGGGACCTGGCCTTCCAGGGCAAACTGGTGCTGGACTTTGCCGGAAAAAACATAGACGACTTCACGGGTACGGCGAAAGTTTTCGATGCCACGCTCAGCAACGACGGGGAGCCCCTTTCCTTCGATTCGCTCAATCTATCCTCGGATACCGTAGAGGGGAAAAGATTGCTTACGCTGCAGAGCCTCCCGGTCAATGCCCGTGTAGAGGGGCAATATCATATCCTGGAACTGCCCAAGGTCGTACAGTGGTACCTCAGCAAATACTACCCCTCGTATGTCAACACCATCCCCGAGCCCGACCTGAAGGAAGACTTCACCTTCAGTATTCATACGGATGACGTGGAAGATTATCTGGACCTGCTGCGTCTTCCCCTCCAGGGATTCGACAACAGCGACATATCGGGGAGGCTCAGCACCGTGGAACACTTGTTCCATGTGGACGTCAACGTACCCGAATTCAGTTATAAGCAATTCGACTTCAACGACATTAGCCTCAAGGCCCAAGGCAATGATGAAAAGATACACATGGAAGGCGCCCTGGGTGAAATTATCCTCAGCGATTCCTTGCGCCTGCCCAGCACGCGGTTCAGCGTGAGCGCCCAGAACGATCATTCGGTCATTGCCCTGGAGACAAGCGCCAGCCAAAACCTGAACTCGGCCGTGCTGATCGCCAAGGTCGAAAATACCGCCGACGGGATCAGCGCCCATTTCGACTCTTCCTCTTTCGTCCTGAACGACAAAAAATGGATCATCGCCAGCGACGGGGAAATCGACCTGAAGAAAAATTGGATCCACGTAGCCGGGCTGAGACTGAGTTCCACCAATGAGCAAATTTCAATTTCCACCCCTGCCGACAACAATATCGAAGCCCGCCTGGACAAGGTAACCATCGAGGACCTGCTTCCATTGGTCTTGAAAGATCCCCGTATGGAAGGTCAAATGAGCGGGACCATCCTGTTGAAGGACGTCTTCGGGAAAATGGGTGTGGAAGCCAATACGAGGCTGGATCAGTTCCGCTTTGAAACGGACTCGCTGGGCCGGATTACGGCGGCGGTGAACTATAGTCCCGAGGGGAACCTGCACTTCAATGCGGCTTCGGAAAATCCCAGCTACAACTTTACGTTGGAAGGCGGACTTTCCCTCAAGGACTCCAGCAACCGGCAAATCAATGCCACCGCCCACCTGGACCATACCTCCCTGCACCTGCTGGAACACTATGTCGGTTTCCTTTTTTCGGATATAGAGGGACAGGCCACGGGGGACATCCAGGTTACCGGCGCTTTGTCCGACCCGCAACTACAGGGAAAGGTCACCGTGCAAAAGGGCGCCCTCAGGGTGAACTACACGCGCTGCAAATACCTGTTCGATAACGAAGACATCAACTTCCAGCCGGGATTGATCGATTTCGGGAGCATTACGCTCAAGGATACCCTGGGCAATACAGCCCTCCTCAAGGGGAGCATGACCCACGATTTCTTCAAGGATATGACCTTCAACATGCTCCTGACCTCGAACCGTTTGCTGGTCATCAATACAACCGCCAAGGACAACAAGAATTTTTACGGGACCGCCATTGCGCGCGTGAACGCCTCCCTGACGGGTCCGGAATCCAATATCCTCCTAAAGGTGAATCAGGCCGAGCCCGTGGACAGCTCGCACATCATCCTGCCCAGCGGAAACTCCAAGGCAGGGGCCCTCCCCGACTTCATCGTTTTCCGCGAATACGGAAGGGAAATGACCCCCGGAGAAGACCTTTCCTACCGGAATACCTCCAATTTCAGCGTGGACATGAACCTCCTGATCAACAACTATGCGAAAATAGACGTGATTCTGGATCCCGTAAATGGAGATGTGGTCAAAGCCCAGGGCAATGGCAACCTGTTGATCCGCGCGGGCACCTCCTCGCCCCTGACCATTAACGGGACCTATAACATCGAATCGGGTGAGTATACCTACGCTTATGTCAACCTGGGCCTGAGAAAGCCCTTTGTCTTATCCCAGGGGAACATCCGCTGGACGGGAGATCCCATCGAGGCAAACATCAACATAAATGCCTCTTATCTGGCCGAGGACGTTACGCTGCCCAGCACGCTGATCACCAGTACGGGGAATACCATTTCCCAAACGACCAACGTGGTCATCCTTTGCCACCTCACCAATACGCTGAACCATCCGGAGGTCAACTTCGAATTCCAATTACCCCCCGATAACCCTTATAAAAACGATCCCGTAGTCACGGCCGAGTTGAAGAAGTACCAGGAAGATGCCAGTGAAATGAACAAACAGGTGGTTTCCCTCCTGTTTTTCGACACCTTCGTCTCCAGCTCGGATGCCCTGGCTTCCAACGTCACCGGGGGTACCCTGGTAGCGGGCACCGTGGGACAGGTGGTGGCCGGTCAGCTCACGGGCATGCTGCGGACGGTGATTAAAAACGTGCTGAAGAATAATACCATCGATCCTTATATTACGATCAACCCCGCGTTTGCCTTTCAGAACCAGCAGTTGTATGCGCCCGTATCGAATGCCAGCAAATTCGGGGTCAATAAATCCTTCATCAGCGGACGCCTGGTCGTCAAGGTGGGTACGAGCCTGGACTATTCCAACAGCCCTACTTTTGCGGAAAAGGGAAGCGACCTGCTCTGGTCCCCGGACGTTGCGGTCCAATGGAGTATCAGCCCGGACGGGCACCTGCACCTCATTGGGTACAACCGCACCAATTACGACCTGACGTATGGGCGGTATAACCGCACGGGGGTGGGGCTCAGTTACCACCGGGATTTCGAACGGCTCATCGATTTGTTCGCTGGCGAGCGGAAACAACTGAATGCCAAGCGGCCATCGGGGCCTTCGCCTAAACCGCCACCGCCGCGTCCTGACAATTTGCCTATTAACAGTACTCAGTAACACCCTCGGGAAGGGATGGCGCGCCTCGAATTTGACGCTCGTACGGAAGGTCAAATTCGAGGCGTGCCACCCCTTCTGGGGTCTGTCGTTGTTAGGTTACTTCAGGATTTCGTGGCCGAGGCGGTCACGCTTGGTCTGGAGGTATTTTTCGTTGTGGGGGTTCGGGGAGATTCTTATGGGGACGGTCTCGACGATCTCTAGGCCGTAGCCATGCAGGCCTGCGCGTTTTCTTGGGTTGTTGCTCATCAGTCTTAGCTTGGTTATCCCAAGGTATCTTAGGATTTGGGCGCCGACGCCGTAGTCGCGGTCGTCCATGCCGAAGCCCAGGTGGAGGTTGGCATCTACAGTGTCCATGCCTTCTTCCTGGAGTTTGTAGGCTTTGAGTTTGTTGAGTAGGCCGATTCCGCGGCCCTCTTGGTTCATGTATAAAATCACCCCTTTTCCTTCTTTCTCCACCATTTGCATGGCGGCGTGCAGTTGGTCACCGCAGTCGCAACGCAGGGAGCCCATGATGTCTCCTGTGAAGCAGGAGCTGTGGACCCTGGTGAGGATGGGTTCTTCGGGTTCCCAGGAACCCTTGATCAGGGCCAGGTGCTCGTTATTCGTACCCTTTTCTTTGAAGGCGATGAGCTTGAAGTGACCGTACTTGGTCGGCATGTCGACCCTGACGACTTCCTCGATGAGGGAATCGGTCTTCAGGCGGTATTCGATCAGGTCCTTAATAGAGATGAGCTTTACCCCGAACTTCTTTGCGATCTCTTCGAGTTGGGGGAGGCGGGCCATCGTACCGTCTTCATTCATGATCTCCACCAATACGCCCGCGGGTTCGAAACCGGCGAGGCGGGCCAGATCGATGGTAGCCTCCGTATGGCCGGCCCGGCGAAGTACGCCTTCCTTTTTGGCCTTGAGGGGGAAAATATGCCCTGGCCTGCCCAGGTCTTCCGGGGTAGTGGCGGGGTCGATCAGGGCCTGTACCGTCTTGGCCCGGTCCTGCGCCGATATACCCGTTGTACATCCGTGGCCCAATAAGTCCACGGAAACGGTAAACGGGGTCCCATGCAGGGCCGTATTGTTGTTGACCATCAGGTCCAGTTGCAAGGCTTCGCATCGATCTTCCGGGAGGGGGGGGCGCAAACCAGACCACGTCCGTGTTTGCTCATGAAATTGATGATTTCCGGGGTTACATTGGCAGCAGCGGTGATGAAATCTCCTTCATTCTCACGGTCTTCGTCATCCACAACGATCACCAACTGTCCCTTTTTAATTGATTCTATAGCGCTTTCAATGGTATCCATAATAATGCAAAATTAGTTATTTTGGGGGGTTTTTGGGCCTTGGCCCCACTAGGAGCTCATTCTCAGCCCTTTAAATCAATACGTATAAAAACCTGGACGGGTTGCGCTTTTTAGGGCGGTCCAGCATCTCACGGTGAATCAATACTTGCCTAACAATTTGATAATATTCTGTGGAAATTCTGAGGAGATATTATGTTTTTATTTGCAGCGCGAAACCAAATCATTCATATGAGATTAAAGAAACTGCTATTGACCCTGATGGGCATGGCCTTGTTACCCATGGCCCTCTTTGCCCAGGAGACAACCTCCGACATGCAAGGTCGGATTTCCGATGGGACCAACCCTCTTGCGGGTGCTACCGTGGTTGCCTTGCACACGCCTACCGGAACCAAGTACTCCACCACCACCCGTAGCGACGGGCGTTTCAACATCCCCAACATGCGTGTAGGCGGACCTTACACGATCACCGTGACCTACGCGGGGTATCGCGAGGAAAAACAGGAAAACATCAACCTGACCCTGGGTCAGACTTTCTTCGCCGATTTCGGCCTTCAGCCGGAATCGAAACAGCTGTCCGAAGTGGTTTTGACAGGCTCCCGTCAAAACAAAATCTTCAATACCAGCCATACGGGGGAGCAACAAATCATTACACGCAACCAATTGGAGCAATTGCCCACCATCAACCGTTCGATCCAGGACTTCACCAAACTGGAGCCCACCTCGAACGGACTGAGTTTTGCGGGAACGAATCCCGGTGAGAACAACATCACCGTGGACGGCGCGGACTTCAACAACTCCTTTGGATTGTCCAGCACCCTGGGGGGTCAGGCCAACGCCCAGCCCATCGCCCTGGACGCCATCGACCAAATCCAGGTGAACCTTTCCCCTTATGATGTCCGCGAAGGCGGATTCGTCGGCGCAGGCGTGAACAGCGTGACCCGCAGCGGAACCAACCAGTTGCGCGCGACCATTTATGATTATGTCCGCGGGCCCGGAACCATCGGTTACAAGGCCGACGACAACGTCGTCGCCAAAACCCCTTTTACTTACAATATCTTTGGCGGAAGTATAGGCGGACCTATCATTCCCAACAAATTGTTCTACTTCATTAACGCCGAAGAGGACCTCCAAAGCGCACCGGCTACCAGCTATGTGGCTTCCACCGCCTCCAACCCGCCCAAGTCAGGCGCTGTTTCGCTGGCCAATGCCGATACGCTGAACGCCCTGGCCCAATACCTCCAAAAGACGTACAACTATAACCCGGGCGCTTTCGAGGGATATCCCTTCAAGACGAACAGCTACAAGGCCAATGTCCGCATCGACTGGAACGTCAACCCCCGGAACGTGCTTTCCCTGAAGTACAACTACCTCAAGTCATACGCCGACCAGTTCCCCAGCACCAGCCGTGCCGTGGGCGCCAGCGGCCTGGTAGGCGGTCAGCAACCGGGTAACCTGGCCATGCCTTTCTACGGGGCCGGCTACCGGATCAATAACGACCTGGACGTCTTCATCCTCGAGCTGAACTCCCGCATCAGCAACAAGGCGTCCAATAAATTCCAGGTGGGGTATACCAGGGAACGGGACTTCCGTTCTCCCCAATCCAGCTCCGGAGACTTCCCCCTGGTGGACATCCTCGATAACGGCAACGGGTACACCACCTTCGGGTACGAGCCCTTCACGTACAACAACAAGTTGTTCATGGATTCCTACCAGTTGAATGACTTCTACAGCATATTCAAGGGCGCTCATGAAATCACCATCGGAACCCAGAATACTTACAAGAAATATCAGAATGCCTTCGCCCCCGGCTATAACGGGGTGTACCAATTCGCCAGCCTGGATGCCTTTTATTCCGGTGCGAATGCCCAATCCTATGCACAGGATTATTCCACCCTGCCGGGTGCCTCTTTTCCCTGGGCCTATGCAGGCGCCACCAACCTGAGCCTCTTCGCCCAGGACAAGTGGAGGGCCGCCAGCAATTTCACCGTGATATACGGTATACGTCTGGACTACACCACATACGAAAACAAGTTTACGGATAACCCCAATTTCGACCAGCTTCCTTTCCTGAACGGGCAGACCTATAATGTCGGGCAGGCCCCCAACGTCTTCCTCGTGGTGTCCCCCCGCCTAGGTTTCAACTGGGACGTGTCCAAGGGTAGGAGGGTTTTCCAAATCCGTGGCGGCGCCGGGGTCTTCGAAGGCGCTCCCCCCTTCGTATGGGTCGAAAACCAGGCTGCCAACAACGGGGTACAGTTGGGTTCCTTCACCGAAAAGAACGTGCCCTTCTTCCCCACCGCCCAGCAAGGTCTGAACTATTACCTGGCCAATTCAGGTCAGACGCAGATCTCCACCCCGCTCGGCTATTCCGTGGACGTTGCGTCCAAGGACCTGAAATATCCCACGAAGCTGCGCACCAACGTGGCCTTCGACTGGAAGTTCTGGAACGACTTCGTGTTTACGGGTGAATTCATCTACTCCAAGGACATCAATGCCACCTACATGTACAACGCGAACCTGAACGAAAGCAATGGGTTCGACATCACCAACGGCGGTGATACCCGCGAGCGATACCTGACCGCGACCGCCACCAGTAACAAATACTATTTTGCGGGCACCTCCCTGCAAGACCCCAACCTGGGTAACGTGATCGTTCTGGCCAATTCGCACAAAGGGTATTCCTACTCCGCTGTGGCCACGATCTCCAAGAACATTGCGCACTTTAATTTTTCCGTTTCCTACGCCTACAACAACACGTACACGGTTATGGAGAACGGCAGCACCGCGAGCACCCTGTGGTCCACCAGGGCCGTTGCCAATACGGATCCCAACGCCCCGACCCTGGCCCATCCCCAATGGTACCAGCCCCATCGCGTGATCGCCTACGCCAACTACCACTTCG
>Ga0206863_1253_pt1 | contig 15582 bp, 10 predicted proteins | sample Alteio_BWOrgCont_41_FD_152634 | JGI IMG/M metagenome (GOLD analysis project Ga0206863, IMG submission 152634) | Enriched cells from forest soil in Barre Woods Harvard Forest LTER site, Petersham, Massachusetts, United States -... | ecosystem: Environmental > Terrestrial > Soil > Temperate forest >...
ACGGCGAATTTTGCAAGGCGGGCGACTTCGACTTGCGTCGCAGCTTGTTGCGTCCGTGGCGGACGAGTTGATTGATAGTCGGCATTTCTTCGAGTTTTCTTTCCGCGTCCAAATCAAGTGAAACGGAGCGCGGATTCTAGCAAATGGCAAATGAGTTGCAAGAGTTCTTTAAAATATTTTGCGATTCTACATTTTGGCCGGTTAACCAGCCATCGGTTGGTCCGCCACCGCGCCCGCGGTGGGGGCTGTTTCTTCGGCGGGCGGGACTTCCACCAGCGGCTTGAGATCGATCTTGCGATGGTAGCTGTACCCGGTGCCAGCCGGGATGATATGGCCCATGATGACATTTTCTTTGAACCCGCGGAGATAATCCACGCGAGCCATGGTCGCGGCCTCGGTGAGGACACGGGTGGTGTCCTGGAAGGACGCGGCGCTGAGGAAGCTCTCGGTCTCGAGGGAGGCCTTGGTGATGCCAAGCAGCACCGGCTGGGCCTCGGCAGGCTTGCCACCCATCTTCTCGACGCGCTGATTTTCCTTGTCAAACTCGATCTTGTCGATTTGTTCGCCCCAAAGGAAGACGGTATCGCCCGGTTCGGTGATACGCACCTTGCGCAGCATTTGGCGGACGATGATTTCGATGTGCTTGTCGTTAATGGTGACGCCTTGGAGACGATAAACCTCCTGGACTTCATTGACGAGATGCTCCTGCAATTCCTGCGGCCCGCAGATTTCGAGGATTTCATGAGGATCGATGGGACCCTCGGTCAATTGCTGGCCTTTTTTGACGAAATCGCCCTTGAAGACAATGACGTGTTTTCCGATGGGAATCAGATGTTCCTCTTCGACCCCGGTTTGAGGGTCCTTTATCAGGATGCAGCGTTTACCCCGGACACTTGGACCGAAATCGACCAACCCGTCGATTTTTGAGATTTCGGAGGCATCTTTCGGACGCCGGGCCTCGAAGAGTTCGGCCACGCGCGGCAGACCGCCGGTGATGTCTTTGGTCTTGGAGGTTTTGCGCGGCGTCTTGGCCATGAGAGTGCCGGCCACGATTTTATCGCCTTCGGCAAGAACGATGTGCGCTCCCGAGGGAATCGGATAATTGGCGACGGCATCCCCTTTTTCGTCATGGATAATAATCTGGGGATGCAGATCCTCCTTGTGTTCGATGATGACCATGGCCTCCTGGCTCGTGGCTTCATCGACTTCCTGTTTCATCGTGACTCCTTCGATGATGTCGAGGAATTTTACGCGACCCGCTTTTTCCGAAAGGATGGGAACGTTGTAGGGGTCCCACTGGACGAACGCCTCGCCTTTTTTCACTTTACCGCCGTTATCGACGGAGATGACGGAGCCGATGACCAGGCTGTGGGTTTCGAGTTCCCTCCCGTCTTCGGCCAGAATCGAAACCGATCCGTTTTTGTTGAGAACGATGTTGTTGCCGTCCTCGAGGCGGACCAGGCGAAGCTCGTTGTACCGGAGAACACCATCGAATTTGGATTTGATCTGCGGCTGTTTGAAGACCTGCGAGGCCGTGCCACCGATGTGGAACGTACGCATGGTCAACTGTGTGCCCGGCTCGCCAATCGATTGCGCGGCGATAATCCCGACCGCCTCGCCGACCTGGATCAGGCCGCCGGTGGCGAGGTTTCGACCGTAGCAATGCTGACAAATGCCGTGTTTGCTCTCGCAGGTGAGCACGGAACGGATGCGAACCTTCTCGACGACAGAATTCTCGACCGTCTTGGCCTTGATCTCATCGATCATCTCGTTGGCGCGAACCAGCACATGTTTGGTGGCGGTGATATCGACGATGTCATCGGCGGCGAAGCGTCCGACGAGCCGTTCGCTCAATTTGACCACTTCATCCTCGCCCTCGTAGATAGCCTGGACCCAAATCCCGTTGGTGGTACCGCAATCGATTTCGCGAATGATAACGTCTTGAGAGACATCGACGAGTTTTCGCGTCATGTACCCGGAGTCGGCAGTTTTCAACGCGGTATCGGCGAGTCCCTTGCGAGCGCCGTGGGTCGAGATGAAATACTCGAGAACCGTCAGGCCTTCGCGGAAGTTTGAGAGAATGGGCTTTTCAATGATATCGCCCGAGGGTTTGGCCATGAGGCCGCGCACGCCGGCGAGCTGGCGGACTTGTTGACGATTACCGCGCGCACCCGAATCGACCATGAGCGAGACGGGGTTGTACTCACGCTTGCCCTGGTTGTGATCGAGGGTGCGAAGCATAACGTTGGCGATCTGGTCGGTGCAATGGGTCCAGATGTCGATGATTTTGTTGTAGCGCTCGCCCGGGGTGATAACACCCTTGCGGTATTGCTTTTCAACTTCGCCGATCTGCTTCTGGGCCGCGTCAATTTCTTGGGTTTTCTCCTTCGGAATGATCATGTCATCGATGCCGATGGAGACTCCGGCCCTGGTCGCCTCGCGGAACCCGACTTCCTTGAGTTTGTCGAGGGTAACGACGGTTTTTTCGTGGCCGCAAATTTTATAGCAATTCCAAATGAGATCACCCAGTTGAGCTTTGCCGATGACCTTGTTGGGAAATCCCAATCCATCCGGCCAGATTTCGGAAAAGACGACCCGGCCGACGGTGGTTTCAATCACCTTCAGCTCGGAGTTGCCATAGTGGGTCTTTTTACCGAAGTCAGGGTTGGCAAGACGGATGCGATCATGGATGCCAACTCCGCCATCCGCGTAGGCAAAGACCACCTCGGTCTTTGAGCCTAAAAGTTTCATCCTGGCGTCCGGCGTCCTGCCGATTTTGCGAGGTTCAGCCGTGAGATAGTAGCAGCCCAGCGTGATGTCCTGCGTTGGGGTCATGATCGGCTTGCCGCTGGACGGGCTGAAAATGTTATTAGGGGCCAGCATGAGGGTGCGGGCTTCCAACTGCGCCTCGACGGAGAGGGGAACATGCACGGCCATTTGATCGCCGTCGAAATCGGCGTTGTAGGCGGTGCAGACCAGCGGGTGAATCCGAATGGCCTCGCCCTCGATGAGGATGGGCTCGAAGGCCTGAATGGAAAGGCGGTGCAAGGTCGGCGCGCGATTGAGGAGGACAGGGTGGCCTTTGGTGACTTCCTCGAGGATGTCCCAAACTTCGGGCGACTGCCGCTCGATCATTTTCTTGGCCGAACGCACGGTGTGAACGTGGCCGAGTTCTTTGAGGCGGCGGATGATGAACGGCTCAAAGAGCACAAGCGCCATCTTTTTGGGCAACCCACACTGATGCAGCTTGAGTTCCGGACCGATGACGATGACGGAGCGTCCCGAGTAATCGACGCGCTTGCCCAGGAGATTCTGGCGGAAGCGTCCGCTTTTGCCCTTGAGCATGTCGCTGAGAGACTTGAGGGCGCGATTGCCGGCGCCAGTGACCGCGCGACCATGACGACCGTTGTCGAAGAGAGCGTCCACCGCTTCCTGGAGCATGCGTTTCTCGTTGCGGATAATGACTTCAGGGGTCTTGAGTTGCAGCAGGTTCTTCAGCCGGTTATTCCGGTTGATGACACGACGGTAGAGATCGTTTAGATCCGAGGTGGCGAAACGTCCGCCCTCGAGTGGAACCAAGGGGCGCAGGTCCGGCGGGATGACCGGCAGAACCGTCAGGATCATCCACTCGGGCCTCGTTTTGGAGGCGTGAAAAGCGGAAATAAGCTTGATGCGCTTGGCCAATTTTTTGCGGATTTGCTTGCTCTTGGTCTCGAGCATCGCCGCCTGGAGCAGTTCAGTCTGTTTCGGGAGGTCCACTTGGCTGAGTCCTTCACGAACGGCTTCGGCGCCCATTTTGGCGATGAAGGCGTCGGGGCCGTAAGTCTCGCGGGCCTCGCGATATTCGTGCTCGCTGAGCAATTGATGCTGCTTCAGCGGAGTGGACATCGGGTTGATCACCATGTAGTCCTCGTAATAAATAACGCGCTCGAGATTTCGGGCGGTCATATCGAGAACCAAACCCAGCCGGGAGGGCATGCACTTGAAAAACCAGATGTGCGAGACGGGGACGGCCAGTTCAATGTGGCCCATGCGCTCGCGGCGGACGCGGGCCAGGGTGACTTCCACGCCGCAACGGTCGCAAACCACGCCTCGATGCTTTATCCGTTTATACTTGCCGCAAGAGCATTCCCAGTCTTTGACCGGGCCGAAAATGCGCTCGCAAAACAGGCCTCCTTTTTCCGGCTTGAAGGTGCGGTAGTTAATCGTCTCGGGATTCTTCACCTCGCCCTTCGACCAGGCTCGGATGATTTCCGGGGATGCGACCTGGATGGCGACGTAATCCACCTGATTCACCTTGTCGAGGCCGAGCAGTTCGCGGGCTGATTCTTTAGATTGGATCATATTTGGCTAGGGGGCGATCAAATCGCCTTTAAAAGGTTTTGACGCGGGTTCATGCGAGCGCGGCCAGGGACACCGCCGGGGCGGGATGCTCCAAAGGATTGGAATAACCGACCTTCACGTCCATGCCCAAGGATTGCATTTCCTTGACCAGCACGTTGAAGGATTCAGGGACGCCGGCTTCGAGGCAATTATCGCCTTTGACAATGCTCTCGTAGATGCGGGTGCGGCCCTGGACATCGTCCGACTTGACGGTGAGGAGTTCCTGCAGTGTATAAGCCGCGCCGTAAGCTTCCATGGCCCAGACTTCCATTTCGCCGAAGCGCTGGCCGCCATATTGGGCCTTGCCGCCGAGGGGTTGCTGGGTGACTAGCGAATACGGTCCGACCGCGCGGGCGTGAATCTTGTCCGCGACCAAATGGCCGAGCTTCATCATGTAAATGTAGCCGACCACGATTTCCTGATCGAAGGTCTCGCCCGTGCGGCCGTCATACAGAAGCGTTTTGCCGTGTTCCGGCAGCTTGGCGTCTTTCAAATAGCCGCGAATTTCTTTTTCTTTAATGCCGTCGAAAACCGGCGTGGCGAATTTGAGTCCGAGCAATCTCGCCGCCCAGCCCAGATGCGTTTCGAGAACCTGCCCGACGTTCATGCGCGAAGGAACGCCCAGAGGGTTCAGCACAATATCCGCGGGAGTACCATCCGCGAGATATGGCATGTCCTCCTCGGGGACGATTTTGGCGACGACGCCCTTGTTTCCGTGGCGTCCGGCCATTTTATCGCCCACGGACAATTTCCGTTTCGAGGCGATATAGACTTTGACCGACTTGATTACTCCGCTGTCCACTTCGGCGCCAGCCTCAACCCGTTCCATCTCGTCGTCGTGCTGCATCTGGAGGTCCTCGAATTTCTTCTTGAAGCTCCCGATGATTTCGTTGATCTTGTTGCGAATGGGTGAGGGATCGATTTCGATGCGGTCATAGACCGACGCGAGCTTGCGCAAAAGCGTTTTGGTGATTTTGCGGTTGGCCGGGATAATGATCTCGCCTGTCTCCGAGTTCACCACGTCGAGCGGGATTTTTTCCCCGAGCAGGATGTTGCTGAGCGCTTCGGTTAGTTGCTCGCGCAATTCCTCGAGCTTCGCCTTGTAGTCATCCTGGACTTCTTTCGCGTGCCGCTTGGATTCTGGCGCATCCTTCGGGTCCTTCTCCGGTTCGCGCTCTTTCTTGGACGAGACCTTGACGTCCATGATGATGCCGTAAGTGCCCGAGGGAACCTTCAGCGAGGTATCCTTAACGTCGGCTGCCTTTTCGCCGAAAATCGCGCGGAGGAGGCGTTCTTCGGGAGCGAGTTCGGTTTCGCTTTTCGGGGTGATTTTGCCGACCAGGATGTCACCGGGTTTGACTTCAGCCCCGATCCGGATGACCCCGTCAGGCCCGAGATTTTTCAGGGCCTCGTCGCCCAGGTTGGGAATGTCCCGGGTGATTTCCTCGGGTCCCAGCTTGGTGTCGCGGGCGCCGACTTCGAATTCATCGATATGAATCGAGGTAAAAACGTCGTCCTTCACGATGCGTTCGCTGATCAGGATGGCGTCCTCGAAGTTGTAGCCGTTCCAAGGCATGAAAGCGCAAAGGACATTGCGTCCAAGCGCGAGTTCGCCGCCCTGAGTGCAAGGGCCATCGGCAATGACCTGGTCTTTTTTGACCGTGTCACCCTTCGACACTAGAATTTTTTGGTTGATGCACGTGGCGGCATTGGAGCGCATAAACTTACGGATGGGATAGACGCCCACGCCGTTGGCCGGATCGTGTTTGATCTTTTTCTTCGATTCCGGAAGTTTGCCGTCCGCGGTAATGATCACTTGGTTTCCGATGACGGAGGCGACTTTGCCTGTTTCTTCACAGACGACCACGGCACGGGAGTCCCGCGCCACTCGCTCCTCGAGGCCGGTCGCGACCAGCGGGGCTTCGGTGACTAGGAGAGGCACCGCTTGGCGCTGCATGTTCGAGCCCATGAGAGCCCGGTTGGCGTCGTCGTGCTCGAGGAATGGAATCAAGCTCGCGGCCACGGAGACCAACTGCTTGGGAGAGACGTCCATGTAATCGACCCGGACAGCCTCGACATCAACGAAGTCGCCCTTGGATCGACAGGTGACGCGCTCCGTGGTGAAGTGACCTTTGTCATCGATGGCGGCGTTGGCCTGCGCGACGATGAAGGCCTCCTCGCGGTCGGCGGTGAGGTAATCAATATGGTTGGTCACCTTGCCCTTCTCGGCCTTGCGATAAGGAGTTTCGATGAAGCCGAAATCATTGACGCGGGCGAACGTGGCGAGCGAGGCGATAAGACCGATGTTTGGGCCTTCAGGCGTTTCGACGGGACAAATACGACCGTAATGGGAAGGATGGACGTCCCGGACCTCGAATCCGGCGCGGTCGCGCGAAAGCCCGCCTGGCCCGAGCGCGGAGAGGCGGCGTTTATGGGTGAGCTCGGCCAGAGGATTTATCTGGTCCATGAATTGTGAAAGCTGGCTGCGTCCGAAGAAGTCGCGGATGACTGCGGAAAGGGCCTTCGGATTGATGAGCTTCTGCGGCGTCATGGACTCCATGCCCTGATCGAAAAGGGTCATGCGTTCCTTGACGAGACGCTCGGTGCGGGCGAGACCGACGCGGCATTGGTTGGCGAGAAGCTCGCCCACGGTTCGGATGCGGCGGCTGCCAAGATGGTCGATGTCGTCCAGAGATCCCCCGCCCTTCTTAAGTTTGAGCAGGTATTTCGTCGCGGCGACCAAGTCTTCCTTGGTCAGAATGCGCGAGTCGCCGCCTTTGATTCCGAGCTTCTGATTGATTTTGTAACGGCCCACGCGGCCCAAATCGTAGCGCTTGGGGTCGAAGAAGAGACGTTTAATGAGTGCGCGCGCGTTGGCGGCGGTCGGCGGGTCCCCGGGACGGAGGCGGCGGTAAATATCTTTCAGGGCCTCCTCCTCGTTCTTGGTGGGGTCCTTTTTCATGCACTTGATGATGATGCCATCATCGAGCGTGGTATCGACCACGCGGATTTTCGTAATGCCGAGATCGGAAATCTGTTTGACGACCGCGCGAGAGAGAGGCTCGAAAGCCCTGGCCACGACGATGTTTTTGTCGGGATCGATGGCGTCTTCGATTAGAACTTTATTTTGGATGTCATCTAGTTTCTCCGCCTCTTTGACACCCACCTCCTCGATATCGTAAAACAGCTTGAGGATATCGGCGTCCGTGCCATAACCGAGGGCGCGGAAAAAGGTGGTGGTGAGGAATTTGCGGCGACGTTTTTTCCGGTCGAGATAGACGTAAAGGAGGTCGCTGGTGTCGAATTGGGCCTCGTACCAGGAGCCGCGGTCGGGAATGATGCGGAAGGAATGCAGGGTTTTTCCGTTCGGATGCTGGCTGGCTTCGAAAGCGAGGCCGGGAGAGCGGTGCAATTGGCTGACGATAACGCGCTCGGCGCCGTTGATCACGAAAGTGCCCTGGGGGGTCATGAGGGGCAGTTCGCCCATGAAAACCTTCTCTTCTTTGGCGCCCTTCTCCTCTTTGAGGAGGAAAGTGACGTGGAGAGGGGCTCCGTAAGTGACGCCTTCACGCAGGCACTCGAGCCAATCGAGCTTGGGTTCGCCGATTTCATACGTGCGAAAATCGAGGACGCATTTGCCGTCGTAGCTCTCGATGGGAAACACCTCGGTAAAAACCGCCTGCAGCCCCGTGTTTTTGCGACGCGAGGGAGGAATTTCGATCTGCAGGAACTCCTTGTAGGAGTTGGTTTGCAGCTCGATCAAATTGGGCGGAGCGATAATTTCTTTTATCTTACCGAAATTGATTCTTTCACTTGCTTTCGCTGGCATTATTGACCTCTCATCACTGCCCGGCAACCGCCGCCGGGCTTTGGGTTATCTGATTCTCTCGAACGGGGCGACCCAACGGGCCCGCCACCTCATTTTGGGCACAGACCCGCCGAAACAATTCCCCTGAATTGTTTCCCGGGCGATCCCGCAATGTTCCATTGGACGCTTCAAATTATAGCGCGGACTAAACCGCTTACGACCGTCGAACGCACAAAAGACAGAAGGCAAGCCCCCCGCGTTCAGCGGAGACTCGCCGTTTGCACCGACCCGATGACGTTAATGACCGAAAATATGGATATAGAATGCTTTCGAGCCGGGTTATTCGAGCCAGGGCGGGAGAAATCCCGCCCCGGACCCGGATATACAATCTACTTGACTTCCACTTTTGCGCCAGCCTCTTCGAGCTTTTTCTTGGCAGCATCGGCGTCGGCCTTGTTGGCGCCTTCCAGCACGGGCTTGGGCGCGCCTTCGACCAGGGCTTTGGCATCCGCCAAACCGAGGCCGGCTTTGATTTCGCGAACGGCTTTGATCGCGGCGATTTTTTTGTCCGCGGGAGCCGAGACAAGGATCACGTCGAAGGCCGTTTTGGCTTCGGCGACGGGCGCGGCGGCGGCTCCGGCAGCGCCAGCCCCGGCGGCGGCTCCGGCAGCGCCAGCCCCGGCGGCGGCAGCGGCGGGCGCGGCAGCGGTCACACCCCAGGCGGTTTCCAATTTCTTCACCAAGTCAGCGGCCTCGATGACCGTGAGCTTGCTTAGTTGATCTACAATAGTTGCGATGTCAGCCATTTTTGCCTTTCAGTCTCGTCGTCAGCCGAAGCTCCGGATGAATTAAGCGGGCAGCCGGCCCGCCGACGATTTACCATGTTGTTGATGTTTTTTAGGATTCGATTCTCGTTTGGCTTAAAAACGAAAACGAAATTCAATTTGATTGTTTATTCGCCTTTTTCCACCCGGGCTTGCAGGACGCGGACCAATTGGGAAGCCGGGGCGTTGATAATGGCCGCCAATTTGGAGGCCGGGGCGTTGATCAGGCCAAGGATTTTGCTTCGCAGCACTTCAATCGAGGGCAAATCAGCCAAAGCCGCCACTTCCACCGCTTCAAGGCGCTGGTTGCCGAGATAGCCGAAACGGAGCTTCGGTCTCTCGAACTCGGCTTGGAATGTCTTGAGCACTTTGGCCGCCGAGGAAACATCCCGTTGTCCGGTAACGACCGCTAACTGCCCGGAAAGGCTTCCCGCGAGGTCGGCCACGTTCGCTTCTTTGACGGAAAGACGAAAAAGCGAATTCTTAACGACATGAATCTCCGCGCCTGCCTTAGTGAGCCGCTTGCGAAGCTCGGTCAGGGGGGCGACTTTCAAACCTTGATAGTCCACCACGATGAAAAATGGCGAGGCATTCAGCCGGGCGAGATATTCCTTGGTGATGTATTGTTTTTCGGCGCGCATGGTATGAGTGGTAAAATTATGGGTTTAGGCGGCGGCAAGGAACTCGCGCATATCGACGCGCACCGGGGGGCTCATCGTGCAGGAGAGGGTGCAACTGAGAATAAAAACGCCCTTGGAACTGCTTGGCTTGGATTTGGAAACGATTTCAATGACGGCGCGGGCGTTTTCCTGAATTTGCACAGGGGTAAACGAAACCTTGCCCACCGGCACATGCAAGTTGCCAGCCTTGTCGATCTTAAATTCGACCCGCCCGGCCTTGACCTCCCGCACGGCCTTGGCGGTATCGTCGGTCACGGTCCCGGTTTTCGGATTGGGCATCAGCCCTCGAGGGCCGAGCACTTTGCCGAGTTTGCGCACTTCGGACATCGCCTCCGGAGTGGCGATGGCGATGTCGAAATCAGTCCAGCCTTCGACGCACTTCTTGATCAGGTCGTCGAATCCCACGAACTCGGCTCCGGCCGCGCGCGCGGCGTCGGCGGCGTTGCCGTTCTTTGCAAATACCAAGACGCGGACGGTTTTGCCGCTGCCGTGAGGAAGAGGAACTGTCCCGCGAACCATTTGGTCCGACTGCTTGGGGTCCACGCCTAGCTTGAAGGCGACATCGACGGTTTCGTTGAATTTCGCCTTCGGAAACTTGGTCAGGATCTCAACGGCGGCGTTGAGAGGAAAAAGTTTCGTCGATTCGATGAGTTCCAACGCTTTCTTGTAACGTTTGCTGGGCATGAGTTCGGTTGCGGTTCAAACGAGCAAATTGCTCTCCCGCTTTTGATGTTTATTGGTTAGCTGCTTCGGAATTCTTTAGTCCAGGACATCGATGCCCATGCTGCGGGCGGTGCCTGCAATCAACCGGAAGGCGGCCTCCTCCGAACCAGAGTTGAGATCGTTCAATTTGATCTTGACGATTTCCATGATCTGTTTCCGGGTCACTTTTCCGACCTTTTCCTTGTTGGGAACTTTTGAGCCGGAGGCAATCCCGGCCGCTTTTTTGAGGAGCGCGGAGGCTGGCGGCGATTTCGTGATGAAAGTAAAGGATTTGTCCTGGAACACGGTGATGACCACCGGGATGATCATGCCGCCCCGATCCTTGGTGGTGGCGTTGAACTCTTTGCAAAACGCCATGATGTTCACGCCGTGCTGGCCGAGCGCCGGCCCAACGGGGGGCGCGGGGTTGGCTTGGCCGGCGGGAATCTGCAATTTAATTTGTCCGGTAATCTTTTTTGCCATAAAAACAGTCGTCAGGCCTTTTCAACCTGCCAATATTCGAGTTCGACGGGAGTGTTGCGGCCAAAGATGTTGACCGTGACTTTGAGTTTACCGCGGTCGGGTTCGATTTCCTCGATGACACCGCTGAAGTTGAGGAACGGCCCGTCGTTGATTTTGATAGTCTCGCCCACCTCGAAATGAACCTTGGGTTTTTCGTGGTCTTCCGAGTCGGAAATTTGGGATTTGATGACATCCATTTCCTCCTGGGACGCGGTTTGAGGATGCTCCCCTCCGACAAATCCGATGGAACCCGGGGTGTCCTTGATGAAATAATAGGGCTTGGGAATGATCCGGGCGTTGTCATCGAGGAGCACCATGTCGATATAGACATAGCCGGGATGGAGTTTGCGGTTGGTGACGGTCTTTTTGCCGCTGCGAACCTCGGCCACTTTCTCCATCGGCACGAGCACTTCGCGAACGTACTCCTCCATTTCCTCGGCCTTGAGCCGTTTCTCGATGCTCTCCTTGACCTTTTGCTCCTGGCCGGAGAGGGTATGAATGACGAACCACTGGCTTTTCATTGCTGAAGGCGTGAGGAAAATGGTTTTTAAGTGATGATGCGGACGAACAGCGAGATGACGAAGTCAACGCCGACAGTATAAGCGCCCAGCAAGATGATGGCGACCATGACCACCGTGGTCGATTCGACGAGTTCTTCCTTGCCTGGCCATGTGCATTTTCTCAGCTCCTCCTTTGTTTCCGCGACATAATTGGAGATTTGCAGGAAGTAGCCTTTGCGCAGCATGAGCACGAACGCCACGCCTGCGACCAGGATTCCGATTACCAATGGCAAGAATTGTTTCACAATTTCATTTTTGGCGGAGGGAGAGGGATTCGAACCCCCGAAGGCTGTTACACCTTAACGGTTTTCAAGACCGTCGCGATAGACCACTCTGCCATCCCTCCGGAACTTCCAGACGCTTTTGGCAGGGCGGGAGGGACTCGAACCCCCAACCGACGGTTTTGGAGACCGCTACTCTACCAATTGAGCTACCGCCCTAGCCGCCGAAGGTCCAGTTGTCATTATTCAGGATAAACAGTCTTTAGCATTATGTGGTCGCGACGATATCGCTGACGCGACCCGCGCCAATGGTCCGTCCGCCTTCACGGATGGCGAACCGCTGGCCTTTTTCCATCGCGACCGGGGCAATCAACTCGATCTCAACCGAGACGTTGTCCCCGGGCATGACCATTTCAACCCCGGCAGGGAGCGTGACGTTGCCGGTCACATCGCTCGTCCGGAAATAGAACTGCGGACGGTATTTATTGAAAAACGGGGTGTGCCGACCGCCCTCGTCCTTCGACAGAACATAAACTTCCGCTTTAAATTTCGTGTAAGGCTTGATGGAACCCGGCTTCGAGAGAACCATGCCGCGTTCGACTTCTTCCTTCTTGGTGCCGCGCAGGAGCACCCCGACGTTGTCGCCCGCGCTGGCTTTGTCCAAAAGCTTGCGGAACATCTCGATGTCTGTCGCCACGGTCTTGCGCGTGTCGCGAAGTCCGACGATTTCAACGTCCGACATCTTGTTGAGTTCTCCGCGCTCGACACGACCGGTCACGACCGTCCCACGACCTTCGATGTTGAACACGTCTTCGATGCACATCAAAAATGGCTTGTCGATCTCGCGAGTCGGCAGCGGAATGAACTTGTCCACCGCTTCCAAAAGGTCCTCGATTGCCTTGTCGCCCTCGGGTTTGCCCGCCAGCGCGGCGGTCGCGCTGCCGCGAATCACCGGGGTCGTATCGCCCGGGAATTGATACTTGTTGAGAAGGTCGCGAATTTCCATCTCGACGAGATCAAGCAATTCGGGATCATCAACGAGATCGACTTTGTTGAGGAAAACAACAATCGCCGGAACGCCAACTTGCCGCGCGAGCAGGATGTGTTCGCGGGTTTGGGGCATGGGACCGTCGGCGGCGCTGACGACTAGAATTGCGCCGTCCATTTGGGCCGCGCCTGTGATCATGTTCTTGACGTAGTCGGCGTGACCAGGGCAATCGACATGGGCGTAATGGCGAGCCGGGCTTTCATACTCGACATGCGACACGGCGATGGTCACCGTCTTGGTTTCGTCGCGAACCGTGCCGCCCTTGGTGATGTCGGCGTAAGAGATCGCCGGGGCCAGACCTTTTCGATGCTGGCTGGCGACGATGGCTGCGGTGAGGGTGGACTTGCCATGGTCAACGTGGCCGATGGTGCCGACGTTGACATGCGGTTTGGTTCTTTGAAACGCTTCTTTTGCCATTGCTGTCTCCTGCGATTTTTAGTTTTACGTGTTTACAATTTCAATACAACTGGAGCCCATGATCAGGATCGAACTGATGACCTCGTCCTTACCAAGGACGTGCTCTGCCAACTGAGCTACATGGGCGAAAGCCAAAAAGCCACTGTCATCCTGAGTCCAAAAAAACGACAAAAATACCATCAACCCCACCCTTTTGCCTCTGGTTAGGGGCTGATGATCTTTTGACTTTTTCGCGGCCCGATGCCTTCTTGAGACATTAGAAGAGCCGAAGAAGTGTGTCAAAAGTTTTTTTAATATTTTTGCGAGAGGTGGTTCGGACCGGTGAAAATCTGCGTAACCCATTCGTTTCGTGAATGTTACATAGATTTCAGACTATGCGTTCTGAACGCCCTCAGCGATATTCCTGCCGCTATATTTCGGACCGCTTCCCAATTCGCGTTCATTCATTCGCGGTTGGCCGAGACGGCTTACGCGCGGGCCCGGTGCCGCCTTCCTCGGGCGAGAGTTCGCGCATGAAACAGGCCACCACTGCCGCCGGAACGAAGAGGAACCCGTTCCAAAACAAGGCCAGTCGATAATCTCCCACATTGAACGCCAACCCAAAGAAGACCGTCCCAAACGCCGCCGCGATCCGCCCAATGTTGTAACAAAAGCCCGCGCCGGTCGTCCTCAGAAGCGTGGGAAATAGCGGCGGCAGGTACATGGTGAAAAGGCCGAAAACTCCCGAGAAAAAACCGATCGTCGGCAGCCAGAAAAGAAGCTCCTGGTGCGTCCGGACCTGGACGAAAGCGCCGTAGATACTGAAAAACAAACAAAGAAACATCAGCGCGAGTGATTTCCGGTAGCCAATCAGCCGGGCCAGGCCGCCAGCGAAGAAGTTTCCAAAGCAGGAAACACCAATAATCAGCGCAAATGTCTTCGAAACTAACTCGCGCCGGGCTGGGTCGGTCCAAGACGCGAGTTCAGGCAGGCTGCGGACGTATTGCGCCTGCCAAAACATGAAGGCCCACCAACCGGTCAATGTCAGCGCGCATATCGCAATGGTGAGGAGCGTCGTCCGCCGAATCGCCCCGTGGAATAAATCGACGACTCGCGGCTGGGTTTTGCTCCTGGTTTTGGCTTCGCGCCAGAGTTCCGGCTCGGGAACATGGCGACGGATGAAGAATACTAGAACCGCCGGCGCCACTCCGATGAGAAAAACGCACCGCTCGGGATACTTCGCCAGCGCATAAACCGCGAGGCACGCGATCAGGATGCCCAGGTTGACCCCGGTTTGCAGCACCGCCGCAATCCAAGGCCGCCATCTCTTCGGCCATGTTTCCACCAGCAAGCTGGCCCCGACCGCCCATTCCCCTCCGATACCCAAGGCCGCGAGGAAGCGACAAATCAATAATTGCCACCATGTCCGCACAAAATAGGACAGCCCGGTGAAAACCGCATACGTGAGAATGGTCAAACTGAGGGTTCGGCTTCGTCCAAAACGGTCGCCTAAACGTCCAAAAAAGCCGCCGCCCAGCGCCCATCCCAGCAAAAATGCCGCTTGAATAAAGGCGCTGTATTTTTTGACGGGATACGAGGAAGAATCGGTAGCGCCGAGAAGCTGGGCCACGAACGGGGCGGCCACGAGCGTGTACAAATGCATGTCCAGCCCGTCGAAGAGCCACCCTAGCCAGGCGGCCCAGCCCGCTTTCCATTGCTGCGAGGTGAGAACCGGGGACGACACGCTAACGGGGTTTCCGCGCGGTGAGAATCCCCCGGTCAACCACGGTTGGGCTGAACTCAAATTCGCAAAAGCCCGCTTCGGAAAGAAGCGTTTCCATTTCGAGAATCGAGTAGCATTTCCCCTCGGTCGAATGCATCAATAGCGCGGAGTACGAGGCGACCGGCAACGGACCGTTCTTTTCCCGGTTTATCCAAGCATCATGAATGACGAGCAACCCACCCGGCTCCAAAGCCTTGAAAGAGTGGCTCAAAAGAGGACGAACCTTGGGGAAATCCCAATCGTGCAGGACGTTGGAGATTAAATGGACGTCGTGATTCACCGGCCAGTTTCCCTCAAACATGTCGCCGGATGTCACCGTAACCTGTTCGGCGTATCCGCGGCTGCCGATGAGTGTTCGGGCGATACAATCGACCGGCGGACGGTCCAGAACCGTGGCGTGAAGGTGAGGATGTCGGGCAACGAGCGAGCAGGCATAGATGCCCGAGCCGCCAGCCACGTCCAACACATTATGGTACGAGGCCAGATCGAGTTTGGCAGCCATAGCCTGGCCTAATAAAGCGCCGCGGCAGTCCATAGCGGCGGTGAACTGGGTGGCGAAGGCCTCTCCCTCCATCGCTTTGCTCCATTCTTTCTCATGTTTCAAGCTCCCCCAATTGGCGGGGCGACCCGTGCGCAACACCTCCAGATAATCTTT
>Ga0206863_1254_pt1 | contig 15580 bp, 12 predicted proteins | sample Alteio_BWOrgCont_41_FD_152634 | JGI IMG/M metagenome (GOLD analysis project Ga0206863, IMG submission 152634) | Enriched cells from forest soil in Barre Woods Harvard Forest LTER site, Petersham, Massachusetts, United States -... | ecosystem: Environmental > Terrestrial > Soil > Temperate forest >...
TCAAAAAGCACTTCTCGTTCATCGCCCAGGTTCCTGGTATAAAACTCCCTTAATTTCTTCTCTGCCAATATTCTCAACATACGAGTTCTTTTCTTTCGTATTTCCACAGGAACTATTTCTTTGCTTTCAATTGCGAGGGTATTGCTACGTTCAGAATAGGTAAAAGCGTGAAGATAGGAGATTTCTAACCCATTCAGGAAAGAATAGCTCTCCTGGAAATATTCTTCTGTTTCGCCGGGGAAACCCGTAATTACATCGGCACCGATGCAGCAATGCGGCATAAGTTCCTTGATAAGCGTAACTCTTTCGACATAAAGTTCGCGCAAGTAGCGGCGGCGCATCGTTTTAAGTATAGCGTTGGAGCCCGATTGCAGGGGTATATGAAAATGTGGCACAAATTTTCCCGAAGTGGAAATGAAACGAATAATATCGTCAGTAAGTAAATTAGGTTCGATGGAAGAAATACGGAATCGTACAGGAACATTTACTTTTTCAAGTTCCTGTACTAATTGAAAAAAGTTTTCATTATGCCCGTCAGAACCGGGTTTATTAATTCCAAAATCTCCTAGGTTTACACCCGTCAATACAATCTCTTTTACTCCTTTAGAAGCTATTTCGTAAACATTCTTCACTACATTTTCTATGGTATTGCTCCGGCTTCTGCCCCTTGCCAATGGTATCGTGCAATAAGAACAACTATAATCGCAACCATCCTGAACTTTCAAAAAACTCCGTGTCCTGTCGCCCGACGAATAAGAAGCATGAAATTCGAGGGGCTGCTCTATTTCGCAAGAATGGATTTCAGCAAATTGCTTTTTGTCTATCTTCTTAAGGTAATTAGCAATATTGAATTTTTCGGAAGCGCCCAAAACCACATCTACACCTTCTATTTTGGCTATTTCTTCGGGCTTTAACTGGGCATAGCAGCCAATAACCGCCACAAAAGCACCCGGCGCTATATTGAGGGCATTACGCACCACCATACGGCATTCTTTATCTGCCTCATTAGTTACCGAGCAGGTATTGATAACATACACATCAGCTTTTTCCTTAAAATCAACTTTACGAAACCCCTCCTGAGCTAAACGCTGCCCTATGGCCGATGATTCGGAATAGTTTAGCTTACAGCCTAATGTATAAATGGCAAATGTGGGATTTGTCTCCATTCGACAAAAAATAGGCATTTGCGGCCAATCGTTATCCTTTCACCAATCGTAAGCCCTTGCCCAGCTTTTTAAAGAAATTGAGGTAAGCGTCCCGTTCAAAGATAGCAGAGTCAACGGCGGCCTTATACGTAAGAAATATGCTGATAGGAACAAGCACAAAAGAAGGCAGCCATGAACCTGTGAATACCGTCATCACTCCTTCGCGTGCCGATTTCATCCCGACAATGGAAACTATGTAATACAATACAAAAAACAGGGCAGCCACCACCACGGGCATACCCAATCCGCCTTTGCGTATAATAGCCCCCAGAGGGGCTCCTATAAAAAATAAAAGAAGGCAGGCAAAAGGAAAAGTGAGTTTACGTTCCCATTCGAGTCGGCGCTGCAATATGCTAAGGTGGTCGTTATCAAATTGCGAGGAAGACTGTCCTACCAGTTCTTTTACATTGCGTACGCTATTAACAGCTGCATCTACTATAACCATCTTGTCTTGCACAGCGCCATACCGAAAGGGGTTTCCTCTTTGAACCGGCGCAGGCTGCATATTTAAGAATCCTGTTTGGATTTCCTGGCTGAATTTATCTTTATCTTTTGATAACTTCACATTGAGCGAATCCGCGGACTTTACAAGCTGCCGCATATCCATCATCTGATAGTCGCTTTTAAATAAATCTTCTTTAGTACGGCTGAAGCGGAAACTGGACAAATCAAAATAAATAGTAAGTTCTTTAAAATGGTTAAGCATCATCGGGTGAGTTATGCGCTGCTGATTATTATCTATCATTTCCTCGTATGAGTTGCCGTCATCCATGGTAAGTATCATAGAGCGCTGGTCAGACGACATCGTCATCTTCCCTGAATTAGCCAGGTATACCTTCACATTTCCCATTTGTGACGAATGGTCATAAATCAAAATGTTGTGCATGGTCTCCTGGTCGGGATCTTTTTCTCCAATGCGCATACTATACCCGTTAATTCCACTGTAAAAAACATCGGGTTGCAGGTTTAGCGCGGGCTTGGTATTTTGTATATCCCAAATAAGCGCGTTGGTTTTTCAGGTTTACCACAGGCAAGGCATAATTGGCAAAAAGAAAAGCGCCCAATGAAATAAGAATAGCCACAGTAGCTAAAGGAGCCATTATGCTGGTTAATGAAAGCCCCGAGGATTTCATAGCTACCAGTTCCGAGTTTTCGGCCAGGCTGCCAAAAGTCATTATAGAAGCAAGTAATATGGCCATAGGCAAAGCAAGAGGGATAAGATAAAGCGTTACCCAAAGCATAAATTTGGCAATAATAAACCATGACAAACCCTTACCTACCAAGTCATCTATATACTTCCAAAGGAATTGCATCAATAAGATGAAAAGGGCAATAACGAATGTAAGTGCCATGGGGCCTACAAACGATTTGACCATATACCTGTAAAGGGCTTTCACAATACTTTAAACCTCAAAAGTATGAAAGGTACTCATTATAAAGTTTACAAAGTTTATAAAGTTTATAATCTTTTAACAGTATTTATTACTTTTGCCCCATACCATCCTATGATAAACAACAAGAAAATAGTAGTTGTGTTACCGGCTTATAATGCCGAGCGCACTCTTGAAAAGACGTATAAGGAAATACCTTTCGATATAGTTGACGAAGTGGTATTGGTGGACGATGGCAGCAAAGACCGCACGGTAGAAGAAGCCAAAAGGCTTGGCGTTAACCATGTTATACAACATGAAAAAAACCGGGGTTACGGTGGCAACCAGAAAACCTGTTACGACAAAGCTCTTTCGATAGGCGCGGATATTATTATAATGCTGCATCCTGACTATCAATATACCCCTAAGCTTATCCATGCTATTTCATATATCATTGCCGATGAGGTGTACCCGGTGGCTTTTGGTTCAAGGATATTAGGTAAAGGAGCTTTAAAAGGAGGCATGCCTCTTTACAAATTCATAGCCAACCGTTTCCTCACATTTTCACAAAACGTACTCATTGGGCAAAAGCTGTCAGAGTACCATACAGGTTATCGTGCATATACCCGGGAAGTGCTTGAGACCATCCCTTACGAATTATGTTCCGATGATTTTGTTTTTGATAACCAGGTTATATCGCAAATATTTTATGCCGGCTTCGAAATAGCCGAAGTTACCTGCCCTACCAAATATTTTAAGGAAGCATCCTCTATTAACCTTAAAAGAAGTATTAAGTATGGCTTGGGTGTGATGGGAACTTCATTCACGCATTTCTTCCAACGGATAGGCCTCATAAACTCTCCTCTTTATAAAATGAGGAAGAAGATAGAAAGTAAGTAAAAAAACCAAAATAAGCCGACCCGATAGCTATCAGGATGTGCCCCTATTTTATGTTAAATGAGATTTGTCACCCTGAACTTGCTTCAGGGTCTTAATAATGTATTTGTGGGATGCTGAAACCAGTTCAGCATGACGAACTATTATTTGTAAATTGCGCCCTCTAAATAAAAATTATGTCAAACGCATTTTTTAAAGTTCCACCGGCCAAGAACGAGCCTATACTGGGCTATAAATCGGGAAGCCCTGAAAAAACAGAATTGAAAAAGACCCTTACCCAGTTTATGGGTGAAAAGAAAGACATACCCATGCACATTGGCGGAAAGGAAATCCGTACTAAAAAAGTGCTGACTTTATCGCCACCGCATAAACATAAACACGTAATAGGACAATATTATAAAGGCGATTCGTCGTATGTAAAACAGGCTATTGATGCGGCTTTAAAAGCAAAACACGACTGGAGCAACCTTCCCTGGGAGCAACGTGCCGCTGTTTTTTTGAGGACTGCCGACCTGATGTCGGGCCCCTATCGTGCCGCTATGAATGCAGCTACTATGATCGGGCAATCGAAAAATGTTTTTCAGGCAGAGATTGACTGCGTATGTGAACTGGCCGATTTTTTCAGGTTCAACGTACAATTCATGACCGAGATTTACCATCAGCAGCCGGAATCGGCTCCACTGATATGGAACCGCATGGAACATCGTCCGCTGGAAGGCTTTGTGTTTGCACTTACCCCATTCAACTTCACATCCATAGCGGGAAATCTGCCATCCGCACCTGCACTGATGGGCAATACCGTTGTTTGGAAACCATCAAACACGCAAGTGTATTCCGCTAGCCTTATTATGGAGATATTTGAAAAAGCGGGGTTACCTCCGGGTGTCATTAATTTGATATTTACGTCGGGCCCCGAAGCCGGAGATGTTGTTTTCTCTCACCCTGACTTTGCGGGAATACACTTTACCGGTTCTACGGAAGTATTTAATGGAATATGGAAAACCATTGGAGATAATGTATCCAGGTTTAAATCATACCCGAGATTGGTAGGTGAAACGGGCGGAAAAGATTTTGTAATCGCGCACCCTTCAGCCGATGCTAAGGCAGTTGCCACCGCGCTTTCAAGAGGGGCATTTGAATACCAGGGGCAAAAATGCTCTGCGGCATCAAGAGCTTATATTCCGCAATCGTTATGGAAAGAGGTAAAGCAATACTTACAGGAAGATATAGAGTCGTTTAAAATGGGTGATGTAGAAGATTTCCGCAACTTTATCAATGCTGTAATTGACGAAAAATCGTTCGACAAAATTACCGGTTATATAGGCCAAGCTAAAAAAGATAAAAACGCTTCCGTGATTATAGGAGGCAAATCGGATAAATCGGTAGGCTATTTTATTCAGCCTACCGTTATACAAGCACATGACCCTAATTACAAAACCATGTGCGAAGAAATCTTTGGGCCTGTATTAAGCATATATGTATATGAAGATAAAAAGTATGAAGAAATACTGGACATTGCAGATAAAACCTCTTCTTATGCACTCACGGGCGCTATATTCGCTACCGATAGGCAAGCGGTGCAACTGGCTACTACCAAACTTGCCAATGCCGCAGGCAATTTCTACATTAATGATAAACCGACAGGAGCAGTGGTAGGCCAACAACCATTTGGCGGAGCAAGAAAATCAGGAACGAACGATAAAGCAGGTTCGCTATTTAATTTAATACGGTGGACTTCACCCAGAACAATAAAAGAAAACTTTGTTCCCCCCGTTGATTACAGGTACCCGTTTATGCAGGAGAGCTAAGAAGTAAGAACTAAGAGTTGAATGTATCACAGGATTGAGTCTCATTACATCAGCAAAAGAACCTTAACTGACAGTATTGCCTGTACTTCTCAACGGCCATCATTTCTGTTCATATCCTCTAATGTTGGGAATCTCATATTTGTATCTCCGGCAACCCTTGCAGAATAAGAAACGGTGCCACTAAGTTCGTTTCCTGTATAGCCAAAATTGGGATACCACTCAGTTGTAGCTCCTGATTTTACAGTTATAACATGGCCGGGAGTCCAGGATCCATGTTCGTATTGGCAAAACCATTGAACTTCTACAGTTTGATTGCAGTTATTTGTAAATTGAACATCAAACTTGTCTGTGCCGGTTGACCATATTTTTTTGACAGTTGACGCAAGAAGTTTGAGATTGAGCTTTTATTGGATTATTTCCAAAAATAATTAGAGAAAATATCCACGCAGAAATTAAAACCAACTTTTTCATTTATAATAATTTTATAATTTCTTAGGCAAATTTTTAACTCTTTCCCCTTAAGGATATTCTATCTTAACTCTTAGCTTACAAGTGCATATCATCCAATATCACGTGTAACAGCATGGAGTGGAAATTCTCCACTACGCCAAAGCTGCGAACAGGGATAATGATGTTAGCGTCTCCTAATTTACCCAAGGAATTATCTTTATTGAATCCGCTTAAGGTCACTACTTTACCTTGCATTTCTTTCGCTTTACGAACGGCGTTCAATATGTTTTTTGATTCGCCGGAACTGCTGATAGCAACCAATAAGTCGCCGGGGAGAAATTGGGCAACGATCCATTCTTCCATAGCTTTTTCCCAGCCATAATCATTAGCATAGCAAGTTATCATAGCTGCATCGGTAAACGACATGGTGCGCTTATGTCCCATCTTCATATAATCTTCCATCATGTGCGAACAGATGGAGTTGGAACCACCATTGCCAATAAAGAAAATCCGATCGGCCTTGTTTAATAATTCAGCAGCCTGCTTTACGGCATTTTGCACTTCCGCTGAAGCAAAGCTGGCCGCAAATTCAGTTTGATATTGAGCCCAATGTTTTGACATATTGTTTTTTTTAAGTTGATGCAAAGATAGGCAAAAAATGATGAACTATGAATGATGTATTATGGGCTTATCGGAAGCGAAAAAATACGGAATAAAACAATGAAAACGACTATGAAATAATAATAGAATAAATATGGAAATAATATGAAATAATAACAAATAACTATGATTCTTATTATTAAAACTACTTGTTAATGAACGCATTACAATATAATCTATTATTAAATAATATAAATAATTATAAAAAACCGCTCAAAGAGATCCAAAACTATTTGCCAAAAAGCCATTTTATTTTTCAGGAAACAAAGATAATTCATGAAAAAGCGCTTTGGGAAAAAGTCAATGACCGATCATGTATGGAGCAGGCTATAAAATGTTTTATACTTTATATGATATATCTTTCCTTCTCCGCGTTAAAAATACCATATATTTGTCTGACCACTTCTAAAACCATTATGTATAAGAGAATTACGCAATGCAGGATTTGTGGCAACAAAAATCTTGTTTCACTATTAAATCTTGGAGAACAGGCTCTGACCGGCATTTTTCCGAAAGACAAAGAAGAGTTAATAACCTCGGGACCCCTCGAATTAGTGAAATGCCATCCGCATAATACGGAGGATGAGGTTTGCCATTTAGTACAACTCCACCATTCCTATGAAAGCTCAGAAATGTATGGATTGAATTATGGTTATCGTTCCGGGTTAAACCATTCTATGGTACGCCATCTAAGGGAAATTGTCGCATACGCTACTTCGTTGGTAGATATGACCGAGGGAGACTTGATTGTAGATATAGGAAGTAACGACAGCACGCTTCTGCAAAGTTATCCGCTTGATAAAAAATTGCTATTACTGGGCATAGACCCTACCGGGAAAAAATTCTCCAAATATTATCCCGGCCATATTCAACTGGTTCCTGATTTCTTTTCAGCAGAAGCAGTGCAGAAAAAAGCTCAGGGTAGAAAAGCGAAAATAATTACTTCTATTGCTATGTTCTACGACCTGGAGGATCCTTCGTTATTTGTGAAAGAAATAATGGATTCATTGGCAGACGATGGAATATGGATTTTCGAGCAAAGCTACCTACCCCTTATGTTATCGACCAATGCATACGACACGGTGTGCCATGAGCATGTAGAATATTACGCGCTGGAACAAATTAAGTGGATGATGGATAGGGCAGCGTTTAAAATAATAGATGTAGCGCTGAACGATACCAATGGCGGGAGTTTTAGAGTAACAGTTGCTAAAGAAAAATCGGGCTACCCGGTTTCAGACTCCGTAAAAAAGATAAAGGACCATGAAAAAAATTTGGGGCTTACTACCTTAAAGCCTTTTGAGCAGTTTAAAGAAAACATCAGCAAACATAAACAAGAACTTTGCGCGCTAATCAGCCGCTTACATAAGGAAGGTAAAAAAGTTTTCGGTTACGGAGCCTCTACCAAAGGCAATGTTATATTACAGTATTGCGGCTTTACAGACAAGGAAATACCCTATATAGCAGAAGTGAACGAGGATAAGTTTGGCCACTGTACACCATACACCCATATCCCTATTATATCGGAAAAAGACGCCCTTGCCATGAAGCCCGATTATTATTTGGTGCTTCCCTGGCATTTTCGTGAAGGTATCCTTGAAAAAGAAAAAGAATTCAGGAAAAATGGCGGAAAATTCATATTTCCGCTTCCTGCTATTGAAATTGTTTGAAGATGAGTAAAGCGCTTATCATAGGACATACAGGCCAGGATGGCACCTATTTGTGGAAACTCCTTAGCGGAAAAAATTATGATTTAATGGGAGTTTCTAATGCAAACGTTTTATCATCACAAAAAGGAAATTTAGAACCTATTGATATTCGGAATTATAGTAATGTTGAAAAACTGATTAAAAGCTACCAACCTGATGAATTATATTATCTGGCAGCTGTTCATCAATCATCCTCCGACAAGCAAATGGAAGAAGGTGAACTGTTTCAAAAAAGTATTGATATAAACTCGAAAGCGCTTATTAATTTTTTAGAGGCGACAAGGTTGCACTCTAAAGAAACAAAGATTTTCTATGCCGCTTCTTCCCATATATTTGGGGAAACTACAAGTCCAATACAAGATGAAAATACACCGTTAAACCCCAATTGCATTTATGGAATAACCAAAACAATGGGCATACGGGCAAACCATTTTTACCGTGATAATTACCAAGTCTTTGCATCGGTAGGAATTTTTTACAATCATGAATCTCCTTTGAGAGCATCTAAATATGTCTCCAAAAAAATTGTAGAAACGGCGGTAGCTATTAAATATGGATTGAAAGATAAATTGATCCTGGGAAACCTTGGCCATCATGTTGATTGGGGATACGCGCCCGACTATGTGGAAGCCGCATACAGGATACTTCAATTAAACGCTCCGGATGATTTTATTATTTCAAGTGGCGCTACGCATAGCATCCGGGATTTTACAGAAGAAGTATTTACCTACTTAGGACTCGACTGGGAAAAATATGTGGAGATTAACTCCCATTTGATTACTAAAAAGCAAAAACAAAACCTCACCGGGAACAATGAAAAATTGAAAAACGCCACCGGGTGGAAAAACTCTGTTACTTTTAGCGAATTAATAAAAATTTTAGTTGACACAGAATTAGAGAAGCATGGAGCAAAATAATACCCTGATATTTATTCCGACCTATAATGAAATAGAAAATGTAGAGAATATTTTCAATGATATAAAGGCATTGGGTCTTGATGTGGATATTTTATTTTTGGACGACAACTCGCCCGATGGCACAGGGAAAGTAATGGATAAGATTGCGGAAAAAAATAGCCATGTTTTCACTATCCACCGTGAAGGGAAAATGGGAATTGGCAGCGCGCATCAGGATGGAATACGCTGGGCATACGAACATAATTACGCACTATTGGTAACCATGGATTGCGACTTTACACATTCCCCATCCTATATTTCAGATTTTATAAAACTCTCCGGAAAAGCTGATATTGTTGTAGGTTCGAGGTATTTGCAAAAAGACAGCCTTGCAACCTGGAACTTATTACGGAAATTCCTTACCGGCCTCGCCCACTTTTTAACGGTGAACCTTTTGGGGATGCATTATGATGCTACGGGCGCATTCCGGTTATATAATTTAAAAAATATTGATCCCGGGTTTTTCAGGTTAATCCGTTCCGCGGGCTATTCCTTTTTCTTTGAAAGTTTATTCATTCTTTCCTATAACCGTATTAGCATTGTAGAAACCCCCATTGAATTGCCTTCACGGGCCTTAGGCCAGTCGAAAATGACTTGGAAGGATGCCTGGAAAGGTTTTTACTTTCTTTTGCAGCTTTCTTACCGGAAAATAGTTCATAAAAAAACGTTATTATTGGACGAAAATCATCTTTCAGTAAAAAAATAGTTTAAACTAATTCAACTATTCTTCAGATGAAATCTGAAATAAAGAAGAAAATAAAAAACCAGCCACCTGCACAAGCTAAGGTTCAAGGCATGAGTGTAACCGACCCGAAAAAGGAAAATAAATTCATACTGATAACACTTGTCGCCTATGTAATAGTAGGGTTAATCGGTGTTTTTCATCATGAAATGTGGAGGGATGAATTGCAAACCTGGCTGGTTGCGGCTGCTAGCAATACCCTAGGCGATTTTTTACATAATATGAGAACGGAATGTAATCCGTTAATGTGGTATTCCATTAATTTTATTCTCAGCCGATTTACTGATTCCCCCCTTATAGCGCAGATTTTTCATTTGCTGATTTCCACCGGAAGCGTTTTTCTCATATTAAAATACGCGCCTTTTTCCCGTTTGCAAAAGGTACTTTTATCATTTAGTTATTATTTACTTTTTGAATATTCCTTAATCGCAAGGGGCTACGCGCTTACTGTTTTCTTCACATTTTTGTTTTGCACTTTATACCAGGCAAAATCAAAAAACCGCTACCTCATACTTTCTTTTGTTCTATTCCTTTTACCTAATACCACCGGCCTGCATGGCATTATTTTAACCATCTCGTTAATGGGAATGATGCTAACCGATTATTTTTTCAGCGAAGATACTTCTATCCGGAAAAAATATACTCCCACTCAATTGTTTATAGCGCTTGCAATAGCTTTAGCGGGTATCTATATCGCTTTGAAGTGTATATCGCCCGCGGATACCAGCGAACGTGCCGATGCCTGGTTTATAGGGATAGATATGCACAGAATGACTTTTGTGTCGCGCACCTTTTGGATGAGTTACCTTCCTATCCCTGATTTTTCATCTATCCATTTCTGGAATTATAATTTCTTTTTTCAGGCCAATACCAGTAATTTTACTTTTACTGTTTTATTTCTCATAGCCCTTTCCATTTTTAGTTATAACATACTTCTATATTCTAAAAAAACAAGTATTGCCGTCTTATACCTGACAGCTACTTGCGGCATATTATTAGCCTGCTACACCAATGGTGTCATTTTATCTTTAATGGCCACAAGGCACTATGGCTTTATGTTTATTGCCTTTATCGCGGCAGCATGGCTTGCGCCACAAGTTAAGAAAACCAGATTTGTTATTGCGGGATTGAATTCCCTCCGCAATAAATTGAAGGTGGAAAAAAATTTTACTTACCTGCTTACCGCTTTGCTTGCCATCAATGCACTTGGTGGCGTTATTGCATACGCTAAAGATTATTCCCTTCCCTTTTCCAACATTAAAAAGACATCGGACTATATAATAGACCACCACTTAACCCATTTACCCGAAACAGGGTATATCGACTATTCCGTATCACCCACCTCCGCCTACACCAAACAATTCATTTATTTTCCCGATAGAGATACTACGGGCAGATTTACAACCTGGGGTATATCCAGGTTTTCGTTTGACCCAAAAGTGGTCTTAGCCCGGATCACCCGTTTTATATCGCAACAAAAAGATTCGGTTCTCTTTATTACCACAGCCGACTACCTCGGCATAGGAAATGAAAAGGTAATTAACAATATTCATTTTACTTCTATTGCCTCATTTTACGACTGTGTAATACCGGACGAAAACTACTACCTATACATAGCTGAAAAAATAGATATAAATGAGTTAATGCAGGATTCGAGTTCCTTTAAAAACTTGGGAAAGGTTAATTCCATAGTAAGTGCGGCTTATGACCTCTATAAAAATAACAAGATAAATGAAGCAGAAAAAATCCTTTTAACAGTAGAAGAAAAAACGCATGGCATGGCTGTTCCTCATCTTCATAATTACCTGGGAATGGTTTACACCAAGGAAAATAAACCTACAGAGGCAGTGAAGGAATTTCAAACCGAGCTATCCATGGGCCTGCAAAAAGAGGAAGCATTTTTCTATATGGGAATGCTCTATTACCAAAATAAAAATTATGATAGCGCTATTACTGCATGGGACAGTACCCTTAAGATAGACTCTAAAAATGGCGATGCTTTAAATAACCTGGGCGTATGTTATCTCAACTATAAAAAAGATTACGGCAAGGCTAAAATATATTTTGAAAAAGCTGTGGAAATAGAGCCCGACTATACAGATGCATACTATTGCCTGCTGGCATGCGCACAAAATACGAATGATGAAGAAACGCTTATAAAATATACTCGCATTTTACTGGATAAAGGAATATCGCTGAATGATATTAAAGCTAAAGGCATCACTATTCCCGATGAGTTGCTGCAAAAAATAAATGCACGGTAAATCAACACGCCTTTCAAGACGGATATGTGTAATATTACTATTTTTGACATAGTCGTATACATAAATAATATAATACAACATATATAACTATATCTGTGAATAAAAAGAAACCCCTAAAACAGTCCTCCTCCAAGGTTACTATTCCTGAAAAACGGAAACGGGACTATCACTTGGCTTTTCTTTTTATAATAATTGCATTTATTAGCATTATCCGGTACCGGCTTATCGGCGTTTTTATAGAAAGAGATGAAGGGGAATATGCCTATATAGGCAATTTATTTTTGAATGGAGTAACACCTTTTAAAGATGGCTATTCCATGAAATTGCCCGGCACTTCTTTCATGTACGCTTTTTTTATGTTTTTCTTCGGAAGAACAGATACAGGAATTCATTTTGGCCTCCTTGTTATGAATGCAGTTACTATATACCTGCTATATACTGTCTTCAAAAAAATACTTAATCCGTTTATAGGCCTTGCTACTGCTACCATATATGGATTTATGGCCATTGGGTTCCCGTTTATTGGCTTTGCAGCCCATGCAACCCATTTTATATGTTTCTATAGTGCCATTGCTCTGTTGTTTCTGGCCGATTTCATGAAATCGGGCAAGCAAATTAAATTATTCCTTTTGGGGTTAATGCTTGGAATGGCATTTCTTATGAAACAACAGGCAGTTTTTCTTATACTTTTTGCCGGATTATTTTTGCTTTTTTACTTAAAAACAGAAAAGAAACTGTCTCTTTCAGAAATAATAAAAAGGCTGTTACTTTTTAGTTCAGGCGTTGTTATTCCATACGCGCTTATTTTTATAATTATTTTATGCACGGGGCAGTTTCATACATTTTGGCTTTGGACGGTTCAATACGCTTCTCAGTACGAAGGAGTGAAAGGAATAGACACTATCGGCATTTATTTTAAATCTTCTTTTGTGCCTGCATGGCGTGTATATAATTACTTATGGATAATGGCATTAGCCGGAGTATTAGTCTTATTCTGGAGTCCCTATACCCGTCTGCAAAAATTATTTGTTTCGGGATACATAGTTGCTTCTACCTGTGTTTTATGTTCAGGGTTTTACTTTCGTCCGCATTATTATGTGGTTATTTTGCCCGCTATTGGCCTTCTTTCCGGAATATTTATAGAATTTTCCATAAAACAATTGAAGGGACAGATACCTGTTTTAAAATCATACCATACCCCCTTGGTTATATTGTCTGTACTGGTTTTAATTACTATTTTCAATAACGGCGATTATTTTTTCAGCTATTCGGCAAAAAGGATTGGCGACATTGCCTTTTGGGGCAACCCCTTTAGTGAAACGCGGACCATTGCAAAATATATTAAAGAAAATACTAACGACAGCGACAAAATTGCCGTGCTAGGCTCCGAGCCTGAAATTTATTTTTACTCCAACAGAAGGGCTGCAACAGGATACTTATACACGTATCCGCTGGTGGACCAGCAGCCCAATAATAAAGTTATGCAGCAGCAAATGATACGGGAAATTGAGCAAAATAAACCGGCTATTATTGTCTTTTGCAATATTGCTTATTCATGGATAGTATTTCCCGGAACTCCAAGAGATATATTTGACTGGGGAAACACTTATACGCATGATAACTACACACCCGTGGCTTTTGTGGATTTCTTCAAAGATGAGGGATGGCAATTCTTTTGGGGAGATGCTATTAAAACCCGAACAAAACAGCCCCAATCGTTTATGATCATTTTTAAAAGAAATCCGGATAAGGGTTCTCTGCCTCATCCGTCCTGAAATCAAGATTCTTTTCAGAATCTTATCATTTTTTCGTATTACAAATATTCATGGTCCTCTCTGCCCCAATGAGGCAAAAAGATTCTATCGCTTCCACCGCTTTTGCTATGTACTCCGGTAATTTTTTCTGTTCCTCTTCGGTCCATTTACCTAATACATAATTCACCTGTCCGCCCTTGGGGAAATTATTTTCAATGCCAAAACGCAGACGTGGATAATTGGTTGATTGCATTATTTCCTGTATGCTTTTCAATCCATTATGTCCACCATCGCTGCCAAAGGTTTTCATCCGCAAGGCGCCAAAAGGCAATGCAAGGTCATCCAGCGCAACAAGTAAATGAAAGATAGGAATGTTTGCTTCCTGCAACCAATAACGAACAGCCTTTCCGCTCAGGTTTACATAGGTGGAAGGTTTCAGTAATGTTATTTTACGGCCTTTTAAAGAATGTTCAGCAACAGCGCCGTAACGACTATTATCGAATTTAACGCTCCAACGGGAGGCACAGGCATCTACAATATCAAATCCGATATTGTGGCGGGTACCATTATACTCATCGCCAATATTACCGAGTCCTGTTATGAGAAAGGAGTTCATTCATTTAAAACTTGAAAGCCCATAAAGCTACTTGTTTTTCGCTTTATGAGCTTTCGCTTTATAAACATTCAACTGTTATTTCTTAGCAGCAGGCTTATCCTCTTTCTTGGCAGCGGAAGGAGCGGCAGCGCCCGCAGCAGGAGCAGCAGCGCCCGCGGCAGGAGTAGCAGTAGCACCGGCAACAGGAGCAGCAGCTTCTGCTTCGCGGGTAGTACGTACAGTTACTACGGCAGCATTTTGAGGGTCTAAGAATTTCAGCTTGTCATTTTTAAGTTCCTTAATAAGGATAGATTGTCCTAACTCAAGATGAGCAACTTCCAATGTAATATGATCTGGAAGGTCATCTACAAGGCCTTTTACGGTTAAACGGCGTATCTTGGTTTGTAACTTACCGCCTTTTTTTACTCCTATAGGTGAACCATGAGTAACAACAGGTATTTTAACAGTCAGGTACTTACCCGGTACTGCTTCCATGAAATCCACGTGCAGTATCTTATCAGTAAGTTTATCAAATTGTGCTTCTTGCACAATAGCTTTAGCTTGTTTGCCATTAATATCAAGCGATACTAAATATGCATCGGGGGTATAGAGCAGTTTTGAAAATTGCTTTTCATTAACCAGAAACTTCAGTTCTTCTGAACCGCCGTATAATACGCATGGCACATTGCCTTCTTTGCGCATCTTAATAGCATCTTTTGTGCCTGAGTTTTCCCTGGTTGTACCATTTATAGAAAGTGTTTTCATGGAGATATGGATTTATTACTTGATTTAAAAAACGAAATTAGAACTTATAGATTCAAAATTAATAACCTTATTAATTACATCGGCGAATAAAGGAGCAGTAGTGAGCACCCTTATCTTAGGGCTTTGTTGCTTGAGGGGTATGGTATCGGTAACTATCAATTCAGTTAGTTTCGATTTTTCAATATTTTCATAAGCCTTGCCCGAGAGTACGGCGTGCGAGCAGAGGGCCCGTACACTGGATGCCCCCATATCCATTATCATATCGGCTGACTTGGTAAGCGTTCCGGCTGTATCCACAATATCATCCAATAAAATAATATCGCGGCCCTCCACTTCACCTATTAAAGTCATTTTATCTACTACATTGGCTTTTGAACGTTGCTTGTAACAAATTACCATGTCCGT
>Ga0206863_1255_pt1 | contig 15572 bp, 9 predicted proteins | sample Alteio_BWOrgCont_41_FD_152634 | JGI IMG/M metagenome (GOLD analysis project Ga0206863, IMG submission 152634) | Enriched cells from forest soil in Barre Woods Harvard Forest LTER site, Petersham, Massachusetts, United States -... | ecosystem: Environmental > Terrestrial > Soil > Temperate forest > O...
GGCCTTCAGCAAGTGCGCCCTGGGTCCAATCAAACTTCATCCGCTGCTCCTTCAGGCCACACGTTAACATCGTATGGATAGATCTCCCCGCTGGCCACCATGAGTCTAGTCGCCCATCTCGTGCCAATCACCGAGCCACTGCGAATTCACATCCCTGCTGGCTGGTTCTCCATGGGGTCCGACTCCGGTCAGGATGTCGAGGCGCCTGTCCATCGCGTTTGGGTAGACTCCTTTGACATGGCAGCGACGCAGGTGACTGTTGATGAGTATGCGCGCTTTCTTAACGCCACCGGGAGGACGGCGCCCACGTTCTGGGGCGATCCCAGCTTCTCTCATCCTCAGCAACCAGTGGTGGCGGTTTCCTGGTACGACGCGGTTGCATATTGCGCCTGGCTTTCCGCGATGACCGGCTCATACTATCGCCTGCCAACAGAAGCCGAGTGGGAGCGGGGCGCACGAGGCGGTGCCGAGACAACGTTGTTCCCCTGGGGCAATGATCCGCCACAATCACGTCCCTTTTACCAGGATCGCTGGAAGACTGGCCCTGAGCCTGTTGGTCAATCACAGCCGAATAGTTACGGCTTATTCGAGATGTGTGAGAACGTGCATGAGTGGTGTAGTGACTGGTTCGACGCCGGCTACTATGCGATCTCACCTGAGCGGAATCCACAAGGACCGGAAGAAGGCACGCGAAAAGCGTCACGCGGAGGATCCTGGCGGCACCACATCAAAGTCTCACGATGTTCGGCGCGTTCCAGCATCCCGCCGGAATTCCAATACGCTGATTATGGCTTTCGGGTTATCTGCAATGCGCGCTGAAACCACATGGCCGGAATTGCAGATGCCTGTTAGTTGAGGAGGCATACGAACTGCCCGGATTATCTTTGAACTACATGTAGATCAGTTCGTCAGAGAACTTAGGCGAGCAGATCAGATCACAGCCGTGTGGAACCACATGCGTGCCGGTGTAGTGTCCTCTATTCTTTCTCGCTCAGATCTCTCTTACTCTGGTTTCCGAACGAGACCCTGTCGTTGGAACTCAAAGCTTTGGAGATTCTTCATTGAGCACCCTCCAGCAGGTTGACCGCCGCTCTATTTCACAGCCGCAACTCAGCCAGATTGACGCGGTGCCCGCGTCAGGAGCTACACCCACCTACTCGGTCGTCGCTTCGAGCAAATTGAGTGAAGATTACATTCACTCTGCCACTATGCAGGCTTCCAGTTCGTCGTCGACGATACAGCCACTGGCTTCCTTCCTGAACTCCAGTGGGCAATCGGAAGCGTTGCTCATTCACGATGACGGCGAACTGTGCCACTTGCTGCGCGAGCCTTTGAGTGGCACCGGCTGGAATATCGTTGGCATCGGGGCTCAGATCGACACGATCATCGCCGCGAGCAGCAACAGTATGGCGACCGTTGGCCAAGACAATAGCATCTGGATTAGCAATGCAGGTCACTGGAATTCAGTTCCTCCTCTGCCAGGAAACAACCAGAGCCTCTCCGCCTGCCAGGACGGGACGTTTTTCGGAACCAGCAGTCAGGGAGGCCAATATGTGCTGTATCAATATGACCCCGTCGGCGCTGGGTTCACTGAAGTGAGCACGATTCCCTACAGCACACCCCCAGTCGGCAGCGCCAGTAATCTATGGACCGTCGATTCGGGGGGCGAGGTTCTATACAACAACACAAATCCGATGGATCCCAGTAGCGACTGGCTTCCGGCTGGCGCGGAGATGTGGCTGAATGACGGAGATGTTCCAGGGTCAGTATTTGTTGCCACCGACGCTTCGGTATGGATATGGTGCCCCAACACCATGACCTTATACGGGCCCGGTACAAACGGCGCCATCTGGGCCCCTTGCTCCGCCCCTGATGGACTGATGGTGGTTGCCCCTCTGAATGCCAGTGTGTTTTACGCGCTCTGCAATCAAGATGACACCACAGGGCTTTATCTGTGCGATGGGATGGGAAACAATACCCTAGTTCCCCAGCCTGAGAATCGAACACTGAAGTCCATTTCAGTGGGGGCGATGGACGGAACCCTTTGGGCTCTCGACGCCATTGGCACAGCTTGGAGAAACCTGAATGGCAGCTGGATTCGAATGATCCAACCAACGGACCTCGCGGGGAGCACCAGCGGCCATCAAGTCACCGAAGTCGTCACCGGCCAACATGCGTTCGGTAGTCAGTACGCGTTTTTCGTGATGGACTGCAATCTTAACTGGTCAGTCTTTGCTGAAGACGCCGGGATTTTCGGTGGATACTGGACAGCTCCGGCTCAGGTCTTTTCAGGTATCAGCAATATCGGCGTAGTCAACGACCCTGTCGTGAACTCGAACCTTATCGTCTACGGCGTAAATGCGAATGGCGATCTGGTCGTCGTGCAAGACAAGGGTGACAACAACTGGACCGCCGCCAAGACGACGATGAAGACGTCGCTCTCGGGAACGAAGCCGATCTTCAACACCTATAACGCATATTGGATCACTTACGCGGTCATCGACGGCTCATTGCACGCAGGGGTTGGTCAGCTGAACGCGCCGGCAACGACCCTCTCGCCGGTAAAGTCTTCGCCGCCATTGCTCTCGTTAATTCCTTTGTCGACGAGCCCTCAGGGTATCGATTGGGTGCTGGTGGCAGCGGCCCTCGATACGTCGTACCAGATCTGGACGATTCAGATTACGAGCACCGACAAATCGAGCTTCACTTTTGAATTCTCTTCGCTAGGCGCGCCGGCGACCGGCCCCATACCGAACGCGGTGGGCATGATCGCGGCGGAGACCGAAGGTGCCCGCATCTACGCCTGCGATCAGGACGATTTGCTTTGGGTCATCCGGCAGACCGGCTACAGCAACGGCTCGTTCCAGTGGAGCACATGGCACCCGCTCGGCGACGACTGCACGACGCTCGCGGTCGGTTGCACCCTGGCGCCTCCAAGTGCAGCCAACACGCCGCCGGTTGATCTGTTCAGACTCGATTCGGGGAGCGAGGTGAACGTTCTTTCTGAAAACGCTACAACAGGGCAGCTCAGTGATTTAGTCATGCTTAAGCCCGCCGGAACGAACACAGATCCGGAGTACGTCAGCCGCTATCTAACAGAAGTCACCGTCACCGATCAGAATGGAGTTTCGCAGCCGAACATCCAGATCTCCGTCACCTCAGACGTGGCCGCAGGCGTCTGGGTCGGACAGACACTCTACACCATCACCCCCGATACGCCCACCTCGCTCATAACTGGACCTTCGGGTACTTTTACCTTCACCTTCTTCGCCTCGGATCTAGACACTCCTACCTTCTTCTTCAACGCAGACACTCTCGTGAGCCCGGCATCGATCTATCCAGCCCAGAACGTGCAGGATTACCTCTCGGGTGACGCAAACGCCATGCCGGGCCGGCCGACCTTCGACTCCGGCGGGCAAACGCTGCTGGGCGCGCAAATGCAACCAGTTCCCAACTTCCAGGCCCAAGGAGGAAATGTTCCCTTTGTACAGGGCCAGACCGCCACAGCAAATGCACCGGCAGCTGCCCAAACTATCACGCAAGTCTTCACTGTTCCGGTCATTTCATCTGGGACTTCCGGGCAGTGGTCCGTGAATGATTCGGGCGCAGGACTGGTTGGGGATTCATCCTTCTGGGGTGACCTATGCAACTTTCCACATGACATCGATCACGCCATCAAGAACGCTGCTCTCGGAGTAACTCAGATGGCGGTTGACGTGAAGAACAAGGTCTTCTACGTAACCATGCAGCTCGCCAACGGTCTGCCTCAGGCGCTAAAACTCATCATCAACACAGTGGAAGATGTTGTGTCCGCAATTAAATGCGCGTTCCGTTACGTTGAGCAAGGAGTGGAAGAAGCCATTGACTGGCTCAAGGCGCTCTTCAACTGGCACGACATCCTGAATACGAAGAACGTGATTGAGGCCAGTGTGAACGGCCTGATGATGAAGCTCGCTGATGTTTTGAATCCCGCGTCACCGAATTCTGTAGAGGCGCTCGTTAATAACGCTTTCAGCGATGCCGAAACGCAAATCACGGCTGCGTTTGCGAACGCGGCCCAGTATTTTGGCCCAAGCGACTCGTTCCAAAGCACCACGAACAGTGTTCCCTACCCAGCCGGAGCAACGCCCATTGGGACGGATCCACTCAATCCAACCGCATTGAATACAGCGCAGGCCTCCAACGGCACGCACACAAACTACGTTCAAACGCATACAAACAACTATGCGAATCAGGGTGGAACCTTCCCTCCCACTACAAGCGGAGGTGGACCCAATACCGACAATACTCTCCAGTCCTTAACCAATACCGTCACGCAGAACACCGGCAGCGGAACGAGCTTTCAGAAGGACCACGCCAGCTTCATGAGCACGCTGGAATCCGTCTTCTCGAGCCGGCAGAGCTTTGTCGATACAATCATGCTCGATCTCATCAACGCTGCACAGGACGCCGTTCTCGATGTCCTCAAGTTCGTCGACAGCATGATTCAGGATTTACTGTCGCTGGCTTACGATGCGATCGCCGGATTTACGGACATGCTGAATAAAAGCATCGACATACCCGTGATCAGCTGGATCTGGAATCAGATCTCAGGTCACAGCCTGACAATGCTGGATTTGTTCTCTCTGGGATTGGCCGTTCCGACAACGCTGTTATACAAGCTGACGTTCGGTTTGCCGGGCGCTACTGCGCCTTTCACCGATGATCAAGCACAACAAATCGTGGAGACACTCAACAATCCTCAGACCTTCCCTTGGCCCATACTCGGCAGCGGCTTGACGGCTGTCTCCACATCTCCCTTCACGCCCGAGGTCATTTCCACGATGCAGAAAGTGCTGGTTGCCCCCGGTGCGCTGGCTTTTACCCTTGCAGACTGCTTTAACGACTTTGTGGGCTGGTCGAATCTAAACGAAGGTGGAATCTTGAAGCAAACGGCCCCCTTTGCGGCGGGCTCCAAAATTATTGGAGGGCTGCTTCTCCATTTTGCTCTCACCCCAAAGGCGGTCCTCGAAGGAACTCCGATCTCCACCGGAGTAGACACGTGGACTCTGGCCAATTGGTCGGCAGGTTTCCTGCCCATTGTCTGCTTGTTGGCCTTAGCGTTAAGACCGGTCGCGATCCCTGGGTTTGGGATGATCGTGTCAAGCGTCGTTGGCTACGCACTGCTCGGCATGGGTGTCACCACCGATGTGGAACAAGCTAAGCTGGGTTCAACGGTACCGTTCACCATAGCCCGGAACGTGATCGCACCTTTGCCCAACATTGTGAAGATGGCACTCATGATTCCGGGAGAGCCTGAGGCAGCGATGGCTATGGCGGAGGTGTGCGTTGTGGACAACTTTTGCGATCTTGCAACCGGCTCTCTGGCGCTGGCTGCCGACCTGACATAAAGTTCGGAACAGCTTCAGCGCGGCAGCCCCCGCGCACCCCATCACTGATGGCCTGGGGCGTTCATCCGGGATGGGTTTGGACGGATTTGGCACTTGCCGCGTGGCGTCTGCCCGCTGCATGATGTTTGCGTGCAAGAATTGAGCGCCGGTACACTGCTTGGCCACTATAGGGTGACCCGTCGCCTGGGCCGGGGCGGGATGGGCGTTGTATATGAGGCCGAAGACCAGAAGCTCGGGCGGTCCGTCGCCATCAAGATCCTGCCCGAAGCAACACGCCAAGACCCAGCAGCGCTCGAACGTTTCTGGCGCGAAGCACGCGCCGCCTCCTCGCTGAACCATCCGGGCATCTGTACCATTCACGAACTGAATGAAAGCGGCGATCAGCCCTTCATCGTGATGGAACTGCTGGAGGGGCAGAGCCTAGACAAGCTTGATTACCGGCGAGCCATGCCGTATCCCAAGCTGCTGGACTTCGGGGTGCAGGTGGCGGATGCACTCGATGCAGCGCATAGAAAGGGTATTCTGCACCGCGACATCAAGCCGGGTAATATCTTCGTGTCGCCGTCGGCGCAAGCGAAAATTCTGGACTTCGGCCTCGCCAAGTTCGAAGATGCAGACTCGAATCTTGCCAGCACGCTCGGGGACGACGGTGAGGGGACCGTCGTGGCGCGGGTGTCTCCGCAACAGCAATTGACCAGCCCGGGATCGACGCTTGGCACAATTGCCTATATGTCTCCCGAACAGGCGCGGGGTGAAGCGTTGGATGCACGCAGCGATGTTTTTTCGCTGGGCGTGGTGTTATATGAGCTCGCGACCGGACAGCATCCTTTTATCGGTTCAACCACGGCGTTGACGTTCGATCGCATTCTGAATGCCGCACCTGTTGCCCCAATTTCCGTCAATCCCGAACTGCCGCCAGAGTTTGAGGGGGTTCTGAACAAGACGCTGGAAAAGGACCGGGAAATACGGTGTCAGTCGGCGGCAGAGCTGCGCGTCGACCTTAAGCGATTGCAGCGCAAGAGCAGCGAGGGCCACGCTAGCAGAGCGATTCGCCCCGATGCCGGGGTGCAGGTCGGGATCGCTCCCCCTCCGGCAAATAAATCGCGAACGCTGCCCGCCGCACTGATCGTGCTGATAGTTGTAGTAGCAGCAGGCCTGTTCGGCTGGCGGCTGTGGCCACGTGCGATGCCGTTTTCTTCAATGTCTGTAAGCCAGATTACGAATACGGGGACTCTGGAAAGAATTGCACTTTCCGGCGATGGCAAATTTCTTGCCGAGGTCAAGAATGACGCCGGACAGAGAACTGTTTGGATACGCAACCTGGCGACCAATACGGACACGCAGATTCTAAGCGCCTTTCCCAGTCAGTATCTTGGGTTAACTTTTTCCCCGGACGCGAACTACCTGTACTTCACGCGGGAAACACCCGACAACGGTATTGTGAGCCGGATATATACCATGCCGGTCTTTGGCGGTACGCCGCGACAGATCGTCCTCGATGTGGACAGCGCGCCCAGCCTATCGCCAGACGGCAGCCGCTTTGTGTATCTGCGATGGACGCCAGACCGCAAGGATCAATATTCGGAAATTCACATCGCAGATAAGGACGGCAGTAACGACCAACTTCTCTACACCTCCATCGACAAAGCTGAAGCCCCAGTCTGGTCGCCGCGGGGAAACGAGATCGCATGGATTGAAGTGACTGGAGCCACCGCCGCAGTCGTTAAGATCCTGGATAGGGCTTCGAAAAGGGTAAAGACCATCGCTCAACCGAGGGGAGCCACCTTCGACCGCAAGGACCAGGGTTACTCCGATCTGGCTTGGTTGGCCGACGGCAGGCATCTTCTGCTCCTCTATTCCAAGGCACACTCCGACCGTGAGCAAATCGGCATTTTGGACATCGCTGGCAACGGCTTCCATACGCTGACGAATGATGTGAATGCCTACAGTCAGCTTGCGATCACTGCCGACGGAAAGACTTTGGCGACGGTGCTGACGAATGTGGACTCGAGCTTGGCGTATTACAAAGCAGATGGCGGGAAGATGATTTCGAGTACGCCGCTACGCATTACTCCCACCTCGTTGGCATGGGCCAATGAGGACCGCGTGTTCCTGATCACTCGCGGCATAGGTATCAGTCAATTGGACCGCACAGCCGGGACTGTGCAGCCGATCGATACCGGTGATCTGGAGATTGGTCGATTCATCGACACCTGCCAGGATGGCCACATTTTATTTGCCGCAATTCCCAGGAGCGGAGGAGAGCCGCGCCTGTTTCGCATGAATGGAGACGGGACTGAAATCACGCAGCTCACCGATGCGGGTGGCGTGCGCGCTCCCTTTTGCACACCGGATAGCCAGAAGGCCTACTTCACTATCAGGGACGAAGCGGATCCTTTACTGGCCGCCTTATGGTCCGTGCCGCTGGCGGGGGGAACTCCACGGAAGGAGTTTGAGGCTCACACCCCCAGCGACTTCCTGCTGACTCGCGACGCAAAGTTCGTTGGATTGATTGTGGTCCACAATCTCGCCGATACGCTCGAGATTGAGGACCTTTCCTCCCTTCGCGTTGTGCATCGGATTCCGCTGGATTTGAGCGATTCCGAGGGTGGCTCCCCACTTTTTTCTCCCGATGGGAAAGCTATTGTCGAGGGCGCCATCTCCAACGGTGGCAACACGTTTCGGTACGAGCCGATCGATGGCTCGCCGGCGCATTTTATGATCGACCCAACGCACAACACAATTACTGATTTTGCGTGGTCGCCGTCGGGCAGCAAGCTCGGCGTACTGCAATTGCGGAAGAGCTCCGATGTGGTGTTAATTACGGACCTTGCGGGGAAGAAACCGCTTTAGGGCACCAACTCGTGCTCGTTCGTGTCGCGCTCGAGGCGCACGACTGGCTGGTACATCATCATTGCGATGTTGTAACTCGGTTCGATCTCGAACGGCACGCGGATGCCCACGCGCATGGCGCCTGCGATGCGTTGCTTGTCAGATCGGCGCTACTGGAGGGGTAGCTTTGAGCACCGCGCGCGTGATCTCCGGGAGGGCACAATTGAAGCGACCAGATGCGGTACCGTGTCCTGTCAACTCGCGCTCGATCCGATAAAACTCAGCGGGAGACATGCTGCTGCAGGAACTTGTTATGTCTTCCCTAAACTTCTTCCATCGGATCGGAACACTGGCAGGAATCGGAATCTGCCTTGCCTCTCCACTCTCCGTCCCATAAACGAAAAGGTTCACCATAACGTCGTCTGCCGGAATGCGACTGATCAAGAAAACGATGATGTAACTAGCGATGCTCATTGGCCTTCTATTTCTACAGCCGAAATATTTCGGCACCGCCGCCGTCACCGGCACATCGGGTAGTCATGCAGTTTTAAAGTGGAAAGCCCAACTAATTAGTAGCTTCCCTAGTGATCCGCGCAGCAGTTGCTTGGTTCACATCCTCACGCTTGCGTCCGGGCGCAACCTTTGGTTTTGGCTTTGGCCCGTTTCTTTTCTTCGCGCTTTCCCTTGTTCTTGTTTCCCATGTCCCAAGTGTAGCGCGTAATGAGAGCAGCGTTTCAAACTGCACCACTACCCACCCATTGTGAACGCGCTTCATCACTCTGCTATTGGGTGAAAGTTCGTTTAGGCTCAACGGGCGTACTCAGCTGGAATACTCATGTTCGAGGAATGCACATCACTTAGCGTTGACAACAGCCTTAGGACTTTTTACCGGGCTTGGCGCCAGCGGGCTCGGCTGTGGTCTGTTGAAAGACCTGCTGCATCACGAATTCCGGGGTGATCTGTTCGCCGGAAAGCAGCATTGCGGTCAGTTCGCCGCCCATCACCTGTGGCGCGATCACCACATCCGGCTGCACCAACTTGACCCTGCTCAGATGATGCGCATCGTTCACCGCAACGACTGTTCGCGCGCTGCCGGCCAATTCCTTGACCGCCAGCACAACAAAGGCGTTCTCAGAATCGTCGGCCGTCATCGCCAGCACCGCCTCGGCGCGATCTGCGCCGGCTTCGCGCAGCACTTCCGCCATACTGTGGTCACCGACGACGACATCGACATCCGTGGACTGGCTTTCCGCCGGCGCTTCGCGCAAGATACGAGTTACCGGGCGGCCTCGCTTGGCCAACTCGCGCCAGGTATTGACAGCCAACGGGGTGTCACCGATTACGACAAAGTGATTTTCGCGTTTCATTCCTGTTCCTTTGCGGCCAATGATGCCTTTCAGACTTTCCCTGACCAACGGTGCGATCACCGCGGTCACCGAGGTCGCGAACACCGCTACGCCGAGAACAATCACGGAAATTGTGAACAGTCTCGTCTCCGGCGCTGCAGGGACGATATCGCCGTAACCGACCGTGCTCATGGTCACCATCGCGTAGTAGAGCGCGGTGACAAGATCGGTAATCGGGGGCTTGAATCCGGCGCCGAGATAGTAGCTGCCGAAGGTGGCGTACAGTAACAACATCATTACGGCGGTTAGTGCGAAGAGAGTGCTTACGGCGACGCTGGAACGGTTAAAATGCCGCCAGGAAAAAAGCAGCGCCGTCAGAAGAAATGCGAAATACGCCAGCATCGCGTGTACGTGAGACTGCCCGGCTAATAACGTGTTCACTGCCCCGGTAGCACCGAGCAGAACTGCCATCACCCAGGCCAGACGCGAGCGCCACAGCAGGCCGAGCCCCATGGTAACCATGCCGCCACCGATCAGCAGAGAAGGCAGCAGCCTGAGGTTCAGGTGGAAGTCGCCCTGCATCAGCGCCTGCGCATATTGGCTCCAATCTCCGCCGAATCTCGCATTGAGTATCCAAACGCCACCCAGACCGAGGAACAGCGCGAGCGGCACATGCGGAAACCAGTGGCGTCCACCGAGCCGGTGGTGCAGGCGTTGAGTCTGGGCGCGAAGATGTTGGATGAAGGCAAGTCTCATCGGGAGGTAGTGAGGTCCGGTCCGTCCAATATATAGAGGCTAATGCCGAGTTGCTCATTAACGACGTCGAAGCCGACGAAAAGAACAAAAACTCTGCACAACTTCCGACCCAGGTCACATTTCTCCAGACTATGGTTGATTGCCCAACTTTCGCGATGAAATGTTTGGAGTGTGCCACTACCCGAGTTCGGATACGGTGCAAAATACCTCAGCTTTGGCATTTGTGCTAGGATGCGAAACTAAATTCGTGCTCAGTCATCTTAAAATAAAGGAAATTCCTGAAAGGAAAAGGTGCTATGTTCCGCTTCTCACTCACCAAGCGACCAAAAACTTCTCGGGAACCGTTCAGCTTAGAGACACTGTCGAAGGCTTCACGGCTGCGTGGCGCCACCGTCACCGAGGGCATTTGCCCTTACTGCGCCGTCGGCTGCGGGCAGCTCATCTACAGCAAGGGCGGCGAACTCATCGACATTGAGGGCGATCCCGATAGTCCCATCAGTGGCGGCCACCTATGCCCCAAAGGGGCCAACGCCTACCAACTCGCCGTCAATTCGCACCGCGTCCGTAATGTCCTCTACCGCGCTCCCTACTCCGATCACTGGGAGACGAAGACGATGGAGTGGGCGGTGGACCAGATTGCCCAGCGCGTCAAGACCACCCGCGACGCCGATTTCACGACTCGCGACGAGCAAGGCCGTTTGCTCAACTCGGTGCGCAGCATCGGCAGCTTGGGCGGGGCAACGATTGACAACGAGGAGAACTACCTCATCAAGAAGCTGCTCGGCGGTGGGTTGGGAGTGGTGTCGATCGAGAACCAGGCGCGAATATGACATAGTGCCTCGGTGCCCGGTCTGGGCGCCTCGTTCGGCCGCGGCGCGGCTACAAATTATCAGCAGGACATGGCCAACAGCGATTGCATCCTGTTCATGGGGTCGAATATGGCCGAAGCTCAGCCTGTCGGCTTCCGCTGGCCCATGGTGGCCAAGGAGAGAGGCGCGACCCTGATCCATGTCGATCCGCGCTTCACGCGCATGTCCGCCGTGTGCGATCTTTACGTGGGCATCCGCTCCGGAAGCGACATTGCCTTCCTCGGCGGCCTTGTGAATTACGTCTTAACCAATGACCGTTGGTTTCATGAATACGTCCTGGCCTACACCAATGCTTCGACGATCATCGACGAAGGTTTCCAGGATACCGAAGATCTGGCAGGGCTGTTTAGCGGCTTTGACCAGCAGCACAAATCCTATGATTCCAGGGAGGGCAATTGGGGCTACGAGGAGCCCGGGAACGGCGGCCAAGAGCAGCAGGATGTTTCCGGGAGTGAGCAGGCGAACTCCGCGAAAGACCCGCACGGCCAGCAAGGCCACGCCAGGGATGGCAGCGGCAAACCATATGTCTCACCCTACAAGGACATGACAATCGCGCAGCGCGATCCGACCTTGCAGCATCCGCACTGCATCATGCAGATTCTGCGCCGCCACTTCGCCCGCTACACGCCGGAGGTTGTTTCCCAGGTGTGCGGCTGCAAGCCGGAAGAGTTCGTGCGCGTCGCGGAATTACTATGCACCAACTCCGGACGCGAGCGGACCACTTGCATTGCCTATGCGCTGGGCTGGACGCAGCACACCACCGGCGTGCAGATCATACGCACTGCCGGCATCTTGCAATTGTTGCTCGGCAATATGGGCCGGCCCGGTGGTGGCATTATGGCCCTGCGCGGTCACTCTACCATCCAGGGCGCGACCGATATCTCGACGTTGTACGACTCACTTCCCGGCTATCTGCCGCAACCCGTTGCACACGACCCCGCAAATGAGGATTTGAGTTGTTATATCGAGTATGGAAGGATGCCCACCGGCTACTGGGCGAACTTTAGCAAATTCATTGTCAGCCTGCTCAAGGCATGGTACGGCGACGCAGCCACGCCGGAGAACGACTTCGGGTTCTCCTGGGTACCGCGCGTGGACGGCGACTACTCGCAACTGGCCTACTTCGATCGCATGGCAAAGGGCGGGGTAAAGGGCTACTTCCTGGCCGGTCAGAATCCCGCCGGCGGCGGACCCAACGCAAATGTGCACCGTGCTGGCCTGCGCAACCTCGAGTGGCTGGTGGTTCTCGACTGGTTCGAGACGGAAAGCGCCGTCTTCTGGAAGGACGATCCGAATGGGCCGTCATCCTCCCAGGTCGGGACTGAAGTCTTCTTCATCCCCGCGGCGGCCGCTCAGGAAAAAGAGGGCAGCTTAACCAACACCCAGCGGCTGATCCAATGGCACAGGAAAGCTATCGATCCGTCCGGCGATTGCCGTTCCGACGCCTGGTTTTTCTACAACCTGGGTAAGCGCCTCAAGCAGCTTTACGCCGGCTCGACCGATCCCAAGGATCAGGCGCTGCTGAACCTCACGTGGGATTACGACTACGACGAGCAGCCGCGTCTGCCCGATGGAACGCTCAGCCGCATCGAAGGGGAACCGGAGCTCGAGAAAGTCCTCATGGAAATAAACGGTCATCGACTGGATGAAATCGACCCGCGCACCGGCCAGTCTCGTCTTGTGAGCGGCTACTCGGAGTTGAAGGACGACGGCACGACGGCATGCGGCTGCTGGGTCTACAGCGGCGTCTTCCCTGAGCCGGGCCGCAACCGTGCGGACGAACGCAAGATCACGGATAACCCAGTCCAACCGGAATGGGGTTTTGCCTGGCCGAACAACGTCCGCGTTCTGTACAACCGCGCCTCGGCCGATCCCGAAGGGCGGCCCTGGTCGGAGCGAAAGAAATTGGTCTGGTGGGACGCCGAGAAGCGGCGCTGGGTCGGACCCGACAAACCGGACTTCGAGCTGGAAAAGCCGCCCGACTACCAACCGGCTCCAGGCGCGACGGGCATGGCCGCCATCGCCGGCACACAGCCCTTCATCACGAAGGCCGACGGACTGGGCTGGCTCTACTCACCCAGCACCAAGGACGGTCCTCTTCCGACGCATTACGAGCCGATCGAGTCGCCGCTGGGCAACCTGCTTTATCCCAAGCACAATACCAGCCCGATGGTACGCTTTTTCGACGGACCGCTGAACCAGATCTCCCACACGCCAACACCCGAGTATCCCGTGGTGGCCACGACCTTTCGTCTTACCGAGCATTACCTGAGTGGGCCCATGAGCCGCTTCAATAGCTGGCTGAATGAATTGCAGCCGGAGATGTTCGCCGAGCTGAGCTTCGAACTCGCCGCTGAGCGCGGTATTGTTCACGGCGGCTGGATGACGATCCAAACGCCGCGCGGTCGAATCGAGGCCCGTGCAATGGTGACCCGACGGCTACGGCCGTTTGTCATCGAGGGACGCGTAGTCCACCAGATCGGCCTCCCGTTCCACTGGGCTTTTGCCGGGGAGAGCGTCGGCAGCAACGCCAACGACCTGACTGCACTCCTGGCTGACCCGAACGTGAGCATGCACGAAAGCAAGGCGTTCACCTGCCAGGTCCAGGCCGGGCGGCTCGAAGGCCCGACTCCGCCCCCGACAGTGCCCACAGCGCCCTGGCCGACCCTCGATCCGATCCCGGACACGCCGGCCAGCGCCCAACCAGAAGGAAGGCTCGGACATGGCAAGTAGAGAAAAAGAACTCTCCGCACTGACCCAGACCAGCGATCCGCCGCGCGGCCAGCTGTCGGAGCTGCTGGGACGCCTGGTCTATCCGTTCCGCCGTGGTAAACCACCCGAGCCCCGTCCGCCTACTGGCTTTTATACGGACACCACCGTATGCATCGGCTGCAAGGCCTGCGAGGTGGCGTGCAAGCAGTGGAACCAACTACCCTCGGATGGCTTTAACTGGTCGGGCAATAGCTACGACAACACGACTGAGTTGTCGGCGACAACCTGGCGCCATGTGAAATTTATTGAGCAGTTCTCTGCCGAAGTGCCTAGCGGCCTTGCTACCCTGGACACGCTCTCCAACGAGCAGGCTCTGAATCGCTGGCTCATGATGAGCGACCATTGCAAGCATTGCCTCGCAGCCCCTTGCCATCAGGCTTGCCCGACCGGCGCCATTATTCAAAATGAATTCGAGAACGTCTATATCCAGGCTGACATCTGCAACGGTTGCTCGTGCTGCGTGGCAGCCTGCCCGTTCGGCGTCATCACTCGCAGTGACCTGGGCGGCCATTCGCATAAATGCACGCTCTGCTATGACCGCCAGCGCGACGGTCTGGAGCCGGCATGCGCCAAGGCATGTCCAACCAAGTCCATTCACTTCGGTCCTATCGAAGAGCTTCGCGAACAGGCCCGCAAACGTGTAGAGGAACTTCACCAACGCGGCGTCCCGCAGGCGTACCTTTATGGTGACGTCCCGACTGAGACCTATTCCGAGATGCATTCGTTCTATCTGCTTGTCGATCGCCCTTCGGTGTATGGCTTGCCGGATAGTCCATTCAATCCGTGGCTGCACATGATGGGAGATTATGTTCGTTCCGTCGCGGGCGGCCTGGCCGCTATCGCCGTACTACTGCTGGTGGTATTTCTTTTGAAGCCCTAAATGCACGCAAACTCCAAATCGACGCACGCTCTCACTGAACCTCCCTTGCCGGAAAAAGGGAGCGAGATCGGCTATGAGAATACGCCGGTGACCAAGGTGCCCGGGTGGCACGGCATCATCGCCTGGGACGCTTTGCTCAACGGCATGGCAACCGGACTGTTCCTGGCCGCCGCAGTCAGCGAGTTGGCAGCGCCCGCGGTCTTCAAGCCCGTAGCGAAAGTGGCTTATCCGGTCGCTCTCGTTCTGTTGCTCATTGACCTCGGATTGCTTGTGTTGGATCTCGGCGATCCGTTCCGTTTCCATCACATGCTCAGGGTTTTCAAGCCCGGCTCGCCCATGTCGGTGGGGACGTGGTCTCTGACGATCTTTTCGCTCCCGCTGACCGCGGCGGCGGGGCTCAGTCTGCTGGCCATACTGGGGATGGGCTTCGAGTGGGCTCGCATACTCGCGGTGATCGCGGGACTGGTGCCTGGCTTCTGCTCTGCGGCCTACAAAGGCGTCTTGCTCAGCACGAACGCGCAGCCAGGTTGGAAAGACGCGCGCTGGCTGGGCGGCTATCTCACCAATTCGGCCCTCCTGATGGGCTGTGGCGAGTTTCTTGTCCTGTCCGCCCTGATAGGGCAAACACAGGCAACCGCCATCCTCCGCACTGCTTTCATCGTGCTGCTCTTGCTCAATGTGATTCCGTTAGGTCTGTTGTTTGCGAACCTTCAGCCGACCCATGCGC